>Ga0180007_10003192_pt1 | contig 18535 bp, 16 predicted proteins | sample MM_PC_MetaG_FD_121122 | JGI IMG/M metagenome (GOLD analysis project Ga0180007, IMG submission 121122) | Groundwater microbial communities from the Aspo Hard Rock Laboratory (HRL) deep subsurface site, Sweden - MM_PC_MetaG | ecosystem: Environmental > Aquatic > Deep subsurface > Groundwater... | reverse complement strand
TGTTATTATCACAAGAAAAAACGCCGCAATTTTTCACAGCTATGTCAAGAAAAAAATCAAGTTTTTGAAAATTATTTTCGTTATAAAAACAATATAATACGGTATAAAAGTTTACGAAACTGCTCTTTCCGGTTCCCCTGTTTTCAACGCTTTCGGGCTATATCGGGAATTGCTGGAAATATGACCATGAAATGGGCTCCTGACATATGATTATGGAGAGAGATGGTACCATTGTTCTGAAGAACATATTCCTTGACAATGGCAAGGCCCAGGCCACTGCCTTGGGTGTGACTATGTTGTTCGTTATTTTTTACTTGATAAAAGGGAGTGAAAATCTTGTCCTGTTCTTCAGGGGGAATGACGGGACCATTGTTGGAGATGAGACATTTTACATTCTGTGAGGTCTGACGAAGGTTGCAACAGACGATACCGCCGGAGGATGAAAATTTTATCGCGTTTGAGAGGAGGTTTTCGAAGAGTGTCGCAATCTGTTTTTTGTTACCACGAATGGTTGCTTCGCCTAAGTGAAGGTCAAGCCTGATGTTCTTGGCCAGCATTTTGGTTGTCTGTTCAGATGCGACCTGTTCTATTAATGGTTTGAGGGGGATAGAATTTTGACCTTTTGGGGTTCCCCCTGCCTTTGCCATGTTAAAACTGATAATATGTTCAATAAGCTCCTGGAGTTTAAAGCTGTTTTTTATGAGAATCCTCGTTACAGCCAACTGTTGTTTATTCAATGGGCCAACAAGTTCTTCCTGCAGCAGGGAGGAGCCTTCCATGATAGAGGCCAATGGGGTCTTTAGATCATGGGAGATATGAGCAATAAATTTTGTTTTTTCACGGTCGAGGCTTGCCAGTCGCTCTCGCAGCCAGTTGAGCTTTTTTCCCAGGGCTTCCAGGTCTTTTGGTCCGGTGATGAAAACCGGTGTGGAAAAGTCACCTTTTCCCAGGCGGTCAATCCCTCTGTTGATTTGATTGATAGGTTGGGAGATGATGAAGGCCAAAAACAGAATCATAAGAATCGTCGCAATAATAAAACTGAGTGTTTGCCAAACCAATGTTTTTTGAGCAGTGCCTTTGGCGTCTTTCAGCCTGGTCAGCTCAGTATCTATGAACGTATTGATGGCTGAGTTTATTGCCAGGGCACGGTCATCCAAATTGGAAAAATCAGTCAATATCTCTGCAATATTTTTTTCCTGGTCTTCCGGTCCTCGATGCGCAAGCTGTAAAGAGGTAAGGATTACTCCTTCGCGGGCTTGAAATTGAATGAGCAGGTCGTGGATGGTTTGATCCACTGGTAATTCCTGTAAACGTAACAACAGATTACAGATGCGATCATGCCATACAGAGGCCTCTTTGAGATAACGCGTTTCTCCTACAATATCATACAGTCTGACATTACGTTCAAGATCACGTATATATTCGGATACCCCTTGTGCATCGCGGGTAGTCGCAACAGAGTGTTCAACAAGGCTAACACTCTGAGAAACTAGTTTGTCCAGGTGACTTCTTGTTGTGAAAAGTCCAACAACAAGAGGTAGAGAAACAATAATAAGTCCACCTGTAACCAGATTAAGAAATGACCGTGGACGAAGGTTTTTCATGGGGGCTTATGTCGTGTGAGATGGCGAAAGTACGTTATATCCAGGCAATGTCAGAATAAGATATGTTCATTATACCTAAGTACTTATGGATTTGGTACTAAATTTAAAATAAGGTTGTAGGCATTTCTTAACGGTGTGGAAGCATGTGGTTAATGTCATACATAACAGAAGGTTATTTTGAATAAGAAATTGTTTTGGTGCAGTCCGAAAGTTCGAGTGCAATGTGTCTTCTTGATTCTCCTCATTGTTGCGCCATTTTTCTTCCTTGGAGGGCCTGGGTATCGTGGAGCAAGATCATTTGTAGCGCTCTGGAATTTAGGACATGTTTTCTTTTTTACTCTGGCATCATGGCTGCTCTATTTATTGGTTCGAGATCGCCGTCCGCAAGCATCTCTCTTAGCTGGTAAGATGTATGTGTTTTTAGGGGTATTGGTACTAGGGATAGCTATTGAGGGCCTACAGATGGGATTTGATGGCCGGACACCTGATTTGGGCGACATCATTCGGAATCAGCTAGGCTGTTTGATTACCTTTGCATTTTTTTGTTCAGAAAAGAAGAAAAGAGGTTTTTTCTTATATCAGCTGGCTGTTGTTATGATGGTCGGTATCGCCTTGTATCCTCTGTCTCGTGCTGTGATTGACGAACTGAGAGCGTTACGCCAGTTTCCTTTCCTCTCAGATTTTGAAACACCTTTTGAGATTGATCGTTGGAAGGATGGCGAGATGTTGAGTGTTCAGGAAGGCATTGCCAGACATGGGCATCACTCCCTCAAAGTACAGCTGACAACCGAAACTTATTCAGGGGTTTCACTCTGTTATTTTCCAGGAAATTGGCAGGGGTTCGAAAAGTTATTCATCAGTGTCTATTCTCCTGATGATGAGAAACTGGATCTGGTTTGCCGTATTCATGATTCAAAGCATAATAATGAATATATAGATCGTTATAACAAAAGATTTATATTGGAGAAGGGGTGGAATGACCTGGTGATTCCCCTGAGTGATATTCAAAAGGCACCGGCAGGTCGCTTATTGAATATGGAAAAAATTGAGAATTTAAGACTTTTTGTTGTTAAGCAGGAGAAAGAGAGGGTTGTTTATATTGATAATGTTTATTTGGGGAGATGAAGGAGGGGAAGAACGGTGTGCGGTTTGCGGTTTGCGGTGTGCGGGAAAGGAAAAGGAGGGGAAGGACGGTTTGCGGTTTGCGGGAAGGAGAAGGGAGGAAAAGAACGGTGTGCGGTTTTAGGTTTGCGGTGTGCGGGAAAGGAAAGGAACGGGAAAGGGACGGAAAGGAAAGGGATGGGGGGGGGCGGGAAAGATTAGGGGAAGGAGGAAAAGGGGGTGTTGTTGATAATGATAGGTTGAGTGGATATGGAGACGAGTTTGTTGCTCTCTGAGAGAATTGCTGGTTAACATTTCTTTAATACATTACTGACTACCACGAGTAATGTTATACCCACCGCAAATACTACAAGTCCTGAAAAGTCATGCAGAAAGCCATGGGCAACATCAGGTCCGTATTTTGATGCCAGAAGTGCAGTTGCTGAAAGGCGGATGATGTTGGCGAAAATTGCAATAGGGGCTGCGGCCAGAAAAAGGACCCATTTCTGCCAGCTAGTATGTGATGAGAGAATTGCAAAAACAGCACTTAATGCAAAAAGTGTTGTCAGGGAGCGTAACCCTGAACAGGCATCGACCACTTCTAGAGTAGTACCGGAAAGATGCAGGATGTTTCCTTCCCTGAAAATCGGAATGCCAGAAAAAGTAACTACTTTCTCAGTAAGATAGGAACTGAAAAGTTGCATGGGGAAGGCAATTTTGTTCCAGATAATGGCGGGGAGTGGGACCATAAAAATGAGGTAGAGGATAGGGAGGAGTACTTTTTTTAGAAAGGCAAAGCCAAGGCAAAAAAGAACGAGTCCTGCTAAAACGGGGATAAGAGAGGTGCGCTGGAGGAAGAACTCCGAACCGGCTTGTGCAATGATGAGCTGTCCTAATCCGGCAATTAATAAAAATAACCCCGCAAAGTTAGTTTGAACTGATAGGTTCTTAAGTTCCTCTCTGGATGTGTAAATCATGTAAAAAGAGAGTACAGGGATAAAGTATCCATGTGAATAGTTGTCGTTTGTATTCCAATCCTTTGCAAGGTCTTGTAATATCGGAAAATAGACAAATCCAAGCGCTGTCAGCATGATTCCCAAAGAGACAAATGTTTGTCGGTTGAAGCTTGTACTGTAGTTCATATTTTGCTGCCTGGCAGATATGATTCGAGATTCTTCATAACGAGTTCCGCGAATTCTCCAGTTTCTTGGGAGGCTTGTCCCATATTGTTATTGTCCTCTACAGTTGACATTATCCGGACAAATGTGCCATCTCGTCGACCAAGTCGGAGTGCATCCAGAACCAGGAAGACTTTTTCCCAATATTCAGAGGCAATGATACGTCCTCTGTTTTGGTACCAGTAGAGAACAATCTGGTACTTGTCTCCATTTCTGATAAGCATTTCGGAAACTTCCGACTTGGAATTTCCTTCAATCCCGGTTTGTAACGAAAAAAGCTGGATAGCATCTATTCCCCATCCACCACCTGGAAGGCAGTTCTTAGGGGAGTGATACGCACCGCTCACTCCAACTGCACTGTAATAGCCAATATAAAGGCTTATTAGCTTACCATTAGGGTTCCGGTAGGTGTAATTAATGTCGTCATCAACTCCCAGCATTTCAACGACATCTTCGGAAGTTTTATTGGTTTGAATAAGCTGCCATTGTCCTATTGTTTTTGGGAAAGAATCGAGACGTTGCTTGATGGGAACAGCTGTTACTGATGCACTATTCTGTAGTATAAGCCATGTTCCCAGAATCAGGAGCAGGACAATGAGAGTATTCTTTTTAGAAATCATATCGTTAGAGTGGAGGGCAATAAGGGATTACCAACGCAGCAGTTCTTTTTGTACTGAAAGGGTCAGATAGACTCGATGCTCGTCATAACTGTCATTGATTTGATCGGAGTCTTGTTGTCGGTATGTGTATCTGACGGATGCCGTGTACCAGCGCAGAAAATCGTAACTGAGTGAACCACCTGCCTGATAGATCTTCCGATCAAACGTGCTCTCTTCACGGAATGTTTCGTTATCGAGAGGTTCCAGGGTTGTTTCGGAGTCAGTGCTATTGAAAATACCTTGTAGGCTATTTTCTTGACGCTCGTCCCGGTAAGTAGCAAAAAGGGTGGCGGTAAGATCAGTAATAAGTTCATGGGAAAAATTTAGATTCCATTGCCAAAATTCGGTAAGGCCCTGGTCTCCACCCAGAAGGCTGTTGTTCTGGGAAAAATTTTGTTGTTCGTATCCTTTTGTTACACTGGCTGCAAGGCTTGAATTCTCGGCAATGTTATAATCAAGATTAAAATGAGCGTTGTAGTTCCAGGTTCCGTCAAACGTTTCTGTTTTTTCGTAAGAGGGGCCACCACCCAGCTCAAAGGATAATTGCCTGGTATGCTGGTATCGGGTTCCCAGCGTGAGATCGTGTAGCTCGCTGTTGTTGCGCAGGGTGTCGTCGTAGTCACTTCCCATAAAGGTGTGACTGATAAAAAATGTCTTTCGGGGGGAGAACAGCCAGTTAACTGTGGTACTGGTGCGGTATTCGGATAAGTCACTGGAGAGATCTTCTTCATCAATAGTATCTGCAGTCTCGAGAGGAATTCCTTCCAGTTCCTCACCTGTGCTTCCTACCACCTCAGAGTCGGGCGGGTCAAAGAGGCCTCGGGTGTAACTCGTTGTTAAGGCAATATTCCAGGCTGCATTGAATTGATGTTGCAATGAGAGATCTGCAATATGCCTGTCATAGTCTTCGTAGCCACCGGGGCCTGTATCATCATTTCTTAATATACGATAGGTGTACCCGGCCCCCACTGAACTTCCGGTGGCATAGGTATAATTTGAGTTGAAATGAAAATTATTTGTCCAGTAACGTCTGCGACCCCTGTTGTAATCTGATGATATTTCTTGCTCAAGAAGTTCAGGGTCGTTTGAATAGATGAATCCGTTGCTGAGTTCCAGGCGCAAACGCCTGGTGAAGTCACGATAGGCAACGATGCTAAAATTATGATCAATATCGTTCTGGCTGGTTTCCTGGTCGTAGGTGAAGCTTGGGTTGAAACGGATGGTGAGGTTATCTCTACTGCTTGTGGTTTCTAGAATGAGAAGGGGAGCGATATTGAATTGTTTAAAGTAGCTATTTTCTGTTGGGGGGATACCCTCAACAGTGGAATTTTCGTATTTAGTTTCATCAAAATCATATCCCGTCGTCAGTCCACCTGTGAGGGTGTTGAGGCGTGCGTGCGAAGTTTGAGCTAAACAGAGTGCGGAAACTGGAATCATAAACAGAATTAGCTTTTTCTTTAGCATAATAGTACTCATTTTTTAATTTCAGGTCAGGTTTGCAGTATACCACTGCGCGGCTTTGTCCAACCCTTTTTCAATGGAGTATTGCGGAGCATAACCAAGTAGTTCTTTAGCTTTTGAAATATCAGCCAGAGAGTGGCGAACATCACCGGCACGAAAATCTCGATAGATGAGATGTGAGGTTCCTGTTTTGTGGGTACTTTGTTCGACTCGAAGTTTTATGAGTTCGTGCAGCTGGTTAAGTGTTGTTCGCTCTCCAAATGCAACATTATAAACCTGATTTGTGGCGTTACCTGATTGAGCAGTAGCTGCAAGAAGGTTTGCTTGAACGCAGTTGTCAATAAAACAAAAGTCCCTGCTTGTTTCACCGTCACCGTTGATAAATGAATCGTCACCTTTGAGTAGGGCCGCAAACCATTTTGGAATTACTGCAGCATAGGCACCATTGGGATCTTGACGTTGACCAAAAATGTTAAAATATCGGAGTCCTATGGTATTGAAATCGTATGTCCTGGCAAAAACATCGGCATAGAGTTCATTGACTAGTTTGGTGACTGCATATGGGGATAATGGCTTGCCTATGTTGGGCTCCTGCTTTGGCAGATCCGGATGGTCACCATAGGTGGAGCTGGATGCGGCATAGACAAATCGTTTTATCTTTGCATCGCGCGTCGCAATCAGCATATTGAGGAATCCATCAATATTGTTCGCATTGGTCAGAGCTGGATCCTCAATGGAACGGGGAACAGAACCAAGGGCGGCCTGGTGAAGAACATAGTCTACACCTTGACAGGCTTTGTGACAGGTTTGGATTTCCCGGATATCCCCTTGAAGAAAGGTGAAGTTGGTCCACTGGTCTGGTGAGATAAGGTTTTTCACTTCATCAAGATTGTGTTTGTGTCCAGTCGAAAAGTTATCCAGGCCCACAACTTTTTGATTTAGTTGAAGAAGTGTTTCCAGAAGGTTCGAACCAATGAAACCGGCCACACCGGTGACGAGCCAAGTGGATGGAGATTTGAGGAGATCGTTTTTGAGGCTGTCGTATCGTGTCATGGTTGTCTGCGGTATGCGGTTTGAGGTTTTGGGTAAAGGGTTGCAATTGGGAGATGGGCTTTTATAATCTCCAGAAATTGATATTTTTATCCTCAATGGAGCTAATTCCGAGCATGGATTTTACATCGATCAGGCAGCCTCCTCGTGTCAGAGTCTTGGTGAAATAGTCAAGGGCTTGATCTCGGAATTCTTTGTGAGGAACAGCGATAATTAACGCGCCAAGATTTTTAAATTCGTCCATTGCTGTCAGAGAGATATCGACGTGTTTTTTTGCTTCTTCAGGACTAACGGCAGGGTCGTAGACTATTGTTTCAATGCCATAGTCTGTCAGTTCTTGGATGATATCGATCACTCGTGAGTTCCTAAGATCCGGGCAATCTTCTTTGAAGGTGAGACCCAATATTCCCACCTTGGAATTTTTGACTTCTATCTGGGCCTTCAGCATCATCTTTACAGTCTTTTCAGCAATGAATTTTCCCATATTGTCATTTATGCGACGGCCGGCAAGGATGACCTGAGGGGTATAGCCTGTGGATTCTGCCTTATGGGTCAGGTAATAGGGGTCAACACCTATGCAGTGTCCACCGACAAGACCTGGACGAAAAGGAAGAAAGTTCCATTTGGAACCTGCTGCCTCAAGTACATTTAAGGTATCGATGTTCAAGCGGTCAAAAATAATGGCAAGCTCATTAATGAGGGCAATATTTAGATCACGCTGAGTGTTTTCAATGACTTTTGCTGCCTCTGCCTCTTTAATAGAGGCTACCGGATAAATTCCGGCTTCTATGATTGAACCGTAAAGGTTAGAAACGGCTTCAAGGCTTTCAGGTGTGTCTGCCGAAACAATCTTGGTGATTTTTGTGAGAGTATGCTCTTTGTCTCCTGGGTTGATCCGTTCTGGAGAATAGCCGACATGGAAATCCTTTTTCCACTGTAAACCCGACATTTTTTCAAGAACAGGAACACAGGCTTCTTCCGTAGCTCCTGGATAGACTGTTGATTCAAAAACAACAGTTGCCCCTTTTTTCATGTGTTGTCCGGCAGTGCTTGCTGCACTGAGCAGTGGGCGCAGGTTGGGTTGATTTGCATTATCTATGGGAGTCGGTACTGCAATGATCAGAAAGTCGGCATCAGAGAGCAGTTCCGGATTATCTGTAAAAGTGAGAAGTGTTGCAGAGTCAAATCCTGCTTTGTCCACTTCATTGTTGAGGTCAATTCCTTTGTTATAGTTCTGGATTGCTTCATTTTTCAGGTCGTAACCAATTGTTTTGTATTTGTTACCAAAGGCAATGGCCAGAGGAAGACCGACATAGCCCAAGCCTATAACACCGACCGTACTGTTGTTGTTTGACATAGAAGGCTCTTTATTGAAAGAAGAAGTTATTTGATGGTTGGTAGATTGCCAATAATCGGGATAGCAACGGCACTCTTAACATCTTTTTTATGGCGAATATTGCCACGGTAAAAGTCCCATGCCAGTATTGGGGCTATTCCTGATGCAGCGCCCAAGATGAACCCAGCGAGAATTATGACTATTCTCATGTTCTTTGAGGGGACAATTGGTACCTGAGGAGGATTGATCACCTTGATATTATTAACGACTGCTTTCTCTTTTCGGCTCAGTTCGAGAAAAATATCGTCTATTCGTTTGTAGCGTTCTTTGGTATTTTCCAGTTTGTTCTGAAGGACATCAAGTTGTGATTGAAGTTCCATGTCGGTGACTGACGTGAGTGCAGGCGGAATTTCAAACTTCTGTTTGAACAGTCGAAGTTCATTTTCTGCATCCTTCAAGAGAGTATGGTATTCTTCGCGTTGATCTTTGGTGAATTCAAGTTCATGGCGAATCAGACTTTTATTCGTCTCCATATTTAAAGCCACCCATACATCAATATAACTTTTGACGAGAACAGTGGTCATCTCCTGGTCAAAGGTACGGCCAGTGATCTGAATGGTTCCCTTGCCAGTGTCACCTCGCAACTCAATTCGTTTACTGAGCCTGGCAAGTCGTTCTGGCGTGATCGGGTTTTGGTCTGCAGAAACAGGAGTCTCTTTTTTGAGAATTTTTTTTATGTAAGGGATTACTTTGCTTTTAAGTTGTCCTTGAACACTTAAGGGCATTTCCAGGTCTGTCTGTAAACGATCAGGGATAACCTTGAGAACCTCAGTACGAAAGGCAGAACTCTGCATTCTTTCGACTGCTGCAGTAATGTAGGCTCGATCACCAGTACTTGAAGAGATTTCCTCTGTAACTTTGGAAATCATTTTTGCACGTGGAGTTTCTAACTGCGTTGTTGCAGTACTACTATACTCTGGCTGAACTAGTAAGCTGACAGGTATCGCCATCGCAAGACCAAGCATTGTCGTGAAGAGTACAATCCACTTATGCTCGAGAATGGGGGAGCAATATTTGGCAATGAAAAATTGTGGATCAAGTTGTTCCGCTGTGTCGTGTTGGTTTTCTGGGCTCATTGATAACCGTCAGTTAACTAACCAGTAGTTATTTGGAATAAGGTTTAGGCCTGCTGGCAGGAGTGTGTTCATTGAGGACTATGCCGTCAATTGTTCCATTTCCGGCTTCAATGACAGTTACGGTCTCTTTTAAATGATCTTTAGTAGTGCCTGATTTTTTAATAATTAGGAGGAAATAATCAACTACAGAGGTCAGTGAGACAATAGTGACATTGTTCCGATTAGGAGTCAGTACCGGTGAGGTATCTAAGATAATCAAATCAAATTCATAGCGGATTTTTTTTAACAGATTTGGGATATGGGAATGGCGAAGGTATTCCGAAAAGTTATCACAGGGGTCACCAGCCGTGATCATGTGTAAATTTTCGATTCCGGTATCTTTGACCACAGCCTGCCAAGGCAGGTTGTTTTGAATAAGTTCCGTGAAACCGTAAGATTGGGGTAAGTTGAAGAGACTGTGCAGACCTGCCCGGCGCATATTACAGTCGATGAGAAGAACATTTTTCTGGCAGGAACAGGCTGCATTATAGCCCAAGGCAGCAGCGAGAAGGGTGCTTCCTGTGTTGTCGTGGGGACTGGCGATGAGCAGAGTGTTTCCATCCGATTTTTCTAAACTCGCAAAAACCTTTTCCCGTATCTGGGTCAGTTCGGCATAGTGGTAGGCCTTCTCGATAGTCGGGTCGATAAAGAACTGTTTTGTTTTCGCAGGAGGCAGTGCAATGTCTGTTGAAAGGGAACGTTGAGGTCTTATTGGCTCCTGTTTTTTCTGCTGAGCTGAATCGTCAGCTTCCTCATCGGGGATGAGGAGAAAGTTGACATCATCTTGGGCTGTTGGGGGAAATTTTTCTCTGGCTTGGCGGGACGTCAGGGACTCTGGAGTTATTGACAGATCTTTGAGATCTATCCCATCCAGAGGATTCAGGCCAAAGAGTTCGCTGGCTTCCTCGTTGCTTTCACTCTCTACTTCGTTATCTTCAGAAGAGGGAGGGACCAGGTTTTGAGGAGAAACACAGATCTCATCAAGATTCAATCCTTCAAAAGGATCTATCTTTTCAGGTGAGTGGATGGTCTCACAGATGTCTGGTACGTCTTTGTTATCTTTTAACATATGAAGAGATGGACTAAAAGGCTACCTTGGAATGTATTCTTTTGACAGCACCATATGACTGTTTTTTTATGTAAGCTAACCCTATAGCATAAAAGAAATGGTGTTGCTACCAGAGTAATGATTTGCCCCATTTGTTTGCTTGAAGCAGATCGTATAATGTGTCTACACTGTTTTGTCGAATCAGCCTGTTCGGCAAAAAAAGTGGCTGGAGTACTGTGTGCTAAATATGTATGTTGGCAGTACCTCGGGCATCTTTAAATGAAATTTTTGCCATATATAACATGAAAGAGATCAAGAAGGTTTCTGCCCAGTGCCGAGTACTCTACGGCACTGCTACTCTCAAGGTTTGACTGAAAGATCGTTTTTCGTTGTACATGGGCAATGTCAATTTCAGGGCAGGTATGGATGTAGGTTGAAAAAATATTTATCCCTTTATTGCCAAAATAAATTTTTATCTGATTGAGATTTCGACGGCTGTTGCCCCAGTTTGGATCATATTTGGTGATGAGCACACCAAGGAGTTTGAGTCTGTGGTTGTGCTTTCTGATACCCTGAATGAGATTCAGGTAGGCGGCAAGGCCATCCAGGGAAAACTGGTCAGAAGGGGGGACGGGGATGATGACGTAGTCGGAGGCCATAAGGGCATTGTTCATCATTACTCCAAGGTTCGGGGGAGTATCGAAAAAAACGAAATCATAGTCGTTCAATGCCGGATCTTGTTTTATCAGTCGAGAAATTCCTAAAACCGCATCTGATTTCTGGGCAACTTTTCTCTCCCAGAGCATACAGCGTGTTGTGTTCGATACAATCTTCATGCCGGGATGGAACGTGTCTTCGGCAATCTTCGATAACAGTCCTTCTCCTGGCGGAGCTTCCAAGGCATCGATAAGGGAAGGCTTGCCTCGTTTGTTGAAGTTTTTTAGGAGGATAGATGAGCAGTTGGCCTGTGGGTCGGTGTCTACAATCAGGACTTTTTGGCCCACAATTGCCAGATAAGTTGCCAGATTAATGACAGAGGTTGTTTTACCTACTCCTCCCTTACGGTTTCCCATGGTGAGGAAAATTGGTGGCTCTTGTTGATTTGTCATATGTGGATACTAGATCTATAAGGCTAGTGGATGCCGTAAGGTGATAATTAATTACTTGTCAGGTAGGCTATGAGTCTGTCCGAGAATACCCTTTTTCCCAAATTCGTCATTGTTTCAAAAAACAATGCTTGCAATAGTAACGAGATGGCTGCAATTGTTTTTTCGAAATGCCACGATTTTGGATAAAATGTCTATTCTTGGACAAGCTCCCAGGCAAGCTGTACCATCCTGTAAGTTATGTTTAATCTATACACCCAACATTGCTTCCGGCGATTCTCTTGGCGGGCTAAGAATTGTAATTTTAGATTCTAATGACCTTTTTCAATCACTCCGAATAGATCAAGGTTTCATAGGTAATTAGATAACAATATAATAACTATTGCAAAACAGGAGTTGGAAGTCAATAGCTTTTAGCCTGCCTTGGACAAGTGTTAAGTGTAATCAGTTCGAGATGAACCTTTACGGAAAATTACTATAAGCAGTGATCATGTGTAATGCCAGGTAAACTGTTAAAAAGTAAGAAGTATTAAATTATTTTTTTGAATTGCTCTGCCAGGTTAGCTGTCAGTTTAAGGTAGTTGGGAGGGGCTTCAGTTACGAATTGTTGATGATACAATTGAATGAAATAAGGGGCTAGAGCCAACTCCATTCATCTGAAAGTCCCTAGAAAATAGCAGACAATTGCCAACAGCTCCACATCCGGAACACACTGGCTCAAAGTAGGAGCCGGCTTCAGCCGCGAATGACCGCCGATGGCGTTTGATGAGATAAGGAGCTCGCACCACCACCATTCGCGGCTGAAGCCGCTCCAACACAAGACACCTTGAGTTCCTCGCTTTCCCATCCCCCTGACACATTCCAATCAGGATATTGGCAACATGCAGTTCGCCTGGAACCCTTCAAAACCCAAACAATTGCCAAGAGCTCCAGACCCCGGAACGCACTGGCTCAAAGTAGGAGTCGGCTTCAGCCGCGAATGACCGCCGATGGAGTTTGATGAGATAAGGGGCTCGCACCACCACCATTCGCGGCTGAAGCCGCTCCAACACAAGACACCTTGAGTTCCTCGCTTTCCCATACCCCTGACACATCTCAATCAGGATATTGGCAACATGCAGTTCACTTGGAAAACCCTTCAAAACCCAGACAATTGCCAAAAACTCCACACCCCGGAATGCAGTGGCTCAAAGTAGGAGTCGGCTTCAGCCGCGAATGACCGCCGATGGAGTTTGATGAGATAGGGGGCCCGCACCACCACCATTCGCGGCTGAAGCCGACTCCAACACAAGACACTTTTAGTTCCTCGCTTTTCCCATACTCCCGACACATCCCAATCAGGATATTTGCGAAATGCAGTTCATCTGGAACCCTTCAAAACCCAAGCAATTGCCAAGAGCTCCAGACCCAGGAACGCACTCGTTCGAAGTAGGAGTCGGCTTCAGCCGCGAATGATCGCCGATGGAGTTTGATGAGATAAGGGGCCCGCACCACCACCATTCGCGGCTGAAGCCGCTCCAACACAAGACACTTTTAGTTCCTCGCTTTTCCCATCCCGCTGACACATCCCAATCAGGATATTTGGGAAATGCAGCTCACCTGAGAGTCCCTAAAAAAACCCAAACAATTGCCAACAGCTCCACACCCGGAACGCACTCGTTCAAAGTAGGAGTCGGCTTCAGCCGCGAATGACTGCCGATATGGTTTGATGAGATAAGGGGCTCGCACCACCACCATTCGCGGCTGAAGCCGCTCCAACATAAGACACCTTGAGTTCCTCGCTTTCCCATACCCCCGACACATCCCAATCAGGATATTTGCGAAATGCAGTTCACTTTTAAATCCCTTCAAAACCCAGACAATTGCCAACAGCTCCATAACCCGGAACGCACTGGATCAAAGTAGGAGCCGGCTTCAGCCGCGAATGACCGCCGATGGAGTTTGATGAGATAAGGGGCTCGCACCACCTCCATTCGCGGCTGAAGCCGCTCCAACACAAGACATCTTTAGTTATTCTCCTTCCCATAACTCCGACACATTCCAACCAGGATATTCGCGAAATGCAGTTCGTCTGAGAAAACCCTTCAAAACCCAAACAATTGCCAACAGCTCCAGACTCGGAACGTACTCGTTCAAAGTAGGAGCCGGCTTCAGCCGCGAATGACCGCCGATGGAGTTTGATGAGATAAGGGGCTCGCACCACCACCATTCGCGGCTGAAGCCGCTCCAACATAAAAGCATAGCGTTTGTTGCTTTAGTTATGGCAGTTAGGGTGCATTTCGGTTGGGGGATTTGGAAAATGAAATTTGTTTGGCAGATGGGGGGAAGTTTGAAGAAAGGTGTTGCTCCTGTTTCTCCTTTAAAGAAGGAGTCCGATCCAGGAGAGGAGAGTGATGGTTTTGCTGGGTATGAGATATTCGTCTGCTCCGATATCAATTCTCGCGCCTTGGGGTCTGCGTTCTTTGTCCAGGTCATCTGTTAGTCCGTTGATAAATATCCCTTTGTCTATGATTTCGATGATGGGGGCGCTGAGATGGAGGTCTCCCCCGGCGGGGTTCTTGAACCAGGTGGGAAGGGCCGTAGTGATATTGGCCGCCAAGGTGGCGCTTCCCTCATCGCGGGAGCTGATGGCTCGGTTTGACAGGTTGTTGCTGATCGTCACATCTGTTGTTGCTGCTAAACGGTACTCGATGGCATTGGCATAGCTGTGCTCGTGATAGAGCGTGTTGTTGTATACCTGGGCTCCTGATGCCGATTCCAGACCGATGCCGACATCGCTCTGTCCGTGGTCTGGGCCGTGGTAGAGCATGTTGTTGCGGATGATCCCGCCAGTATGGCCCGAATCTCCCAGGCCGAATCCGATCCCCCGGTCGCAGTCGATAATCCGGTTTCGCTCCACCAGGGTGTCTGAGGAAAAGGACCAGAGGTGGATCCCATGTTCGGAGAGCCCGTCGGCACACCAGAAGCCGCGAATCTCATTGTCGCGGATGGTCCAGTTGGCGGCATGATGGGCATCGATACCACCCGTATAACAGGAACCGTTTATCTCCCAGACCTGTTGTCGTCCGGTCTCTGTCAATTCAATCAGACATCCAGCGATCAGGCCATTGTTGGCTGAATAGTTCTTGGCCCCGTCTTGGTTGATCTTGATCGCCTGTTGGCCGGGGTTGATGATGTGAACATTTCTGATCACGGTGTTGATCACGTCGTGGTCATCGGCGGCCATGACGTGAATGGGGTGATAGGAGGCCTCTTGCAGGGTTAAATCGGATAGGGTGACGTTTGAGGCCACGATCTGGAAAATTTCTGTGGTTTGGTAGTTGCCGTCCAGGATTACCAGCTCCCTTTTACCACTGGCCGAGGCGACAGAGATTCCGTCGGCAGTGATTCGCAGATAGCTCCCGTGCAGGGGATAATACCCGTCGGCGATAAGGATTGTTTTGTCTCCTCCTCCATTGGCTGCATTGACAGCAGAAATCAGGGCCGAGACAGAGCTAACCAGAACTGTGCTTCTGCATGGCACAGCAGTGAAGAGGAGGAGCAGGCAGACGCAGAGGACTTTGTTCATGAGGCGTTCCTTGGCAGGAGTCTGGTGACGGGTGCGATACGCACAGGGAGGCTTGAATGATTTTCGTTTCATTTGGACTCCCTATACGTGTTGGACAAGAAGGATGAAAGTTGTAGTGGAAAAGTATATCCTTCTTCATTAGAGCATCACTTTTTTTGCCTGTGCAAGGAGAATCCTCCTGTTGACATCAATCAATGGATTCACTATGTACAGGATGCCTGCAAGGAGCAGAAATGTCGACCTGTCCATAAATAAGCTGGCCTTCTCAGAGGTGCAGTTTAGCACTGCAAATGGAGCCTTTCTGGGGCAGGGGAGACGTTTTGTCTTGCCGACGAACTCCAGGCTGTTGCTATTCGTTGCCATGGAGAGTATGTGATGAGTGAGTTTTCAATGAGCCCTGGGGCTATAAAAGGAGATAGAAATGAGTAATGCGCTAAAGGGACTTTTGTTGTCGGCACTGATTTTTCCCGGTGCCGGGCAGATTATTTTGGCACGATATGGGCGTGGTGCCCTCTTTTTCGGTGCTGCATTTATCAGCGGACTGCTTTGTGTCATGGCCATTGTTCGTAAGGCGGTGGTTATTCTGCAACAGTTCGCCGCTCAGGGAGAGGCCGTGACCCTGCCAAAAATTATGAGTACGGCGGCCGAAGCCTCAACCACTGGCTCCACCCTCTTTCTCAAAGCTTCCTTTCTTGTCTTTTTCTGCTGTTGGCTGTTTGCGGTGGTGGATGCCTGGCGAATTGGTAAAGAGCTGGACGAGAAAGAGGCACAGGCGGCCAATGGTCAGGGGACTGCAGAATAAAATGGTGGTAACTCTCCAGCAACACTTCATCTTCGTCCATTGCGGTCTTTTCGAATAGCACGAGTATGCTTCGAAGTCCTCAATGAACGAATATAAAGCACTGCTAAACAGTTACAGAGCGGTTGTATGCCAATTATTGAGCATTACCTGAATAGTTATAATTGCTGCTGAGTAACCATAGAGATGAAACTGAAGATTTTTACCACCGGGGGCACCATTGATAAAATATACTTTGATGCCAAAAATGACTACCAGGTTGGAGAGCCAGAGATAGGGGCACTCCTTTTTGAGGCAAATGTGACCTTTGCCTACAGCGTCGAGTCGCTTATGCAAAAGGACAGCCTGGACATGACCGAGGCTGATCGAAAACTGGTCCATGATGCGGTGGCCGCTGAACCCTGTGCCCGCATCCTCATTACCCACGGAACCGACACCATGCTTGAGACCGCAAAAGGTCTCTTGACTATCCCTGATAAGACCATTGTCCTCACCGGTTCCATGCAGCCTGCCCGTTTGCGGGTGAGCGACGCCTTTTTTAACGTCGGATATGCTGTGGCCGCTGCCCAGCTCCTGTCACCAGGGGTCTATGTAGTGATGAACGGCCAGGTCTTTGATCCACGAACAAGTCGTAAAAATGTGGCAAAAAACTGTTTTGAAGGCCTGTGAAAAAGTGACCATGGGCCACGTTTCTCTGTGCTGGAATGGCCTCTGGGAACTATGCGCATGTCGCTTCGTTGCAGAAAACAGCTGGTGCAGGTAGTCGCGAAGCACTCTCCTCTCTTTCATCAGACACTTGATCTCTTATTGATCAACTTTGTGGGTAATCACCTGGTATGAAAAAAGAAAATGCAGTTTGGGACTTTTTCGCCTCTGTCCAACTTGCCCTTTGTCTCCTTTGTCTGCTTGCCTTTACCTCAATAATTGGCACAGTTATCCCTCAAAATCAATCTCCGCAGTGGTACCTGGAGGAATATGGCGAGCACCTGGCTCAGGTTTTTGCTGTGCTCGATATCCCTGATATGTATAACGCCTGGTGGTTTCTTGGCCTGCTGGGGCTTCTCTGTACCAATCTTATTATCTGCAGCTTTGAACGTTTTCCAGGTGTGTGGAAACAGATTACCACTGACGGCCTGGATACCTCGCTGGCACGCCTTGAAAAAATGGGGAGAAAAAAAGAATGGCAGGCCCAGTCTTCACTGGAGGCATCAGCTTCGGAGTTGAGTGCCAAACTGAAGAACAGTGGTTGGCAGAGCCGTAGACGCAATGGTGAGGGAGAGATTCTCCTCTTTGCGCAGAAAGGGGCCTATAGTCGAATTGGTGTTTATGTGGTCCATGCCTCCATTTTGGTGATATGTGTTGGCGCAATCATTGGTGAACTCTATGGATTTAAGGGGAGCGTCATGATTCCGGAGACACAGCAGACCGATAAAATCTACCCATTCAATACCGGCGGGGCCATTGATCTTGGTTTTACGGTACGCTGTGACGCTTTCAATATTGAATTGTATCCTACCGGGATGCCCAAGGACTATAGATCTGAATTAACTGTTCTGGAAAATGGTGAAGAGCTTTTCCGGACGCCCATAGAGGTGAATTCGCCAATGACTTATAGGGGAATCACTTTCTATCAATCAAGTTATGAGGGCTATAATGATTTTATTGTCAAGGTGACCAATACGGCCAGCGGCAACAGGAAGAGTTTTATTCTTCCCTTTCAAGAACAAGGGAAATGGCCGCAGGAAGGTCTCACCTTTGGCGTTATCAATGCTGAGCTTGCAGGGCAATCTGTTTCTCGTCTGAAAATCTGGTTTTCCGACGGCAAGGGCGTGCCTTCTCAGGTCTGGTTGCAAGATGGTGAAGCGCTAACCCTTGAAAGAGAAGGGGGGGAGTACCTCCTCACTGCCAAACAGATGTATGCCACTGGTCTGCAGGTCTGTAAAGATCCCGGGGTGTGGGTTGTTTACCTTGGGTGTGCTCTGATGCTTCTTGGCCTGATGATTGCCTTTTTTCTATCCCATAAACGCATCTGGCTCCTTCTCCAAGAGGAAGGCGTCGGGACAGCAATCCTTTTGACCGGCAGTGCCAATAAAAACAGGCTGGGTTTTGAAAAGGTCTTTAATGATCTGGCAGAAACTCTTCAGGAAGGACATGTTTGATGGCGGTAATGGGAAGAGGAGGGAGAGAAGGAGTGTTTTTGTTGTCTGGGAGGGGGCGTTAGCCGCGAATGGATGTGATGCGGGCCCCTTGGCTGTTAGAATTGCATCGGGGGATATTCGCGGCTGAAGCCGCTCCAACACAGAGTGAGTGCGTTCCTGGTTTGGGGGTGCTTTTGGAGAGAGTGGTATGGGGGGCGAATAGATTTTTGCTGGCGTCCCCCGGTTTTGTTGGACCGGCTTCAGCCGCGAATGGATGTGATGCGGGCCCCTTAGCTGTTAGAATTGGATCGG
>Ga0180007_10003190_pt1 | contig 18544 bp, 13 predicted proteins | sample MM_PC_MetaG_FD_121122 | JGI IMG/M metagenome (GOLD analysis project Ga0180007, IMG submission 121122) | Groundwater microbial communities from the Aspo Hard Rock Laboratory (HRL) deep subsurface site, Sweden - MM_PC_MetaG | ecosystem: Environmental > Aquatic > Deep subsurface > Groundwater... | reverse complement strand
GGAAACGGTTCTGGCGGCCAGAAATATTATTGTGCCGGCCCAAAGACAGATCGATGCCGATCTGTTGTGGGAGGTTGTGTCCGGGGCGGTTGAAGCGGCAACAAAAGCGCTGGACCTCATGCGGCGCAGGGAGGGGGAAAACCTGTTTGCAGATTTGGCAGGCCGCATGGATTATATTGAATCGAGTATGGAGGCCCTGGAACGTGAGGCAAGGGAGATCCCCCTGGTGTATCAGAAACGGCTCACGGAAAGGATCGCACGGCTGACCTCCGATGCAGACGGCATTGATCCGGTGCGCCTGGCCCAGGAAGTGGCGGTTCTGAGTGACAAAAGTGATGTGTCCGAGGAAATCGTCCGTCTTGCCAGCCATATCAGCCTGTTTCGGGAAGTAATGAATGCCCCGGACTCCCAGGGCCGAAAACTCAATTTTCTGATCCAGGAATTTAACAGAGAATTCAATACCATTGGTTCCAAGGCAGGCAACGCTGCCCTGTCCCACATGGTGGTGGACCTGAAGTCTGAATTGGAAAAAATCAGGGAACAGGTTCAGAATATTGAATAACCATTAAACCGAACACAAGGAAATCATATGGAACAGGTCCTTTTAAATATCGGTTTTGGGAATACGGTGGTGGCCGAACGGGTGGTGGCCATATTATCTCCCAATTCTTCGCCCATGAAGCGGGTCAAGGACGAAGCCAGGGGGGCCCGCAGCCTCATTGATGTCACCCATGGCAGAAAAACACGGGCGATTATCATCACCGACAGCAACCACGTGATCCTGTCTGCCATCCAGGCGGAAACCGTATCCTCCCGTTTTGAGGCCCTTATCAAAGACGGGGGGGAGAAACCAACAGAACCAAGGCCGAATAAGGCTTTGGATTAACAGATTTAGATCAGGGAAAAAAAATGGAAAAAAAAGGCAGATTATTTGTGGTTTCCGCTCCTTCGGGAGCCGGGAAAACCACATTGATCCAGCGGGTATTGGAGCGGTTTCCCAAGCTCTCCTATTCAATTTCCCACACCACCCGGAAACCCAGAAAAGGTGAAATCCACGGGAAGGATTATTTTTTTATAGATGAAGTCGCGTTCCAGTTGAAGGTTGAGCAGGATCAATGGATGGAATGGGCAAAGGTCCATGGGAATTTTTACGGCACCTCCAAAGCGTTTGTAACCCAAAAACTGATGCAGGGCGACAGCCTGGTTCTGGACATTGATGTCCAGGGGGCAAAACAGATCATGGCCTCTAAATTGTCACCTGTCTCAATCTTTATTATGCCGCCCTCCATTGAGACCCTCCGCCAGCGCCTTGAAAACAGGGGCACCGATTCTGGTGCCGTGATTTTACAGCGCATGGAAAATGCACAATGGGAGATGTCACAGCGGTCGGCCTATGACCATGTGGTTGTCAATGGTGACATCCATAAGGCCACCTTTGAGTTGTGCACCCTTTTTGAAAATGAAATGAGGTCCCTCTAATGGCTTTGGAAAAAACAGAGATCCTCTTTGGTTATCATAGTGTTTACGAGGCATTGCGTGCCCGAAGACGAAAGTTTGATCTTGTTTATGTTTCCAGTAAGCGGTCTGCCGGAAGGGCGGACAAGGTGATTGACCTTGCTGAAAAAAACGGGATTCCCATCCAATATATAGATCCCAAACAATTGGACACCATGACCGAGTTCGCCCCCCACCAGGGAATTGTGGCCAGGGCTTCTTTCTTCCCCGCAAAAAAGGCAGGTCAGCTGGTGTCCGTGATTCAGGAACGAAAGACCCCGTGCTTTATTCTTATCATTGAAAACATTGAAGATCCCCATAACCTGGGGGCATTGATCCGAACCGCCCTGTGCGCCGATGTGGACTATATCATGATACCCAAGGACCGGTCCTGCCCTCCCTCATCCACGGTTTCAAGAAGCTCGGCCGGTGCCATGGAACATGCCGACATCTATATGATCACCAATACAGCTTCCATCCTGAGGGATTTAAAGAAATCCGGGGCATGGATTTTCGGGCTGGATGCGGACGGCGCAACCGGTTTGTACGATGCCGATCTCACGGGCAACATCGCCCTGATCATCGGCGGTGAGCACAAAGGCATCCGGCCCGGGGTAAAAAAAGAATGTGACTTTGTGTTATCCATTCCCATTACAGGGAAAATCAACTCTCTAAATGCCTCTGTGGCAGGCGGTGTGGCCATGTATGAGGCCAAACGCCAGCGCAGTGTAAACTTAAAAACAAAAGGAAAATAAATGGCAGACCCAACCCCCCCGGACCCTATCCATGCGTCCAGGGTACCGGACACACCCACCATTCCCTATATTGAAGGGGATGGTATCGGACAAGATATATGGCCCGCAGCAAAATTGGTATTTGATGCTGCTGTTACAGCTGCATTCGGATCAAAAAAAAAAGTAGCCTGGCTGGAAGTTGCTGCGGGTGAAAAAGGCTTTGCCCGGACAGGCGAATGGTTGCCCGATGAAACCTTAAACGCCATCAAGGCCCATGGGGTAGCCATTAAAGGCCCTTTGGCAACCCCTGTGGGAAAGGGGATGCGGAGTCTGAACGTCAGAATCCGCCAGCAGCTGGATCTGTACGCCTGTATCCGTCCCATCCGTTATTATCCGCCGGTCCCAAGTCCCGTTTCCCACCCCGAACGGGTGGATATGGTGGTCTTCAGGGAAAACACCGAGGATCTGTATGCCGGTATTGAATGGGACTCCGGATCATGGGAGGTCACAAAGCTTCTGGGCCTTTTAAAGAGTGAACTCAATTGTGATCTGCCGGCTTCCTGTTCCATCGGCATCAAGCCCATGTCGCCGGAAAAAACCAAACGCCTGGTGATCCGGGCCTTTGAATATGCCTTTGAAAACAATCGGAAAAGCGTGACCCTCATGCACAAGGGCAATATCATGAAATTCACCGAAGGCGGATTTAGAAAATGGGGATATGAGGCGGCCTTTGAAACCTTCGGGGATCGGGTGATCACCGAAAAAACCCTGTTTGATACCTATGAAGGTATTTTGCCCGACGGACTTGTGGTAATTAAGGACAGGATTGCGGACATGGTGTTTGCAGAAGTTTTGCTCCGGCCGGAAATTTTTGATATCATCGCCTGTCCCAACCTGAACGGGGATTACATTTCCGATGCCCTGGCCGCCCAGGTGGGGGGGTTGGGCATTGCACCGGGTGCCAATATCGGGGACACCTGCGCCGTGTTTGAAGCCACCCACGGGACGGCTCCGGACATTGCCGGTAAAGACTTGGCAAACCCCTGTTCCCTTATCCTGTCCGGTGCCATGATGTTTGACCACCTGGGATGGCAGAGGGCTGGGGATCTGATTCGGGACGGTGTGGCAAAGGCACTGGCCCAGGGCAGGGTCACAAGGGATCTGGCTTCCCGGATCAAGGGGGGAGAAGAGGTGACATGTTCACGGTTTTCAAGGATAATTGGAGAGCAGATTCTTTCAGGACAATAAAAAGGCTTAAATTTGCATTTCAGACATTGGTTTTTCCCTTTCATTGTCTGAAATGCAAAACCTATATTGACCCGGACAGATCGGCATTATTGACCCTTTCCGCCTGTTTTTGTTCCAAATGCCTTCCTTCCGATCCCCCACTGTTCGCTCCGCCTTTTTGTCTTGTCTGCGGCCGATTGTTTGAATCTCCCATTGACGGGGATCTCATGGAAAATCATCCCTGTGAAACCTGTCTGGTCACCCGGTCCTCCGTCAGCCGGGTCAGGGCGGCCTTCCAATACCAGGGGATCATAAAGGAGGCCGTTGCCCTGTTCAAGTATCAATCAAAGCTTAGTCTTGCACGGGTGCTGGAGACTTATTTTTTTGATGCCTTTGACCGATACTTTGCAACCGCGCCCATTGACAGGATTCTGCCCATTCCCCTGCACCCCCAAAAAATGAGACAGCGGGGATTTAACCAGTCGTTTCTTCTGGTCCGCCATTTTAGAAAAAAATACGAATCGGTTTACAAGAATAAACCCTGCTGGCGAATTGATACCAGTACCCTGGTAAGAGTCAAAAAAACCCTGCCCCAGACCGGGTTTGACATCCACAAGCGAAAAGAGAACCTTAACGGCGCCTTTTTATTGGGAAAAAAGGCAGATGTCACCGGAAAAAACATCCTGTTGGTGGATGACGTTTACACCACCGGTGCAACCTGCAATGAGGCGGCCCGGGTTTTATTAAAATCCGGGGCAACCCGGGTGGAAGCCCTGGTCCTTGCCAGGGCCTGATTTTTTGGCGGTGGCAGGTTTTTGGGGGTATGGGCACAGGGGGCTCTTGCCTGCGTCTTTCGGGTCCATTATTTTAAGTATTTATGTGTCTTTCTGGAACCGGGGGGTAATACCGCCCACCACCGGTTCATAATACCGGTAAATGGTTTTTTCCCCAAGGAGTTTATCCACCTGGTTCTGAATTTTCATGCGCTCCTGGTGGTGCATCCACCTGTTCCAGTCTTCCAGGGTATTCCAGGTGGAGATCACCAGGTATTCGCCCTCACAATCCAGGCAGCTGAAGGTCTGGCCGGTTAAGAACCCGGGCTGCACCGTGGCCCTGGATCTCAGCTGCACAATGAGCGGTGCCAGCTTTCCTGCCATTGCCGGGTCGTTGACGATTCGTTTGATAATAATGGAAACAGCCATAATGCCCTCCTTATTGTTATGGATAAAAGTATGGCCTGCAGTGGAAGAATGGCAGAATTCAATTCATGAAATTTCGCGTTCAATTTTCGCTTCAGTTCAAGTATACTCACAATGTAACAAGCCCCTTTGTTTATTGTCAATTAAATATACAAGGTATTTGATGTCTGGTATAGTCCGGGCATATCGTATTTGACAGTTTTGCCCGTGGGGTTTTGATTTTTCGCCTCCTGGTTTCCGTGGGATCGCCCTGTCGGGCAAGGCTTTTTGTTCCTTGACTTTTAACCGGGATCAGAATTATAATTATCAGACGTTAAAAATATTTTTTGCACAGGTATCCTACCCGAAAAAAGACCTGTAACACCCCTTATTTCTTTTGTCGCAGCAATGCCTGATCCCGATCTTATGATTGGAATGTAAGGTATAGGAAATATGTCCATGGCTAAAAAAAATCATATCAGTGGTGACAATAAAGCGGCCTTTAAAATCGCGGTTATTTATCTTTTGTTTTCAGGGTTCTGGATTTTTTTTTCCGATCATATTTTATTTTTTTTTGTGCAAACTCCCGAAATTCTCACAAAGATACAAACCATCAAAGGCGGGGCATTTGTGCTCATAACAGCAGGTCTGATATTTTTTTTATTACAAAAGGAAATTCGCTTGCAGGAGTTCGCCCGGGAAGAATTAAAAGCCAGTGAGGAAAAATACAGGGCGGTTGTCAACAACACCCCGGATCTATTATATCGGACGGACCGGCAGGGGAAACTTATCTTTGTTTCACCTTCGGTCTATCAATTGACCGGTTATTCGGTGGAAGAAGCGCTTGGTATGAATTTGTCAAAGGAGGTCTATCTTTATTCCGAAGAACGGGAACAATTATTAAAAGAACTTAAAGAAAAGAAAATTGTAAAAGATTTCGAAGCCCAGTTTACGCGAAAGGACGGATCTGTTTTTTGGGCATCCACGAATGCCCATTTTTACAAGGACGTCAACGGCATTGTTTCGGGCATTGAAGGCATTGCCCGGGATGTGACCCGGAAAAAAAAAATTGAACAGGCGCTTTTTTCACGGGAACAGCAATTGCGGGCAATTCTGGAAGCAACCCCCGACCCCATGGTTATGTATGATTTAAACGGGTATCCCCAATATGTAAACCCATCTTTTTCCCAGGTGTTCGGCTGGCGCTTCGAGGAGATTGAAGGGAAAAAAATTGCCTTTGTTCCCCGGGATCAGGAAAAAATATCTTCCGATAAGATCCGGGAGATCTATGCCCATGGCAGGCCCCTGAGTTTTGAAACCAAACGGTATACCAAAGAAAAAAAGGTGCTGGATATCATTTTAAGTGCTGCCCTGGTCAAGGATGAGGTCGGCACCCCCCTGGGAATGGTGGTCAATCTAACCGATATCAGTGAACGCAAAATACTGGAAGCCCAGTATGAACAGGCCCAGAAAATGGAGTCCCTTGGGACACTGGCAGGAGGGATTGCCCATGATTTTAACAATTATCTGGGCGGTATCTTCGGATATCTTGATCTGGCATTGCGACTTACCACCAATGAAAAGGTTCAAGAATACCTGTCAAAGGTGCTGGCAACATCGGACAGGGCCAGGGGACTGACCCAGCAGTTGCTGACCTTCTCAAAGGGAGGCGCTCCGGTTAAGGCCGTGGCACCCCTTGATCCGTTTTTACAGGAAACCACCCGGTTTGCCCTGAGCGGCGCCAGTGTCGCCTGTGATTTTGTGATTCCCCAGGATCTGTGGAGCTGCGAGTTTGACAAAAATCAGATGGGTCAGGTAATTGATAATATTGTCATCAATGCCCACCAGTCCATGCCCTTTGGAGGCAAGGTCACGGTGACAGCCAGAAATCGGGTCATCACCCCTAATGAAACCCTGGCCCTGGCGCCGGGAAAATATGTGGAAATCTCCATTTCAGATACAGGGCCCGGCATTGACCCCCATTATATCAGCCGTATCTTTGATCCGTTTTTTTCAACCAAGCAGCAGGGCACAGGTCTGGGTCTTGCCACCTCCTATTCCATTATCAAACGGCATGGCGGCATCATAGATGTTGCATCGGTCAAGGGCCGGGGAAGCTGTTTCCACCTTTACCTTCCCGCCACGGGCCTGACCGGGGAAAATAAAGGAAAGGCCGTTGAAAAACAATACCGGGGATCGGGCAGGATTTTGATCATGGACGATGAGGAGGTGATACGGGAGATGCTGGTTGAAATCCTGACGGGCATGGGATTTTCCATTGTGGCCACCCGGGATGGGAAAGAGGCGTTTCATGCCTTTACCGAGTCCAGAAACCAGAAAAACCCATTCCGGGCCGTAATTTTGGATCTGACCATTCCCGGCGGCATAGGGGGAAAAGAAACCCTCCGGCGAATCCGGGAAATTGACAAAAAAACTCCGGTCTTTGTTGCCAGCGGATATTCTGAAGATACGGCCATTGCCGCGCCTGAATCCTTCGGGTTTACGGCAAGCCTTGAAAAGCCTTTTCTCATTTCCCAATTGGCAAGGATGCTGGAGAAACATCTGCCCGGATCCAACGGCATAAATCAGTATGGTCAAACCGGAGACTGAATCCCGGATGTCTGTAAAAATGATCCATATGACAGGAGAAACCATGAAGAAGATTATAGTCTCAATGGGGATAATGGCATGGCTAATTATTCTGGCACCAGGGGTGCATTCATCAGATATGCAGGGGAGAATCATAAAAATCGGTACAGACCGATGGCCGCCCCATGAAGATATTTTTAATGAAGCGGCCCCTGGATTGTGTACCGAAGTGGTCCGGCATGTTTTTGAAAACATGAATTTAAGGATTTCCATTGTCCAGTATCCGTGGGCAAGGGCTGTGGATCTTGTCTCTAGGGGGAAAAACGACGGACTGTTCTGTGCCCTTTATACACAGGAGAGAGCCGAGCATTGCTATTATCCGACAGAGCCCATTGCAACGCTCAAATATCTTCTGTTTATCAAAAAAGAGAACCGGGAACGATTGCCGTTTCATTCCTATGAAGATCTGATTGACAAAAAGATAGGCGTTGTGAGAGGGTTTGTATATCCCGGGGTGTTCTGGGATTTTATTAAAAAACATAATAATTTTCAGGAGGTTGAAAATGATGAACTGAATTTTAAAAAACTCATGGCAGGCCGGATTGATTTTGCCATAGCAGACTTTGCCAATGGTACATTGCTGATTAAAGAAATGGGGCTGACAGATCAGATTGAACCGCTTTTGTCCAAAGTGATTCAGGAGAGCGAACTCTATATTCTTTTTAGTAAAAAAACAATGGAAGCAGAATTTGTAAAACTTTTTTCAGAGAATTTGCGGCAGTTCAAGCAGACTGAAAAATATAAACAGATAAATGAAAAATATTATGGAACCAAAAAAGAATGTTGCTTAGACTGATCAATCCCTTTCAAAAAAATGACCAGAAGCTGGCCAAACAGCTTCTGATCAGTATTTTATTGTTCAGTTCATTTTTTACACTTCTGGCGGCCATTGTGCAATTATGGGTGGACTACCATAAAGATCTTGGGCTGATTGAAAAACAGATCCATCAGATTAGCGAGAGCTATATGGACAGCTTGTCTCTAAGTATATGGAACATGAATGAAAAACATTTGTATGCCCAGTTGAACGGTATTCTGCAGCTGCCTGAAATATCCTGTATTGAGGCAAAAACCATTGATGCACTCTATCGCGTGGGGCAAAAGCCCTTGGAAGGCAGCCGGATTTCCTTTGTGTTTCCCATTGTCTATAAAGACACCCTTCAGCAGTTTTCTCCTGAGCAGGTGGGTACTTTAACCATTTATGGAGACCTGGGCTACATCCGAAGCCGTCTGAAAGAGCGGATTTTGGTTATTATTACCACCCAGACCTTTAAAACCTTTTCTGTTTCTGTTTTTATTTTGTTTGTTGTCTGGCGCCTGATCACGCAATACCTTCACATCATGGCCGATTACGTGCGCAAGCTGAATGTTGATACCCTGAATGTGCCGCTGGTTCTGAACAGGAGGCCCCCGAAGGGGAAAAGGGATAGCGGGGAGAATGAGATTTTCATGGTGGCCGATGCCATTAACGATATGCGGGAGAATCTAGGATCTGCCAATGAAAGCCTCAGAAGACACCGGGATCAACTGGAGGAGAAGGTGGCCGAGCGCACCAGCCTGCTGGAGATCCAGGCCGTTGAACTGAGGAATGCAAAGGAGAGTGCCGAAGCCGCAAGTCAGGCAAAAAGTGACTTTCTTGCCAATATGTCCCATGAAATCAGAACCCCCATGAATGCAATCCTGGGATTTGCAGAGATATTATCTGGAATGGAATCTGACAGGCAGAAAAAAATATATTTCAAGGCCATAGAATCCAATGGCCAGGCCCTGATGAGCCTTATCAATGACATTCTGGACCTGGCCAGCATTGAGGCGGGAAAGATGAAGCTGGAATATAAGGTTATCTCTCCGGAATTGCTCTTCAATGATGTCAGAAATCTTTTTATGGTAAAAGCCGAAGAAAAAGGGATTGAATTGATCGTGGATATTCCGCCCGGACTTCCTTCTGCCCTGCTGCTGGATGCAGTCCGTTTGCGTCAGATTCTCGTCAATCTTGTCGGCAATGCCCTGAAGTTTACAACACAGGGGTATGTCCGGCTTTCCATTCACCATTCAAGCCCAGATTCCATCGTTTCTGGTTTAAACGTCACTTCCATTGATCTTTCCTTCTCTGTGGAGGACAGTGGCGTGGGGATTCCTCCTGATCAGATTGATTTGGTTTTTGATACATTTACCCAGGTAAAGGGGCAGAAGTTTTCTGACCATGGGGGAACAGGGCTGGGACTGTCCATCACCCGTAAACTGGTGGAGATGATGGGCGGGTCCATCTCCCTTGAGAGTGAGGTGGGAAAGGGAAGCCGCTTTACCATTGATTTGAAAAATATCGAGGTGCCTTCTGTCATCGACGGTTTAGAGGACAAAAAGGCCCGCACGGGGGATTTTGATCTGATCCGGTTTGAAAAAGCCACCCTATTGATTGTGGATGATATTGACTATAACAGAGAGCTGCTGAAAGGGTTTATTGAAGGATTCGGCCTGACGTTGATCGAGGCTGAAAATGGCCGGGAAGCCATTGAAAAGAGCATGGCCTATTCCCCGGATCTTATTATGATGGACATGAAAATGCCGGTAATGGATGGGTATAAGGCGGTGGAAATTCTTAAACAGCATCCAGAGCTGTCCCATATCCCAATTGTGGCAATTACGGCAACGGCCATGAAGGAGGATGAGAAGCTGATTCGCCGCATGTGCCAGGGCTATCTTTCAAAACCTTTGAGGAGAGCGGATTTTATATCAATGCTTATGCGCTGTCTGCCCCATACCCTTTTAGAGGGCGGAATGGATGATCAAGCGGGTCGGATTGGAGCCGGGTCAGCAGAATCCAAGCCCAGGGTGGTAAAAAACATTCTGTTTGTCGATGATGAACCGGAGTTGGTGGAAATCGGAATGCTGCTCCTTGAATCCTTGGGATATTGTGTGAGCACGGAAACAGACAGCAGAAAAGCGTTGGCAAATTTCAATCGGGATCCGGCTGTCTTTGACCTGGTCATAACCGATTTTACAATGCCTGGAATTTCAGGGCTTGAATTTGCGGCTGAAGTGAAACGGATAAAGCCAGGTCTTCCTGTGATTTTATGTTCAGGGTTCAATATGGAGGCAGAAGGAAAACGGGGTGAAGACATCGGGATTGACGGTTTTATAACCAAACCCTTTATGCAGAAATCCCTTGCAGATGCCATTGAAAAAATCGAAAGGGGCAAAGACCCCATGTAAAATCAACCTCACCTATCCGAAGCGGCTATCCCGATTCCCAGGGCAATAAAAGACCCGCCGACAAGTTTATTAAAATAATGTTTTAGACCGGTCAGATTAAATAATCCTGTGATCTTTGCACCGCCAAGTGCGTAAATCATCATGCACCCAAAGGCAACAAAACCCAGAGGAAGCACCAGCAGAAGATATTGGGATAGAGGGGAACCAGCGGTGTCGATGAAATGGGGAAACAGGGCGGAAAAAAACACAAGGGCCTTGGGGTTGGCCGCCGCCACATAAAAGCCTTGTGCAAACCGTCTGCCAAAGGAAGCATCCTCTGATGGATCCCTGTGATGAATAGGGTCAAAGACCATGGGCCGGGAACGCCAGATATCCAGGCCCAGATAGATAAGGTAGGCTGCTCCGGCATATTTGATCATAAAAAAAAGGGGCTGTGAGGTGGTTAAAACAGCACCAAGGCCGGCAATGGAAATGGTCGCCTGGATCATGCTGGCACAGGTGTTGCCCAGGGCGGTTGCCACGGTCTTTCTTGCCCCGTAGCGGATACCATGGGTCAAAGACAGGATCATGCTGGGACCCGGAACTATGGATGCCACAAAAACCGTTGCCATGTACACGAGAAAAAAGTCCATATACTATTTTCCTTTTCAAAGAAAGAAAAGCCCATTAAAATTTGTCAACTCCAAAAGTTGAGCTGTTATTTTATGCGGTGAAGAATGGCCTCTACCACCTGTTCTGCGGTTGACCCGAACAAGGTCTCAACATCGACCAGATTTAGGAATTTATCATCCCATTGGATGTTTTCGCTCTCAAGAACCCAGTCTTTTAAGCGGGTATATTTTCCGCCCAGGGCTTTGATTTTTTTCAAAAGAGAAACGTCACCGGTTCGTTTAAAGACCACATTCAAGGAAAGGATATACTCAATAATGTTCGGGGTTGACGGTGATTTGGAGATGACCGGTATTACCAGGATGCTTTTATTGTCCTTTCTCCCCTTGCCGATATAGACGTTGCCTTCCCTGACAATGATATTTTTGGTCCCTTTGAGGCGGGGATCCTTTTCCACCCTGGAGGCTTCCTGTTTCAACGAACCGGTTTTGGCCATGACCACAATTTTTGTTTCCGGTGTCACCTCTCCCAGAAGACTGAGCCCTGAAATCCGGTACAAAAGGCCGCCCTTAATGCTGGAAATTACTTCCTGGAGGTTTTTAATGACCAAAACGTTTTTATTGGTCAGCTGGGAAATCTGGATATCATTGGCGGCAAGTTCGTCAAATACGAGTCCTTCAAATGTCTCACTGATCCGGCTGGTGCCGACGGTCACTGTTTTTGCCTGGTGCTTGATGGCATCCACCGGTCTTGCCATGGCATTGATGGCCTGGCCCATGTTTTCAAAAAAGGTGTTCAGCATATTGGCGGGAGTGCCTTTTTTTTCAAAATCAATTTCAAAATCAGAAACCGGCAGTCTGCCGGACAGGTATTTGAGCAGCAGGGTGATGTTGACGGTTCGGTCAAGGCCCATGGCGGAAGGGAAATAATGCTCCCGCCTCTTTTGGGAGAATCGATTGTAAACGCCGGCGATTTTTTCCCGGAAATTTTTTTCTAGCAGCACCTCATATTCATCGTGGCCCATGGCGGTAAATTCATCCAACACCTCCTGGATTTCCTGTCTGCAGGTATACATAAACCGAGACCCGTCGTTTATGGCAAGGGCTGCGTAGTACCCCCAGATGTGACCCACCAGGGTGTTTAAAACCGGGGCCAGGTGTTCGCTTATTTCCGGGATTTTAAACACATCTTTTGCATACAGATCAAACCTGTTTTCTCCAATGGTTGTGATCACCACGGGACAGGCTTTATGGGCATGGAAAATAGCCGTGTCTTTGATGATATCCCCCAGAACACTTTCCCGGGTGCCGGCGGCGCAGACAATGATCAATGGTTCTGCGGAAAGGTCGATGTGTTTTTTGTCTTCCACAAAGTCCGAACAAATGGTTTTATAGCACAGCTCGGACAATTTGATCCGGATTTCATCGGCCGAGGTTTTGTTGGCACCGGACCCCACGGTTGCCCAATAATCTTTTGAGACCGCAAGGCGGCGGGCCGAGGCCTTGATTTGATCTTTCATGCCAAGAATTGTGCGCATCTTTTGGGGAAGCAGGGTCAGCTCTTGTATGGCCTGTGTGATAAATTCACCGGATCTTGCCCCAAAAATCTTTGACAGATGCAGGCCGAGAATGGCACCGGCTGCAAGCTGGGAATAAAAGGCCTTGGTAGACGCCACGGACATTTCAATATCCCGGCCTGAACTGGTATACAGAACCCCGTCGGTTTTAAAGGTCAGGTCGGAATCCCTTCGGTTGACAATGGCAATGGTCCTGGCACCGCAGGCGTTTACCATGTCAACGGTTCTGTTGGTATCGGTGGTGGTGCCGGACTGGCTCATGGCCACCACCAGGGTGTTGGCCATGGCATTTTCGCCGTTTCCGTTGCCGATGATCCGAAAACCCGATAATTCCGATGATTTGAGTGCCCGGATGTCCATGTCCCGGTCGCCCAGGTAGTGGGTCAGAAGATTGGCGCATCCCTGGGCGGCAATTCCGGCGGTTCCCTGGCCGATAAAATAGATTTTTTTAATCTTTCCTTGCACAAGTTCCGTTTCAAGGTCAGAGGGAATCACCTGGCTGCCCAGGGTGGTTTCCATCAGGCGGGTTTCGGGAATTTGTTTGAATTTGTTTTCAAGGGTTTTTTCAACGGACAAGGGCGACTCTGAGATTTCTTTGAGAAAATAATGGGGAAAATCCTGGCGGTCTATGTCCCGGGAGGTGATCTGGCTTGTGAGTATATCCGTTTGTTTTATGGCAATGGGCCGGCTGTCATAATAAAAGGAACAAAGACCCTCAACCCCGCCCTGGGAATGCTGATCAAGGATAACGATCTGACCTTCTTCCTCTCCATTGAGCTTGATGTAGTCCTGGGTCTCTTCAACAATCCCGTAGAGTTCAGAGGCCGCAATGTAATGATCCGGGGCTATTCCCACAAAAATAGCCTGGCCGCTGCCTTTCTGGGCCAGAAATAATTTGCCCGGCGCCAGATTGGTGTGCATGCTGATGGCATGGGAACCGTGGAAATCATTGACGGCGAGCCTGAAGGCTTCTTCAATGGGAGCCCCTTGCTTTAGATGGTGTTCAATCTGGAGGGGGATCAGCTTGGTATCGGTATTGATGGAGGGGTGAATTCGATCGTACCGGGCTTCATATTCGGTTTTCAGCTCAAGATAGTTGTCAATATCTCCGTTGAGACACACATGGATGATGCCTGTTTTTGTGATTTCCTTGTCCGTGGGGGTATTGTCAACCGGGTGGCAGTTGGCTTCTGTAATATCGCCCACCGAAGCCCATCGCGTATGGGCGGAGACCGAGTTGGATGTGATGGTGGATTTTGACAGAATCTGGAGAATGTGGTCATTTTTTATCTGGCTTCGGATAAAGGCGATATTGTCTCCCAGGGCACCGATTTCTGCGGCAAATTTATAGACAAAGGCAATGGTGACCAGATGGCCATCCTGATCTTTTTGATCGGTAGCGTCATTGATACTGATGCTGTTGTTGGACAGAACCAGGTGATTGGTCCTTTGTTTCAGCATCTCGGCCAGTCCTGCCCGGAGCATGCCCTCCCGGAAAGCTTCAAACGAATCCTTTGTAAGGGTAAAAAAAACAGAGATCCCTGCAGAGTCCCTTCCCCTGACTTCAAGCCGGTCTATACTGTTCAAAACCGCATTGATCCGCTTGAAAATCAACACCCCATGGGAAGTGGGATCCGGGTCTGTAAAAATTTTTTTTATGGCCCCTATATTGTCCAGAATCTCTTTGTTAAGGCACCAGAAGATATCCTTGAGTTTTTCCAGGCGCCCGGAAATGATTTCCATATCAGGCGAATCCAGAGACGGTACCATTTTTTTGAACCAGGCGGTCTGGTCCGTGATAATCCGGTCCAGATCATCACGGATCAAGGCCAGTTGCACGGTTTTGTCCGGGCTTAAAAAAATATCCGTAAAAACCGACTCTTGTTTGAAGGTTTGGACCGTTTTTAGCAAGTGATCCAGCGCTGGATCACCGCCAAGATACGCTTTTTCAATTGAAGGACAGTCCTCTTGGGTTTGGCAAAGAAAACGGTTTCCAAGGGCTGTGATCTTTTTTGAAAATTGGACCAGATCAATGTCGGCTGCTTTTTTTTCCCCCTTAAAGGCCACAAAGGCAGAAATACCACAGGAAAGAATATGGGGCTGGTATGGAAAAAAGACAAGGCTGTTCTCCCTGGCCTGGTCAAGGGATTTTCCCATTTCAATGTGAAGGGTGAATGCTTTGCGCACCAGATTAAAAAGGCGTTTTATAGCCGGCATTTTTTTTCCTCCGCCAATGGATGTTATAAAAATAATTTTTTTCCTATTTTTTCTGGGCCGGTGCCTTGGAAACGTCTTTGAAATACGTTTTCAAAATCATTCTGGCATAGCTACTGGCCCGGGTACCGATATACTTTTTGTGGCCCACAACAATGGACATTACCAGGGCCTTATCCCCTGTTTTTTCTTTGCCGAACCCAGTGAACCAGTCATACTTGACGGTTCTTTCCCGATTATAGAGTGAACCGGTTTTTCCCCCAATATCCAGTTTCGACAGGGTGCGGTCCCTAGAAATACCATGGAAAGATTTTCTGGCGGTTCCCTTGGCAATGGTTGTCTTCATCAGCTCAATCATTGTCTGGGCGGTTTTGGGAGTTATGGGCGTTGCATACGTTTCTTTTTTGCTTGTGTAAATGATGTCACCCATGCTGGTTTTTACCTGATTTACAATGTGGGGGACAAAAGAAGTACCGGCGTTTAAAACCGTGGTCACCAGCATGGCGCCAAAAACAGGAGAAATAGTGGTATCATGGTTATAGCCGCACCCCAGTTCTGCCAGGTGAAACTCGTTTTCTTTAACACCGAATCTGCCGGATTCAAATTTAAGTTCTGAATCCGGACGCTGGTTGAACCCGAATGCCTGGGCATAGGCGTTCAGTTTCCCTTTTTCCAGATAGGTTTTTCCAATTTTCCCGAAAATCGGATTTATGGATTCGGCAAATGCGCCGGCAAGGGAAATCTTTGTGGTATATTTGTTTTTGTCATCGGTGAGCTGTCGCTTATAGAGCGTGTACTTGTTTCCGTTAAAATACAAGGGTGTATGGGCGGAGTATCCCAGGGAGTCGATGGCCGCAGCTGCCGTGACGATTTTGAATATGCTGGCTGCCGGGTAATCCGAGGCCAGACAGGGATTGATCCCGGGATCACCCAGGTCAAAGCCGGCCATCCCCACGATGTTGCCGTTGGAAGGATCCATGGCAATGATGGCGATCTGCTGGGGCTTACCCCTATCCAAGGTTTTCAGCTGGTTCATGGCAGAGATAAGCTCTTTTTGCAAGGGGGTGTTCAGGCTGGTGGTAATCGTGTATTGCTGATCCTGGGAATCCACAAAAAAAACATTTTTATCGGCATTGAGAAACCGGGTCTCCCGGATCAGATCCGACACCCCTGTTTTTGACAGCGTTGTAATAGGCGGTATGGTTTTTGCCGGCATTGTTTTAGGCGGTTGGGGGGTTTCAGTCCCTGGGGGGGGTAAAATTGCTTGCCGGGCGCCTTGTTTGAAAAAAGAGTCCAGTCCCAGCAGATGCCAGGCACCCAGAATCAAAAGACCCGGTATCACGACCGTTAGGAAGACTCTGACATATTTTTGGAGAAGGCGTTTTTTTCTTCGATTTTCAAAAAAATCGGACTGATACGCCTGCCATGCGGTTTCTTTTTTATAGGTATACAAATAAGTGTCCGAAAGATTTCGCCCGGAAAGAGACCCCTCTGGGCTGTTGAGTGGGGAGGAAGCCAATTTTATTTCACCTGATTTCCCGGGGAAAGATCCTTGTCAAACCCGGACAGGATCATCTGTTTTTTATGGCTGCCGACAAGAACCATTCCCTGGGATGTCTCTCCCATGATCCGGGCCTCTTTTAAATTGGCCACCACAATGACCTGTTTTCCGACAAGCGCTTCCGGGGTATAGTCTTTTCCGATACCGGCAATCACCTGGCGGGTCTGGGCACCTATATCCACCATAAGCTTCAGCAGCTTGCTGGAGTCTTGGATTCTTTCGGCTGAAAGAATGATACCGGCCCTTAAATCAATTTTTAAAAAATCGTCCAGGCTGATTTCTTCTTTCAATGGCGGTTTAAAGGGTTTTTCCTTTTTATCCGGCAGGTTTTGGGTGTCTATCCTGGGAAACAGGATTTCCGGTGCACCAAGGCAGATTCCTTTTTGAATCTGGGACCAGGGAAATATCTGGTCCAGGCCAAAAAATCCTTTGTCCGGGATATCCAGGCAAAGGGCGTTTTGCATTTTCCGGCTGGTGGCCGGCATCACAGGGTAGATCAGGCAGGAGATCACCCGAAGTCCTTCCATTAAATTGTATAACACCGTTGCCAGGGCGCTGTTTTTTGACGCATCCTTGGCAAGGGACCAGGGTTCCTGGGTATCGATATATTTGTTCATGGTACTGATAAAGGTCCAGATGGAGATCAGGCCTTTGTGAAATTCACACATTGCCATGGCCTCTTTAAACCCCTCAACGGCTTTTGCCCCGTCGGATTCCAGGGAATACTGCCGATCAAGAGCTGCATCCGCCCCGGCCACCCGCCCATTAAAATAGCGATGGTTCATGGAAAGCACCCGGGAAAACAAGTTGCCAAGATCATTGGCAAGGTCGGAATTGATGCGCGAAACAATGGCATCTTCTGTGAAATTGGCATCCAGGCCGAATACCATCTCCCGCATGAGAAAATACCGGAAGGGATCTGGGCCGAATTCTCGTGTCACCTCAACGGGATCGGTCACATTGCCGATGCTCTTGGACATTTTGCTGCCTTTTACATTCCAGAACCCATGGACATTCAAACCGTCATAAATATCCAGGCCAGCGGCTTTGAGCATGATGGGCCAGTAAATACCATGGGGCTTGATGATATCCTTGGCCACAAAATGGCGGGAGGAGGGCCAGAAGTTTTGATACAATTGTCCGTCCGGATATCCCAGGGCCGATATATAGTTTACCAGTGCATCAAACCACACATAGGTGACATACTCCGGGTCAAAGGGCAGGGTGATGCCCCAGGTGAGACGGGACTTGGGCCGGGAGATACACAAATCTTCCAGAGGCTCTTTCAGAAAAGAGAGGAGCTCATTTTTATATTGCTCGGGTCGTATGAAATCCGGGTGGGTCTTGATATGGTCAATGAGCCAGTCCTGGTATTTGCTCATTTTAAAGAAATAGTTGGATTCCTTTATGGCCTGGGGTGCCACCCCATGGTCCGGGCATTTGCCGTCAACAAGTTCCCTTTCCTGGTAAAACCGTTCACACCCGAAGCAGTAGATGCCTTCATAACTGGAGAAATAAATATCACCGCTGTCATGGATTTTGGTTAATATGGCCTCAACCACCTTTATGTGATCTGCATCGGTTGTCCGGATGAAGTGGTCGTTTTGGATATGCAGCAGGGGCAGAAGGTCTTTAAACAGCCGGCTGATTTTATCGGCATAGGCCTTTGGAGAGGTGTTTTCTTTTTGCGCCGCCTGTACTATTTTATCCCCGTGTTCATCGGTTCCGGTCAGAAAATAGGTATCATGACCGTCCATCTGCTTGAACCGGGTTGCAACGTCTGCGGCAATGGAGGTATAGGCATGTCCCAGGTGGGGTTTTGCATTGACATAATATATGGGAGTTGTAAAAAATTGACGCTTTTTTTCCATGGTGTGTGGGTCCTGTATTAGGTTTTTTTCAATTGACTGATTTTCTTTTCAACTTCCGTTCTGTCTTCCAGGCGAATGGTGACACTTTCCCTGAGCACATTCTGACGGACCACCTTACCCTCTCCTTCTTCAATGGTAATGGACTTGCCAATCCTTGGCATGGTTTTCTTCAACTGCCGGTAAGTCTCATTTTCAAAGGTCAGACAACACATGAGCCG
>Ga0180007_10003189_pt1 | contig 18546 bp, 10 predicted proteins | sample MM_PC_MetaG_FD_121122 | JGI IMG/M metagenome (GOLD analysis project Ga0180007, IMG submission 121122) | Groundwater microbial communities from the Aspo Hard Rock Laboratory (HRL) deep subsurface site, Sweden - MM_PC_MetaG | ecosystem: Environmental > Aquatic > Deep subsurface > Groundwater... | reverse complement strand
CTGGATTTCAATAACATTCTGGAACTGGTTGACCATAAAATACCGGTCCACGGTTACACATACCAGCGAGGTGGTCGGTGCGGACGAAAACACTTTTAAATGGGGATGTTTTTCCAGATAAAGTTCCAGAAGCGGCTCTTTTGCATGACCTTCGACGGGTGCTGCGATGCCTGTGGCAGTAACCGATATGGCCTCGTAAATGTCAGCTGGCTGATTCATGCTGTTGTTTACCAGAATGGCAACTTTGGGGTTGTGTGTGAGATTTTTATATTTTCGGGTGGTAGCAGGGGTTAAAAAAATGATCTGTTCAAGATTCAAGGTTGCGGTAAATGCAACCAGGCTGGCATAGGGCTGATCATTTGTCTGGGTAGACAAGACCGCAAAGGTTTGGACCTTGAACAGGGCTTTTATTTGATCGAATGCGTGTTTTTCTTGGTTGTTCATTTTTTTCCTTAAATGATAAGATGATCTGTCAGGTTTATGAAATTTTCGGGGTAAATCTAACCGGGGACCCTGCAGGTTTCAAACCGGCTGAATTAACCATGCCGCTGAGCATCCGGGCAAAGACATATTGATGGAAAGGATACAGAACATACCAGTACAGGATTCCGATCAGGCCTTTGGGTAAAAAACGGGATAACAACACAAGCTCGCTTTGATCTTTTCCAATGTCTGTTATGGAGATCTCCAGCAAGGCTTCCCCGGGTGTTTTCATTTCTGCCAGCAGCAGCAGTTTTGAAGGTGGCTTAAGTTCCAGGACCCTCCAGAAATCAAGACTATCTCCCACATTCAGTCGTTCTTTTGATCGTCTTCCCCGGGCCAGGCCCACGCCACCGACTAACATATCCAAGACACCGCGAATTTTCCATAACAGATCCGCTGCATAGTATCCGGTTTCCCCACCCAGTTTTATGACGGCTTTCCACAGATCCGGAGCCGTTCCCTGGACGATTGACCGATATCCGCATTTCAGGACAGTGCCGCCTGAATATTTAGAATCTCCGGACTGGGCCCATTCTGGATATTTTATTTCACCGGCATCGGTCCAGCAGGTATCCACCTGCTCTTGACGGATACGGTCCAGCGCTCTTTGAATGGCTTCCCGGCAGGAGATCAATTCCTGTGGAATGATGCGGGTAATGTTATTTTCAGTGCAGATGGTCGGCAGACTCAACCCTTCCGTCAACGGCTGGGCAATGCTTGCCGGAACCGGAGTCACCAGATGAATCCACAGAGATGACAATCTGGGTGTCAACACAGGGACCTTGATCATTATGGGTGCCGGCAATCCGGCTTCTTTGGTAAAAATACGGAACAGATCACTATAGGCAACAACCTCTGGACCGCCGATATCAAATGTTTTGCCCCGGGTTTCCAAATGTTCCAGGCATCCTTTCAGATATCCCAATACGTTGCTAATGGCAATGGGTTGTGTGGGCATGCGGACCCATTTGGGTGTCACCATGATCGGCAGCCGTTCTGCAAGATACCTTAAAATTTCAAAGCTGGCACTGCCCGATCCCAGGATCATGGCTGCCCGCAGAACAGTTGCAGGAACAGGGCCATTTAACAGGATCTGCCCCACTTCGTTTCTGGATAAAAGGTGTTTGCTGATGTTTTTATGATGGATATCCCCAAGTCCCCCAAGATAGATCAGATGATCTGCATGGGCATCAGCTGCTGCCTGCACCATGTTTTTTGCACCGATTCGATCGGCATGTCGATATTTTCCTTTCTGTGAAATCATGGAATGAACCAGATAGTAAACCGTTCCGCATCCAGAGACGGCCTTCCGCAAAGACATGATATCCATAATATCACCTTTGACCCGTTCAACATTCGGGTCATTACTCCAGGGCCGGCCGGCCATTTTTTCCATGGATCTTCCCATGGTTCTTACCCGGTAACCAGATGCCAGCAGCAATGGAATCAGCCGGCCGGCAACATATCCCGTGGCACCGGTCACCAGAACGGGTTTTTGATCTGTTATGGTCATATTCTTTCCTTTTTAAAAGAAAAATCAGTTAAGAAAAAAACCAGACCCCTGTTGCTTAGATGTAACTATGGTAATAAAAAAGAGTGTGTATTAAAAAAAGGAATCTGATAGTATTCAGAATCTATATGTGCAATGAGATGATGTCAATGTCATTTTTATGTTATATCCGCAATCAAACAGGAGGACCATATGCTTACACCCGTTAAAATCGGTATCAGCTCCTGCCTTTTAGGCAACAAGGTTCGCTATGATGGCGGCCACAGTCACGACCGGTTTCTCACACAGACCCTTGGCCTTTTTATCGACTACATTCCTGTCTGCCCTGAAGTTGAGTGCGGCATGCCCACACCAAGAGAAGCGGTCCGGCTGGTGGGACTGCCTGAAAATCCCAGGCTTGTCACCCAGAAAACCGGCATCGACAAAACAGATCAGATGAACGAATGGATCACCGGACGGTTAAAGTCCCTGGAAAAGGAGAATTTGTGCGGATTTATTTTCAGGAGCAAATCCCCCAGCAGCGGTCTATACCGGATAAAGGTCTATGGAGATGACGGCCAGATCCGCAAAACCGGCACTGGTCTTTTTGCCCGCGCGTTTACCCGGGCATTTCCCCGGATACCCGTGGAAGAAGCCGGGCGGCTGAATGATCCGCAACTCAGAGAATTATTCGTTGAAAGCATTTTCTCTTTTCAGCGATGGCGGGATCTGCTTCATCATCAAAAGACCCTTGGGGGACTTGTGGATTTTCATACGCGGAACAAATACTTGATTCTCTCCCACAGCCATGATCATTACCGCAACCTTGGGAAACTGGTTGCCCATGGAAAACAATTGCCGATTGATCGATTGTTTGATGAATATGAAGCCCTTCTTTTGGCTGCATTGCGTCTGAAAGCAACTGTATCAAAAAACATTAATGTTCTCCAGCACATGATCGGTTTCTTTAAGCGAAACCTGTCTTTATTTGAAAAAGAAGAACTGATAGACATTATCGCACAATATCGCTCGGGCGTTGTGCCTCTCATCGTTCCGATAACCCTGATCAAACATTATGTGATGAAATATGACCAGCCCTGGTTAAAGGTTCAGACCTATTTGAACCCGCACCCGATTGAGCTGAAATTGAGAAATTATTTTTAATCCTTAACAAATCACTGAATTCAAATCAGAATCAATGTCACTGACCGTATTTGTTTCTTGTCATCATGTTTCCGCATAAGAATGAGAATAGGCAGGTCATGCTTCTGGCAGGGGTCGGATTGTGTTGATAAACCGGAACGTATGTCGAGCTGTTTCAACGGCATTGTGGCTGTGGCGGCTCAACTCGATGTTTACCGGTCCATGGTATTGTGTATCAGTGAGCGTGTGAAAAATATTCTTAAAATCCATATCCCCCTCACCAAAAAACAGATGGTCATGCCTGTTTTTTTCATGTCTTCCAGTCTGATTTTCCTATTTTTCAAGTCTTTTGAAATCAGGGCGGGTTCATGTTTTACGCGTGGATCAAGCAGAAATCTTGCCCCTGTTTCCACCACGGATGACAATTGGTAAGTTTCAAGTTTTTGTTTTACCTGGGCAATTTTGGTTGCCAGGTTTTCATCCCAGGGGTTGAGCGCATGATGGTCTATGGTAATGGCAATGGATTCATAGCCCAGGCTGCCGATCGTATCAATGGCAGACAGCAGTGAATGATGGGCAAATCCATTGGTATTGTACCCCAGTTTAAACATCAGGGCATTCTAGCAGCTGTTTTAACATCGGTGCAATCTCAACCAGGTCAACGGTGCCGGGTAAAGTAAGGACGTCAGCACTTTTACCGCTCAACATAAAAACAGCCATTCCGTTTCCGTTTATAGGGGGAGCACCGTGGGAACCTTTAATCAGCTCAGGTGTTTGGAGAATTTTCATGGTTTTCATGTCCATGAACAGTTCAAGGGGGTCGTATCCGGGTTTTCTGTGAATATCGATATTACCTGCAAAATCCGGGGCCTTTTCTTCTTTTTCCCACCAGTAGTAGGCAAACCACTTGTCAGGATCTGAGACAGCCACAAGCTCACCTGATCTTTCATGATCTATTTTAAAATCGTTTTTCTGATCGTCAGAAAGCACCATGGCAATGCCGTCAATTTTTTCCATTTGTTTTTTTACGGGTTCAATATCGCTTTTGTTGTGAATATAGATATGGGCCACCTGGTGATCTACCATGGCAAAGGCGCGGCTCAGTTCAAAATCCAGGTATTCTCGGTTTTCAATCTCGCGAACCGCTAAAAATCCTTTATCTCGCAATTGTTTATTGATAAGGACGGCACCCGTCACCGTGGACATGGAATATTCAGAAAAAATGCAGATGGTAGAATCGTTTAATTTTTTCATTTTTTCCAGTGTATCGATAAAGGAGGTCATCAAATTATCAATTATTGTTAAGTCCTCATCAATTTTTGGATCATCCGGACCAAATTTCTGACAGGAATAGTCAAGATGTGGCAGATAGGTCACCATGAAATTGGGCAAATGATTTTTAACAACCGTAATGGCCGCTTCCATGATCCATTCAGATGATTTTGAAGATGCAAACGGCCCCCAGTAGTCCATGAGGTTAAAAGGCCTGCCAATATCTCGGCTTATGGTTTCATAGACTCCAACCGGTTTTGAATAGCACCATTGAACCAATCCGTGATCCGTGTGCATGGGTTTCGGGGTGATAATGATATCTGCATTACCATAAAGGGTGTTCTGGCAGAAAAGCAGGGCCGTTTTCAGATCCGGGTTATTGCGTTTCAAACTTTCCCAGACAGGTTCTGCCTGGACCAGGGATCGGTACTGGTCCCAGAAACTGACTTCAAACCGGTTCCTGTCATAAAATCCATTAGCGATAATGCCATGTTCTGACGGATATTTGCCCGTTGAAAAAGAGGCCTGCCCGGGTAGTGTCAGACAAGGGAAAACAGGCCTCAAGTCCGCTTTCTTGCCGGTTTTCATCAGCCTTGAGAAACCCGGCAGTTTGATCAGTCGATCCAAAAGTGCAGGGGACAGTCCAACCACATTAAAACAGAACACATGATGACTCATAACGACTCCTTTCCCATAGGTCCTAGGATCAGGTTACCCTGAATAATCTTACCGAATAAAACGCCGGCAAATAAAGCAGCAGGATCACAACGGCATGATAAAGGGGCGCGGCTCCTGCAGCAATAATCATGTCCAGCAAAATAATGGAAAGCAACAAAATTTGCATGGTTTTTTGAAAATCAGAAGGGGTGTGATGTTCCAGAAGATTCAGTATACGTCTGGACAAAAAAACAGACAACAGGATTGCCAGAAAAGCCCCTGAAAAAATTGGCAGAACATTTTTTAAAAAAAGAAAAAAATACAATAGGGGGACACACCCGATACACAGGGCACTCAATCCAATATTAAATATTGCTTTTCCGCCCTGGGCCTCTTTCTGGCTTAATATGGTGACCCCGAAAATATATATCCCAGTAATCAGCGGGATCACGGCCCAGCCTTTAAACGGAAGGAGTGAAAGACCCATCAGGAAATTAAAATACCGGCAGGATGCCATGGTCAGGGGCCCGATCAGGGGACGATCTTTTAAAAGGCCGTCATATAAAAAGATGGCAGCTGTAAGGGCAAGACTGATCCAAAAGGGTCTGAAGCCGGCAAAAAAGGCAGAAAAGATTCCGGCCGCAATAAGGACAAGGCCTGTGGTCAGGGCCGACAATCGTGATACCCGGCCGGAAGGAATGGGTCTTTGAGGCCTTTCTTTCAGATCTGTCTCATAATCAAAATAATCGTTTAATGCCATGCCTGCAGAAAAAAAGCAGGATGAGGACAGCAGGAGCAGAAAAAGGGTGTTGATTCTGTCAAATCCCATGCCTGAAATCAGAAAGGCGGCCAAAATATCTGCATGGGCAGTAAACATTCCCGGCAGACGGATAAGCTCTAAAAAATATTTAATTTTCACTATCATACCCACATATTTTTTTCAAATGCATTGGTATAGAACGCAAATTTCATGTCAATCTTTTTACAGGTGCGGTGTGATCATATTCATGGAAATCAATGCATACGCACTGACCAGAACAGGGTCATTTTCCCACCACCTGGCGCTCTCATTGATCCATGATCCATCCTCTCTTTGTGATTCGACAAATTTGATAGCCAGTTCCTTTCGCCAGTCAATTACCGTTCCGTTTTCCAGGGCAAGATAATCGTCCCCATATGCGGTCAGGGCTTTTGCCATGGTGTGATAGTAATAGTAAAGTCCCTGCTGGCCCACTCCGGGATTCTCAGTGAGGGAATAATTTTTTTTCAGCCACCCATAGGCTGCCTGGACACGGGGATCATCTTTTTTCAGGTCAGCAAAGATATAACTTAAAAGGCCTGCATAGGTCATGGATCCATAGGAGCGCAAGGCTTTGCTGCCGTCCTCAAGAACTTCTTCACCCGCCTTGCTTGCGCCTGGATAATAGATGAAGCCACCTTTGTTGTTGTCATCAGCACTGGACCAGGTCTGATCATTATACCCGGGAAGATTCTGGCATCTTTGAATAAATTTTAAGGCAGCATCCCAGTTCAGGGTATTCGTTTGAAGTCCTTTCAGGTCCAGATATGCTGCCAGATGGTCATCAGATTCCAGAAATTCAGAGGCTTTCAACGCTTCTAAAGCCATATAGGTGTTTGACATGTCTGAATGGTCTTTGGTGCCATATCCGATCCCGCCGTCATAGGGCTGATCTGGCACGCCTTTTTCTCCCTGGTCAAGCTGCAGGCCGGCAATATATCGCCTGGCCTTTAAAATATAGGGATGATATTGGATATCATTTGCCGCCACAAGGGCCAGGATGCAGATGGATGTATTATAATTGGGAAGCCCTTCTTTATAAATTGCCCCGTTTTCATGGGCATTGCTGATGATAAACCCAAGGGCTTTTTTAATAAATTCCGGTTTTTCTTTAGCGGCAATATACCTGGGTGAGGTTAAAAATGCATAGGTCACAAGTCCGGTCAGGGCCGGGAATCCGGGTTGTGACCATGACCCGTCAGGGTTCTGTTTTTTTTCAAGAAAGGCATACCCCATTTTATAGGTTCGGTTCAGTTCATTTTTCAAGGAAAGAATGTCATGATCGGATTTGAGAATCGTTTGCCCGGCAAATCCCACACCAGCTAAAAGCGATAATGAGATCAGACACAAAACAACCCGCATACTCTGCCCCAGTTTTACTTTAAACCATTGTCTGTTGTGTGTTTTCATTTATTTCTCCTGACATGATGTAATGATGAATTGTATTTTTGTTTCTATTGGCGGCAGTATTTCCCTGTTTGCATGATAAAGGGTATCATCGCTGCCCGTTTCCAAAGGATGATCAATCAGTGCATAAGGGTCATGGTAAGTTGCTGCAATGGAATGTTCCACCTGTGCCATGAATTTGCCGTCCATGATCTGGGAACCGGTGAAAATCCAATGGGTTTCTGTCATGGTCTGGCCTGTTTTCTGGTTTAATAAAAGCGCTTCTGCACGGTGTGTAATGGTTTTATGATCATTATCAAGCCATGTCACCCGTATGTCAATGGGGTCACCCTGGGGTATTGCATTGTCACCCTGATGCTTGAGAGGGGTTTTCCCAGGTTCCAGGCCGAATAAAAGAAGGGCAATCTGGATATGGAATGGATCAGAATAGAGTTTGAGAACACTTTCATGGAGTTTGCCAGCCATACCGCAGGCAAGGTATTCAACAAGTCCCTCCTGCATGTTGACCTCTCCCTGGACAAGAACATATCCTTGCTTTTTATTCACCACAATATTCCCTACCCTGAGGACACCATCTTCTATTTTCTGGATTGACGGCATCATGCTGCTGTCAGGGGATGTATGCCTGTCCAGGATAGGTGCATCCCTTCCAGGAGGTGCATCTTTATTTTCTTCAGTGGCCCACACAGGAGCTGAAAAAAATACGGCAAGATAAAGAGAGCACATAGATATCATTATAATCGATTTCATAGGAATCTTCTTTAAATAGTATTGTTGCCTTTCAACTAAAATACCTGTCAATCTGATAATAAGTCAAGGTTTTACTCATTTTTTTGATCCAGATGCAGTATATTTTATTTGCAAATCAGGGCGTGAAACTATATGTTAAAAATCCATTAAACAGAGTGAAGCGGATATCCAGGGCTTTAAATTTGAAAATGATCTTGATACCGTGGTGGTCATCACCCTTGCATCGACAGAACCGCCAATTTTAGACACGATAGACCTTTCCAGTATCGACTCAATCCATCGACTCATAGATGAAAATAAAATAGAACATATCCGGCCAAGTCTTATCTATGCCTATGCCGCTATTTCATTGGGGTGTGCATACATCAATTTCACACCGTCAGAAGGCGGATTTTCACAGGGACTTGTGGATCTTGCCTTGGAAAAGGGGGAATCTGGAATTATGACCCATATGGCATCTTTTTTTAAGTCGCCCTGGGGTATTGAAGAGCATTCTCTGGAAAAACAGTTCCGGTTGCCGGAAGAATATGGCATCAAAATTGCCGGTGAGACGCTTTGATCCTGTTCCAGAGGTCAGGGCAAATCATTTCGGGAATTTAAACCGGTTTTCAGCGTTATTTTTCCCAGGCCTCCTGTTTTGGTATGAGCGGTTTATGCTTGAATTTTGGATTCTGTCCCAGAAAAAAACAGGGGTTGTTGTAAAACAGGGTTTCAACATCTTTTTCCCTGTGACCGCGTATTTTCATTTCAAAGACAGCATCATGCAGGGTTTTGGGATCTGAAGGCCCCCAGTCGCCAGAGGCATCTGCCATCATTTTTTCAAGCCCATAGGTTTCAGCCATGTCAATGACCCTTGAAGGAGAATTCTTGGTCATGGGGTAAATGGTCATGGATGCCCAGAAACCTGACTCAAGGACCATCTTGATCGTATGCTCCTCACAGTGGTCAAAAGCAATTTTCTCAGGATCAATGCCGTTGTGGCTGTTGAGATAATCCACCATCATTTTTGTGCCTTTTAATTTGTCATCAAGATGCGGGGTATGAATCCACATGAGCTGATCATGTTTTACTGCCAGCTCCACCTGCTCTTCAAAAATAATCATTTCATTTCTGGTGTTTTTATTCAGGCCGATTTCACCGATGCCAAGCACCGTTGGTTTGTCCAGAAATTCTGGGATAAATGCAATCACTTCCCGGGCAAGCACGATATTCTCGGCCTCTTTGGGATTCATGCAGATATAACAATAGTGATCAATATTGTACTGGGCAGCCCGGGTGGGTTCAAATTCCGATATATGGGTGAAATAATCATGAAACGCTTTAGCAGAGGTCCTGTCATAGCCTGACCAGAAAGCCGGCTCACAACAGGCTGCCGTATGCATTCTTGCCATGCGCTCATAATCCTGGGTTGTTCTGGCAATCATGTGAATATGGGGTTCGATAATCTTCATTTTTTCACCTTTATTTTATTAAACATAAAATCTTAGGATACGGACAAACCATTTAAAAATTGTTCTGCCCGGTTTTCCCGGCCCTGTGTCAATATTTTTACGGCTTTGATCAGGGTTTTTATTCTTTGATCTTCCATTGCTGTCTGACCCCCTTCAGCCCTTTCTATCCGGTCCAGTATGGCTGCCGTTTCAAGCAGATGGGATCTGGCTTCAAGATAATACATATCCAGCAGCTGCTCGGCTGTTTTGGGTGGTGTTAATCCGTTATTTGTTTTCATGGCCAATTCCTTTTATGATCAAATTTTTTCATACCCGTTTTATTTCAGCATAAAGGTATTCCCCAACAGGAATTTTATGGGATATCCTGTTGGGATCCAGCTATATTAGCAGTATAGTGAACAATGGTTTTGTGTCAATAATAATATTTGCTTCAGTGTAATTGAAAGAAAATATGGTAATTTTTTTTAGGTTTTTTCCTTTTTTTCACCATTTTTTTATTGACACAAAATATTTTCACGCATATGCTTTTATGAATAAAAAATGGGCTCTTAGTGTCCAATTAGCGCGGCAGATTATTTTCATCTTTTTCTGTATGGGGATTTATGCACGCCTGTCTCTCTAATTCACCGTCACCGGCAAAACATTTTTTTTAATTAGGACACAACCAATAAGAGAATATCCATGGAGCCCATGATGTGTTTGTCATTATGCAGGTAAATCGTTCACCGACTGGGGGGCTGAACAAAAACGCAGGGAGGAGTGACATGGAGACTCAAGAAAACAGAATAGCCCATTTGGGGAAATGGGTAACCATTTGTACGTTGTTTTTGCTGGTGCTGCTGGCGGGCGCCCGGACAGGAATGGCAGCAGATGATTTTGTTATCATTGCCGATCAAAGCTCGGTTCTCTATTATGCCAGGAGCAACGGGGACGGCACTTTCAGCGATTACGAGAAAATCGGGCAGGCCTACGTCGCCAGCGGATATACCCGCGGTATTGCCATGAACGATTTCAACAATGACGGTCACATGGATTTTGTCGTGGGTCGGGGAATTTCCACCATAGCCTATTATTTTCTTTTTTTAAATGACGGGAACAACAAGTTTACCATGACAGGGGAGGTAGGTACCCTCAGCAACGCCAATTCCCATGCCATGGATATGGCCACAGGGGATTTCAATAACGACGGCAATATGGATTTTATTGCCAATGGAAATTACTGGAACACGGGACTTTACCTCGGGGATGGAAAAGGACATTTTTCCAAGACGGAGATGAACCTGGGCAATTATGGTCGGGGCATGGACGTGGCAGACTTTAACAACGACGGCAATCTGGATTTTGCCAGGGCAAATTATTCCAATGGCTATATTTATATTCATCCTGGAAACGGGGATGGGACATTTGCTGCAGCCATTCTTGTCGGGGATTCAGGGGATGATCCGTATGGGCTTGCGGCCGGTGATTTTAACAATGACGGCTTTGCCGATATCATGGTCAACAGCGGTGGCGGCGGCGATCCCTATTTTTTTGCCGGAAACGGGGACAATACCTTTGTTGACGGGGTTTACCAGGTTTCCCTGGATGTGGGGCAGCATGGTGCCTATGATGCGTATGATTATGACGGGGACGGCAATCTCGATGTCGTGGCAACACTGTATTCGGCTAGAGAGCTGCGTTTTTACAAAGGAATCGGGGACGGGACCTTTGCCGCCCATGTGGTGATCGGCACGACGGCCAACGAGCTCTGGGCCGTTTCTGCGCCTCCCATTGGCGCATCCGTGAATGTTCCCAAGGCCCTTATCAGCCCTTCCTCTGCCGCCATAGTTGAAGGGGCGGCCGTTGATTTTGACGGTTCAGGCTCAACAGACAGCGATGGCACCATTGCCTCCTGGGTCTGGGCTTTTGGCGATGACAGCGCTGATGAGGTTGAAAATCCGGATGCCCATATCTATACCGACGAGGGGACATATGTCGCCTCGTTGAAGGTCACGGACAATGACAGCAAGGTTGGTCGTGCACTTGCCAGGGTCGTGGTGTCCGGGGATGCACCCGTTGTGGATACGGCAAAGGTGAGCTTTGGAGAGGATAAGGCAGACCATGGGATCTGGACAGTGGCCCTGAATGGGGCGGATTACGCTTCAGATGCGGAAAACAACATCATCTCCTATGCGTGGGATTTTGGCACCATTACGGATGATTTTGAAGACCAGAATATAGATGACTGGACCATATACGCCGGTACCTGGGCCGTGAGTGATGAAAATCCCATCACGGGGGTGTACGCCTTTCATCAGAGCCACGCCACCCTGGATCGCACCCAGGTGCTGAACAACAGGGAATATTATGGCGAAAACACGGTTATCCAAGCAGATGTGACCCTGGTCTCAGGCACGGGGGAAGAGGTGCATCTGCTTTTCCGGGGCCGGGATGATCACAATAATTATGAATTTATCCTGAGAGGACGGGGGCAAAATGACACCCTTCTCTACCGGCGGGTAAACAATAGTGCAAGTAATCTGTTAGAATATGATCTTCCTTCCGGGTCCTGGTGGACCGGGGATACGGAGGACAACCCCTATCCCATTGATGTGGGCCATACCTATCACCTCAAAATCGTTTTAACCGGCGCTTTGATGCAGTTTTACCTGGACGGTCACTTTCTTTTTTCCTATTCAGATGCCACCTTTCCCAACGGCAGGGTGGGATTTTCCACCTATGATACAGTGGCTGTTTTTGATAACCTGAGTGTCAGGGAAACGGCTGCAGGTCAGAATGTGACCCGTCGCTTCGGACCGGCCCGTACCTATGATGTCGGGCTCAACGTGACAGATGGTGCCGGACAAACGGATACGGGCACCATTGCCATGACCATGGCGCCGGGAGCCTTGCCCGTGGCAAAGGCCGGAGGCCCTTATCATGCGGATGAAACAGATGCTAACGGGGGCGGATGGACTTTTGACCTGGTTGATGGCGGATCTTCCGATGATGTGGAAATTCAGATGCGTACCTGGGAGTTTGGGAATGATACCTTTGACGGCGAGATCTTTCAGGACTACAAATGGTTTTCCAACGGCAATGTCAGCCAGAGTGATGCCATTGCCGTGACGGGTGTTTCGACCTGGGATACCAGATACCTGGTCAGCCGGGCCACCTATCCGAAAGTAAAAGACCAGATATTCCAGGCCCGCATCAAGGCCACAAGCGGTCAAAGTATGCTGGGATTTAAAAATACAAGCACGACTAACTTTTACTACACCCAGTTTCCGTATTGCTTTTATCTGTATAACGGGAGTGTTTACATATATGAGAACAGCAACAGTCGGGGTGATGCAGGCTATGACTATGCCTATGATACCTGGTATGATTTTAAGATCGAATTAAAGGCCGCGGGTGCCGTCTACTCGTATAAGCGCGCAGATCAGAGCGCGTGGATCAAGGTCTATGACTCTGCCTATACAACGTCTGATACAGAGCTGCGCAAGGGGATGGTGGTTTACAATGGCACTGTGAGCATGGATAATTTCCGTGAAACTACGGCCGGCAGCACCTCCTCTTATACCCTTTATAAGGGCATTGGTGTTTTTGATGTCAATCTGACCGTTATTGACCGGGCCGGTCAGAGCCATACGGACACAACTGCCGTTACCATCAGCGACGGGGCAGATCCCGTGGCAAATGCCGGTGCCAATCAGACGATCGATGAAACCGGTGCTTCAAGCGGCACCTGGACAGTAAGTTTTGATGCGACCGGTTCAAGTGATGATAATGGCATTTACACGTATGAATGGGACTGGGCTTATGACGGATCCACCTTTAACCCGTCCGGCGATACGGGTGTAACCGCTTCTCATACCTGGTCATCAATCGGCACCTATACCGTGGCCCTGCGGGTAACGGACCACGCGTTTCAGACCCATGTGAGCACCACCACGGTGACAATCACCAAGGGAAATAAGCCCACGGCGGATACTGGGGGGCCTTACACTGTGGATGAGGAAACGGGCGAGGCGTTTGAAGGGGGTTGGTCAGTTACCCTGGACGGCTCCGGGTCTGTTGATGATGAAACAAGTATTGCAAAATATTTATGGAACCTGGGAATGGATACGTTCACGGGTACGTCATTGACGCAAGGCAAATGGTATTACAGCAGTCAGGTCACCCAGGATGACGCCGTCACCATCGTCAGTGCCACCAGCACCTGGGGGGCCCGGTACCTTTGCAGCAAGGATATTTTCATCCGGGGCAAAGGCATGGCCTTTGAGGCCAAGGTCAATCAGGTTTCCAGCGGCAATACCATGCTGGGCTTTAAAAATACCAATACCACCAATTTTGCTTATACTCAGATGCCCTATGCCATCTATTTTAATGGTACACAAATATATATCTATGAAAGTGGTAGCAGTCGCGGAGCTACCGGACAAACCATCAGCTTTGACCAATGGTATGATGTACGAATCGAGTTGAAGGAGACCCAGGGAGCGATTTATTATTATCGCGTCAGCGGAGATTCGGACTGGATACTTCTCTACGACTCCAATTATGGCACGGATACTGAATTACGTCGTCATTTTGATGTGCACACAGGCACTTTAAAGATCGATGACCTAAAGGAGATTGCCGTGGGCGTGAGCCCGACCTATCGATTTTACAGCCTGGGCTCCCATCCTATTTCTCTTACCGTATGGGACCAGGCAAGCCAGACAGATACGGATTTATCCAACGTCACCATTGGAGTGAATGACCCGCCCGTGGCCGATGCCGGAGGGGACAAGTCAGGAGACGAAGCAAAGGCCTTTGAGGGCACCTGGACCTTTACCTTTGACGGCTCCGATTCAACAGATGATTTTGGAATTTATCGTTATGACTGGGATTGGGACGATGACGGCGTTTATGATGACACAGGTGTGAGTGTCAGTCACACCTTTAGTTCGCCCGGTACCCACACGGTGCATCTGCGGGTGACAGACCACGCGCTTCAGTCCGTCATTGATACGGCTGACGTCACCCTGACCACGGGCGAGGCACCCATCGCTGATGCAGGATCGGATATCACCACAGAAGGCCATTGGCCGGTTTATTTTAATGGCGGTAAATCTTCAGATGATCTTGGCATTGCCAAATACAGCTGGGATTTTGGGGATTATGTCGATTTTGTGAACCATGATGGCCCCACAAGTCAGGGTGTCGGGAAAACACCCCGCCATCTTTACTGGGAAAACGGGGATTACACCGTGACCCTAACGGTTTACGACAATGCCATGCAATCAGATACTGCAACGGCAACGGTTCATGTCATAACGGGTGACCCTCCTGTTGCCAATGCCGGCGGTCCCTATACTGCAGGAGCAGGCGGTCCGCCTGCCTATTTTAACGGCAGCAGCTCCACGGATGATTACGGCATTGTTAAATATCTCTGGGACGTGGACGATACCGTTGACAGCGACGGGGACGGGACCTTTGATAATGATGCAGATGTGGTCGGCAGAAAACCCTTCTATACCTATGCCACAGCCGGGACTTATACGGTGACCCTGACCGTGGTGGATGGTGCAGGCCAGAGTTCTGCGGTCTCCACTGCCACCGTCAACGTGGCCGACAATCTGGCGCCCAACGTCATTTGCGTGCCCTGGCTGGCTGGAGATCCCACCACTCCCCATGAGACCTATAACGGGCGCAGCATTCGCCTAAAGGCGATCGTGCGGGATGCAGGTGATCTGGAATACCGGTGGGTCTTTGGGGACGGCACCTTTTACCCGGCAGACGGGTCCTCCTGGGCAGCCGTGACCAACAAATACATCATTGAAGCCGGTCACACCTATCCTGATTCTGCAGATGAAACCCCCTATGTGGCGACACTTCATGTCAAGGATGCCAGCGGTGCCATAGGCTTTGACAGCTACTATGTCATCGTCAAACCCGACAACCTGGATACCCGGACCAACATCGCCATTGATGAGGGGCTCTGGTGGCAGCACAAAAAACAGAACAAGAGCACGGGCGCTTTTTATGCGCCCAGTTACGCCAACTACTCGTCCATCACCGGGTCTGCGATTCAGGCATTTGAGATCAATGGCCATTTTCAGGAAGGGGACAACCAGGAGAATCCCTATGTGGAGAGCGTGAACAAGGGCTTTGAATACCTGTTTACCAGACTCAGAAGCGTTGCTACATCAACCGCGTCCTACAAAACCCATGGGGAACCCGACAGCAACGGTAACGAGATCGGTATTGAAGACAATTATACGCAACCCATATACCAGGGTGGCATGATCATGGATGCCATTGCCTCTTCCAACAATCCCCTGGGATTTGCCACCACGGGGGGCACCAATGTAAAGGGACGGTTTTATTTCCATATACTGACGGATATGGTGGACATGTATGCTTACGGACAGGTGGATAGTGGCGGATACCGAGGCGGCTGGCGGTATGGCTGGCATAGTGGTGCTGATAATTCCGCCTGTCAGTGGGCTGCCATTGGTATGCTCGCGGCCGAGGATACCTTTGGGATCAACGTGCCGGAATTTGTTAAAACCGAGAACAATATCTGGCTTGATTATAGCTATGACGGAACCGGATTCGGGTATACAGGGTCGGGAAACGGCGTTGCTACAACGCCATCCGGTATGGTGCAACTGGCCTTCAGCGATAAGTACACCACGGATCCCCGCTGGCGGACTGCTGAAGATTATATTGCCAACAACTGGTTCTGGCAGAACAATAATTACTATGGGATTTATGCCCTGGTCAAAGCGCTCAGGCTTGCGCGGCCATATCCTGTGACCACCCTGCAGGCAACGGGTCTGGACTGGTTTAACGACGGCACCACAGGTGTTAAAAAGCGTCTCGTTGATGCTCAGGGCATATCAGGGGACAATTGGGGATCATGGGATAGTGCAGGTCACGGTGATCGGGGGTATGATACGGCCTGGGCCATCATCATGCTCACCCCATCGCTCTTTGTGCAGCCGCCCGTGGCAGATGCCGGGGATAACGTGATCTGGGCTTATGATACGGAGCTTGTCTTTGATGCATCCGGCTCTTTTCACATGGATGGGTCCCGCACCATTGTTAAATACGAGTGGGATTTTAACGGGGATGGTGTGTATGATTTTACCACCACGAACCCGGCTGATCCCAATGCCCGGTATACGTATGCTGATCCAAATCCGACCGAGCCCGGCGATGTCCCCCAGCATTTTACCGTTCGATTGCGGGTGACGGATGATAATGAGCCGCCCCAGACGGATATCGATACCCGGGAGGTTGAGGCTGCCGAACCGCCGCACGCCCCGTTTGCCAGACACGGCGGGCCGTATATCGCCACGGCCGGCATTCCGTTCGTACTGGATGGCAGCCGGTCCTTTGATGTTGACAGCGGGGATTCGATTACCCTGTTGATGTGGGATCTGGACAACGACGGTGACTGGTTCAACGATATTGATCTGGAGACCGTAAAGAAAAAAGACCTCTATACTTACTCAACGCCAGGTGTTTACCAGATCGGTCTGAAGGTCCGGGACAATGGCGTCTTTAACCCCGTGGGCTGCACACCTGGAGAGACTTGCACCCCGCTGGTTTCAATCCCGGTGTATACAATGGTCACCGTCTATGCCAACCTGCCCCCTGTGGCAGATGCCGGAGGACCCTATGTGATAGACGAAGGGGCCGTATTAACCCTGGACGGTAGCGGGTCATCCGATCCCAACGGGGATAGCATTTCCCTTGCATGGGATCTTGACAATGACGGTGATTTTGACGATTCAACCAGTGATACCCCCAGTTTTTCATGGAGCGATAACGGCACCTATACCGTGCGCCTGAAGGTCACGGACTCCCTGGCCGTAACCATAGATGAAAAAACCGTAACCGTTAATGATAAGGGGCCTACAGCCGGTTTTACCCTGACCCCGGAATCCCAGCCAGAAGGGTTGTCAGTGAGCTTTACGGATACCTCGGTTTCATCACCAGATATTATCACAGCCTGGGAGTGGGATTTTGGCGGCCTTGGGACAAGCACGGCTCAGAGCCCTGTCTTTGCCTTTAATGACAATGGAACATATCTGGTCAAACTGACCGTAACGGATGAAGACGGATCCACAGACAGTATTTCCCATACCGTGACCATTACAGACAAAGCACCGATTGCGGCTGTTTCAGGACCGGTAACCCTGGGTGATCAGGTTTCAGGCACGTATAGTGCTGCTGGCTCAATTTCAAGCCCGGACACCATTGTGTCATATGAATGGGACTGGAATTATAATGGGAATACCTTTACCCCGTCCGGTAACGCGGGAGTCAGTTTTGCTCATGTCTGGCTTGTGAGCGGCAGTCACAAAGTTGCCGTCCGGGTGACGGATGATGACGGATCCGTTGACATTGCCACCCTGACTGTAACTGTTTCGGATAATGCGCCCACGGCTGCTGTTTCAGGACCTTTAACCCTGGATGAAGGAGACCCGGGCACCTATGATGCCAGCGGCTCAACTTCAAGCCCGGATACCATTGTGTCATATGAATGGGACTGGAATTATAATGGGAATACCTTTACCCCTTCCGGTGACACGGGAGTCAGTTTTGCTCATACATGGCTTGTGAGTGGCAGTCACATTGTTGCCGTCCGGGTGACGGATGATGACGGATCCGTTGACATTGCCACCCTGGCTGTAACCGTTAATGACAAGGAACCTGTCGCCCACTTATCAGGACCTGCCACGCTGGATGAAAGAGAATCGGGCACCTATGATGCCAGCCTCTCAACTTCAAGCCCGAATGCCATTGTGTCCTATGAATGGGACTGGAATTATAATGGGAATACCTTTACCCCGTCCGGTAACACGGGTGTCCGTTTCGCCCACACATGGGATGACAACGGCAGTTACATTGTTGCCGTCCGGGTGACGGATGATGACGGATCTGTTGTTGCCACCATGGCTGTAACCGTTAATAATGTCAATGCAAACCCTGAACTGGCCAAGAACAACCCGCTTACCGTTGATGAGAACGAAAGCGGAACAATCACGTCTGCACATTTACAACTAATTGATATAGATCAGGACCCCATCACCTATCAGATGGCCATGAAACCCGGG
>Ga0180007_10003188_pt1 | contig 18546 bp, 17 predicted proteins | sample MM_PC_MetaG_FD_121122 | JGI IMG/M metagenome (GOLD analysis project Ga0180007, IMG submission 121122) | Groundwater microbial communities from the Aspo Hard Rock Laboratory (HRL) deep subsurface site, Sweden - MM_PC_MetaG | ecosystem: Environmental > Aquatic > Deep subsurface > Groundwater... | reverse complement strand
GAATAGATGAAGAAACAATCAAAAAATATATACAAAATCAACGTGAGGATATGGTGGAAAACCAGATGAAATTATGGAAATAAAAGAAGCCCCCGACTTTAGTCGGGGGAGTAATTTCACTCAAATCGGTTTAAGGTGATTTTATTTGATACTGGAATACATCAAAAGGTATTGGGCTTAAATATGTCGGATGTTATTTCCGCTCAGAATATAGATTTAATAAATAAAGGGAATTTAGCCGAATTATTTACGGGCATCGAGATTTTAAAGAATATTGATTCTGGAATACGCGACCAGCTTTATTATTGGCATAAAGAAAAACGGGGGAGTATGGCAGAAGTTGATTATTTATTACAAAAGGATAATCAGATAATTCCAATAGAGGTTAAATCTGGAATAAAAGGAAGAATGCAAAGTATACGTATTTTTATGAATGAGCATAATTCTCCTTATGGAATACGGTTATCTTTAGAGAATTTTTCGCGGCAAGGCAATGTATACATTTATCCTTTATACGCGATTGCGAATATAATCCGCGAGTAAACTTTATAGGAGGTGAGAAATGTTTAGGTTTGGTACAGGTGAATTGCTTTTAATTTTTTTAATTATTCTGCTTTTATTCGGCGCCAGCCGCCTGCCGGAAATAGCCCGGTCAATTGGTAAAGCTATACGTGAGTTTAAAAAAGTAGGCAAAGAGTTAAAAGAAGAAGTAGTTCCTAATGATGATGTAGAATAGAAGCGTCGTTTTTACGCGCCGGTTATTTAATATTAAGGCAAATGCAAGGCAGTAGTCTTACATTTTTTCAACATTTAGAAGAAGCAAGAAATAGAATTATTAAAGCTATTGTTTTTTTAATTGTTGTAGCATGTTTAGTTTATCAAATCATTCCTTCAATACTTCCCTTATTGGTTAAGCCAATAGGAAGCCTAATTTTTATCCATCCATCGGAGGCGTTTATAACAAAGGTATCTATATCTTTTTGGGGCGGGCTGTTTTTTTCTTCGCCGTTTTTTCTTTATCAAATATGGCAGTTTGTTTCCGCGGGGTTAAAAAGAAAAGAGAAGAAATACGCTGCTATTTTTGGAATATGGTCATTAATCCTTTTCATCGTTGGAATTAGCTTTGGATATTTTTTAGTTTTTCCTATAGGATTGCGGTTTCTTATAAACTTTTCCGATGAATTTATTCGGCCGATGATTACGGTGAGTAAATATGTTTCTTTCTTGGGCCGGATAACGTTTCTTTTTGGCGCGGTATTCCAATTTCCTTTAGCGATTCTTTTTTTGGCAAAGATAGGGATAGTTAATATTAAAAGTTTGGTTAAAAGAAGGAGGGAAGTGATTGTCGCGATATTCATTGCCGCCGCTTTTTTTACTCCCCCAGACGTTATTACCCAGATACTTTTAGCGGTGCCGTTATTGGTTTTGTATGAGGTAAGCATAGTGTGCGCGAAATTCTTAAAAATTAAGAAAGGTAATTCGTAGGGCCTTGTGTCCGCCCGTATAGAATTATTTTTAATAAAAATATCATTTATATTTTATTACGGGAGGAGGCAAGCCCCTCCCCTACAAATAAAAAATTATGACCGTAAAATGTCAATTATGCCCAAAGGGATGTGTGTTAGCTGATAATGAACGGGGAGATTGTCGCTTGCGGGCAAACTTTGATGGTAAGTTACGTTCCTTAACCTATGGATATCCTTGTTCTGTTCATATCGATCCGGTTGAGAAGAAACCTCTTTTCCATTTCTATCCGGGAAAAACAGTTTTATCGTTAGCAACCGCGGGGTGTAACTTGCATTGTAAAAATTGTCAGAACTGGCAGATTTCTCAGGCTAATCCGGAAGATATTCCATCTTATAAGTTAGGTCCCGGAGAGGTTATAAATCTTGCCATAGAGAAAAATTGTTCCATGCTCGCCTATACTTATACTGATCCTTTCGCGTTTTATGAGTACGCTTTAGATTCTAGCAGGTTAGCTAGAGATAATAATTTAAAAAACATACTAGTTACTGCGGGATATTTGAACCAAGAACCTTTAAAAAAACTCTATGCTGTAAATGACGCGGCCAATATTGACCTAAAATTTTTTGACGATGATATGTACAAAAAAATTACCTCAGCCACCTTGCGTCCAGTTCTTGACGCTTTAGTTTTAGCAAAGCAAATGGGGGTTTGGGTTGAAATCACGCATTTGATTATTCCTACTTTAAATGATGATTTTACCCTTATAAAGAAGATGTGTGTTTGGATAAAGGATAATTTGGGAAAAGACGTGCCAATACATTTTTCACGGTTTTATCCCCATTATCTTTTAAAGAATTTACCACCTACGCCGGTAGAAACATTAAAGAGAGCAAGAGAAATCGCTTTCGAGGTTGGGATTAATTATGTCTACATTGGTAATGTTTGGGGGCAGGAAACAGAAAACACTTATTGCCCTTATGACGGTCAGCTTCTTATTAAGCGCGTAGGGTATACTGTTGTGGAAAATAATATAGAAAAGGGGAATTGTAAATTCTGCGGGCATAGTATCGCGGGGAGATGGGAATGAATGTAGAAGACCAAAGACCAAAGACCGAAGCCCGAAAGCAGAAAGCAGAAAGCGGAAAGCTGATAGGGCGGCGGCGGTTTTTGGGTATGTGTGGAAAGTTGGCTTTAGGGGCAATAGCTGTTTGCGTTATGCCTTTTGAGATAGGATTCAGCAAAGATAAGAAAACAGGAAAGACGCGATTTGTCATGAAAATAAAGCCTTTTAGAGATAGTGATCTTTATAAGAAGCATAATTTAGCGGGATGATGAAGAGGATAAAAATTAAATATATAATAAAAATTGTAGGGGCGCCGCTTGTCCGCGCCCGTTTATTAATTCTAATTTGACCATAAATATGGTTCGGCATAATAACGTCAATAATTTATTTTACGGGCGTAGGCAAGCGACGCCCCTATAATATTTTTGTTATTCACCAAATAGATTATAATTTTTTAACATAAAATATGAAACGTAAATCAATCTTTTTTTTCTTTTTCGCATTGGGATTTTTTTCTTTGCTTGCCCAAACTCTTGTCATTCGGGAATTCATTGTTTCGTTTGGCGGCAATGAGTTGGGTATTGGACTGTTTTACTTTTTTTGGTTTTTCTGGGTGGGGATAGGGTCTTTAGTGGTTTTATCTAAACCCGGCAGATTTTTATATAAACATTTTTTAAAAATAGCCTCTGTTTATCCCCTGCTGGCTTTTTTAGAAATAGTTTTTTTTATCAGTTTAAGAAAATTAGCGGGGCTTTATTGGTGGGAATTTTTCGCGTTAGAAAGAGTGTTGTTTTATCTTTTTGTTTTTACCGCCTTAATTTCATTTTTTACGGGAATGATTTTTACTTTGGCGGTTCTCTGGTTGAAGAAATCAAAAGAAAAAGAAGAGATATCGTCTGTTATAACTGGCGCCTATATTTTTGAGTCCTTAGGAAGCTTTGCCGCCGGCGGCATAGTTACCGCGTTGATTATAAAGTTAACGGCGCCGGTGATTATTCTGTTGTGGGCAAGCATTATTTTTACCTGCGCCTGTTTATTATGGGGTATTTTTTTTAAGAAGAAAACTGTCTCGGTGTTAAACGCGGTGTTTCTATTTGTTTTAGTTGTGACAGTTGTTTTCCTTCCTCAAGGAGCAGTTAATTTTTTTAATGAGTTACGCTTAAAGAATGTTTTTCCCGAAGGCGAATTTGTAAGCCAGGCATACACGCCTTATCAGCATATTTTTCTTGCTAAATTAAAAGATCAATTAATAGTTTTGTCCGGCGGCCAGATTATTAGCAGTTCACCGGATCGGCTTGATGCCGATAAGGAAAGCGCGCTTTTTATTTCTCAGGTTCCCCATGCTAAAAATATTCTTATTTTAGGTGTTGGCGCCCAAGATTTGATAGCGTCTTTGCTGAAATTTCCTATAGAAAAAATAACCTACTGTTTAGAGGATAAGGTTTATTATGATACTGTTTTTAAACATCTTCGGGCGCGGTTACGAAAGGATTTAGATGATTTTCGTTTGGAAGTGAAATTTGAGTCGCCGCGGATACTTTTACGGCGGATTTCAGATAATAAATATTCGAAACCAGAAGAGAAGTTTGATCTCATCGTTGTGTATCCACCTGACCCTTCCAATCTCATTTCCAACGCCTTTTTTACTCAAGAATTTTATCATCTTACCCGGAATAATTTAACAAAAAAGGGAGTTTTTGCCACGCGTATAACATCAGCTCAAAATTTTATTGGCCGCCAAATTCGCGATTACGGATCATCGGTTTATTACACGTTAAGAAGCGTTTTTCCTAAAATAGTGATGACTCCGGGAAAAATTAACTGGTTTTTAGCTGGGGAAGAAGAATCTACGTTGGTAGAAGACGCGGCTGTTTTAGAAGACCGTTTTAAAAAAATAAAGCCGGACGCCAGTTCTTTTCCAGCGGTAGGATTTAGAAGTATTTTCATTAAAGAAAGAGCCAATTTTATTAAAGAGATGTATATTGATAACGCGTTGTTTAAGAAAACTAAATTAATCAATACAGATGCTAGGCCTCTAACCTTTTTTCTCGATATTCTTGTTATGGCAAGGTATTCAGCCGGATTACTGGTTAAGTTTTTTAAGGGCGCTTTTTTTGCCGGCATAGCGGTGTTTCTCGTTCCTTTTTTGACGTTATTCGCGGCCAGGATATGGTTCATCGCGCGTTGTGAAAATATCAAAAGTAAACGAGACGTGTTTAACGCTAAACTTTATCAATTTTTTTCCGGGTTTTTAGGTTTTTCTTTTCACCTCTGTCTTATTTTCCTTTTTCAAAACAGGTTCGGTACTATTTTTGAAATGATAGGGTTAGTTAATGCTTTGTTTATGCTGGGGTTATGTGGCGGCGGACTTTTAGGCAAATATTACTCGCGTAAAATTAGCGCGTCTAGCGCGGTTATCTTAACTTTATGCGTCCAGATTTTGGCGGTTATATTGGCCTATCTTATTTTTATGAGAACAGGAGTTCTTTCTCAAAACACGATTTTTGTTTTATTTTTAATGTTTTTTACCGCGACAGGAATTTTGACCGGCGCCTCATATCCTTTAGCGGCTAGACTGTTGCAGGATAACAGCGTTTCTCTGGTTAAATCCGTCGGCAGTTTAGAGATATTAGATCATTGGGGCGCTTCATGCGCCGGGATATTGACGGGATTGTTTATGCTGCCGCTTTTAGGTGTGAGTAAATCGCTGATATTACTGCTAACTGCCGCGGCGTTGTTGATTTTTATTTTTGCTATAAAATGGATACCAATTAAATTTTTTCAAAAAGAAAGAACGTTACCTACGGCGGCGATATATTATACTCGCGTCGTATATGTTTTAACCGCGGTATCTATTTGTTTCTTAGTTATATCTCATCTCATTGAGAGAAAAAAAATTTTATGGCAGGACTTCGATAATAGCCAAAGCTTTGATGGCAAAGATTATGTTTTAGAATCGAAAGATTACGCTTCGGGGATAAAGGGTTTTAGCGGTCCGATAAATCTTAAGATAACTTTAACCGATAGTAAACAAATAAAAGAGGTCAAAATTATAAAGCATCAAGAAACTTCCAGTTACATTAAGAACATAGACGCGTTTTTGTCTCAATTCAGCGGACGACGATTAGAAGATTCTTTTGATGATATTGACACGATATCCGGAGCCACAGTTACTTCGGGGGCGATTATAGATATAGTAAATGAAGTTAGAAACGGAATCTTAAAACAGAACCGTTTAGTTAAGACATCAGTAATAAAAGTCGATAACGCGGCGTGGTGGTTGGCTTTATTGTCTGCCGCGGCAGTTGCGCTTTACGTGTTTTTCCCTCGCGCGGTATTTCTTCGCAAAATTTATTTGGTTTTTGTCATTGTTGTATTAGGTTTTATTTTTAATATTATTTTTTCCCTAGGGCATTTATCTAATTTATTGACTTTCAATATATTTGGAGGCGGAGTTTTGTCTCAAATATTGATTTATATTATCCCTGTATTTCTAGGATTATTGTTGGGGCAGTTTTGGTGCGGCTGGCTTTGTCCTTTTGGAGCGTTGCAGGAGCTTTTAGGAAGCAGCCGGTTTTGCCGCCAACCGCCGAAAATCGCGGATAAAAAAGCGAGATTTTTTAAGTACCTATTTTTAGCTATTGTGATTATAGTTGTCGCCATTACCCGCGGCGTTGATTTTTTTAAGCAGGAACCGTTATCGGTGTTCTTTTATAATCCGTTAAGATTTTCGCCGGATAAAATATTAGCGTTGGCGGTGCTTATTTTTTCTGTGTTTTTTCTAAGGTTTTGGTGCCGCTACTTTTGTCCTTGCGGAGCGTTTCTTTCGCTGTTTAATAAAATCGCCCTGTTTGGTCGCCGCTTCATAAAACGATATAAGAATTGTCCGTACTTGGTAGAAGATATTCACGATATAGATTGTATCCAATGTAATATATGTAACGGTCCGGTTATAATTGTTGGCGCCGGCAAGTTTTTTAAACTAGCGTTTTTTTTCACGCTTATTTTGATGGCGGCGATATTTTTTTCTAATAAAGCGGTAATCCGCGGTCATATATATCAGCAGAAAAAAAAGGTCCCCGCGGTTAGCTTTCAACGAATAGATTATGCTAAGATTAAGAGACTTATCGCTGAAGATAAATTATCAGATAAGGAATCGCTTTTTTATAAAATTATCGAGAAGTGAAGCGGTCTAAAAACTATTTTAACAAGAATTGTGGATAATCTTACAATGGAAGGGCGATAATAGCATTATCGCGTTTGACGGAATGAATAAGCAGAAACAACATAATTACGAAAATGGTAAAGAAAAATTAACTAAAGAAGAACTCGCTAAATACCGAATCGGCGACGCGAAACCGAACCCCGAGTTAGAAATTACAGTTGATGTTTGCTGGATTGTTTAGATGAAATACTTTTTTTATATAAAGTATCAGGGCAGACATCTTGACCGCGCGGCCAACTTATGGAGCCATGGAGAGGTTTGACTTGGCGGAAATATTTCATGTTCTTTAATTCTGAAAATATTCCAAAATTAAGATAGGGCTGCATGTTAAAAATTTTACTCTGACCATTATCAAAAGTGATTTTTAATTTAAAATATTTTTCGGGTGTTACTTTTTTTACTCTAGGATACATATTATTACCTTAAGGGTTCAATGGGAAATACAGTTTCTCCTTTTTTGGCCAATTCCCAATCAGCAATTAATTCTTCTTTATGTATTTCTACCCAAGCTTGAACTAGTTTTAATTTTGTTGGCTTGATTGAACCTTCTAATACTTTGCCATCAGGGATAGATATTACTGTTTCTTTGCCTTGATACCTTACATGAATATGTGGTTTTTTATGACGTTTATTATCAATATAATACAGAGAAACAATTATTCCATAAAACATACTTATGACTGGCATAATACCCACCTCCTATTGTATTACAAATTATAACATATTTAATTTGGTTTTTATATGATTTTGTTTTAACTCGACTTGACCGTAATTTTTTGGTATTATTTGGAAGAAAACTCCGCTAATCCAAAATACCTGCTCACTTACCCTAGAATAGGGTATATGTTTGTTAAATAACGATGTTTTGGGTTCACAAACAATATACAAAGGGAGAAAAATAATAAAGAAAGAATTATTTGTAATTATCGTAGGGGAGGGGCGTGGGATGTGGGAGACGTCTGTGTAAATATTCAGTTGGAAAGGTTTCTGGTGATATCCGAGGCAACGATTCCCAATACTTCAGGGAGACTAATGACAGCCGATTCAAGTTTAGCGATATAGCTAATCATAATTTTACATGGTTAAGGAGACTTAGTTTCTTGGAAAGCTCTTTGCAGGTTTTATGGGCAAATAGCCAGTCAAATAAATATTGTTCATCACCAAGTTGACCGGAGTTAAATTTACGTAAGAACTGGTGGCTGGACATGTTATGTTTTAACTCAAACGCCGATAATCTTTTGCGGTATTCTTCTAAATTTAATTTTAGGACACACTTTTTAAGATTTAATCCGGATTTTATTAAAACAACAGCTTCTTCATCTAGAGATAATTTTACCATAAAAAATTCCTCCTTCTATCCTTTGGGTATTTTTTCACAAGTTTTCACCGATTACGCCGGATAATTCATTAATTACCTCAATATTAGTTTTTATGGTAAAATACGCGGGTTATGAGTAAAGCTATCGTTTTATTTTCTAGTGGTTTGGATAGTATTTTGGCTGTAAAAATCGCTCAAAATCAGGGTGTTGAGGTGATTGCTTTATATTTTATTGTTCCCTTTACGCAGGGAAAGAGCCTGCGGGAGTTCGCGCCGGCAGTTAAGGCTAGCGCGGCTATGTTAGGGGTGGATTTGAAAATAGTCCGCTTAGGTCAAGATTATTTAGAAATTATCAGAAAGCCTAATTATGGGTATGGCAAAAACTTAAATCCTTGCGTGGATTGTAAGATCTTTATGTATAAGAAGGCGGAACGTCTTATGAGAGAGATGGGCGCTTCTTTTATTATTACTGGTGAAGTCGCTGGTCAGCGTCCTAAATCTCAGAGTCGTCAGATTTTTGCCATGATGGATAAACGCGCTGGGGTAGAAGGTTTAATTTTACGGCCGTTATCGGCAAAAATTTTACCACCGACTTTTGTTGAGCAAGAAAAAGTAGTTAACCGAAATAAGTTGTATGATATTTACGGCAGGGGCAGGAGCGCGCAGATAGAACTAGCAAAGATTTTTGGCATAGATAAATATCCTCAGCCGTCAGGAGGATGTTTATTAACTGATGCTTCTTTTTGCGGCAGAGTAGAAGACCTTATAAAGCATAACGAGTTAAATATGGAGAATGTTGGCCTATTAAAGTTGGGCCGCCATTTTCGCCTGACGCCGTTCGCTAAATTAATTGCCGGCAGAGATGAAGAGGAAAACAATCGTTTAAAAAAACTTCTTAAAAAAGATGATTTATATTTTGAGACGATTAATTTGCCCGGCCCCGCGGGATTAGGCCGCGGCTTATTTTCTGAGAACGAAAAACTACAAGCCGCGGGTATAATCGCCCAATACACATCAACAGATAGGCCAGTTAAAGTAAAACTTAAAGAAGAAAAAAGAGAAAAGATTATTTTAGTAAAAGGACCCGGCCCCCGGCAGCGCGAACAGCTTATATTGTAAAAAGTTCCACCCCGGGGTGGAACTTTTTAGGAGGGAGATATGCCATATAGAAGGAACTCTTTAGAAGAAGACAAAATATATCATGTGTTTACAAGGAGTATAGATGGGTCTAAAATTTTTAATTCTAAAAAAGATTTTAGTCGAATGTGGAATGCTATGCTGTTTTATTTGATAGATCAATCTATTCGTAAATTTTCTTATTGCTTAAGGGTGAAAAAGCGCCTTGATGTTGCTGAATTTATTGAAAAGCATAAATCAAAAAAAAGAGTTGAAATAGTCGCGTATTGTTTTATGCCTACTCATATTCATTTAGTTGTGAAACAATTAGGAAAAGATAGTGTTTCTAGGTATATTGGTTTACTGTTGCAAAGCTATAGTAAATATTTTAATTTGAAATATAATAGAAAAGGGCCTTTGTGGGATGGGCGTTTTAAAAATGTTTTAGTAGAAACCGACGCGCAGTTTTGTCATTTAACTAGATATGTGCATCTTAATCCTGTGACCGCTTGCTTGATTGATAAACCACAGGATTGGGAGTTCTCTTCGTATAGAGAATATTTGGGGTTGGTTGATGAAAGTAAAAGATTGTGCTCGTTTTCAGATTATTTAGATATGAACAAAGATGAGTATAAAGAGTTTGTTAATGATCAAATAATGTATCAGCGGGAGATAGCGTTGATAAAAGATTTGGTATTAGAGTAAAAAAGTTCCACCCCGGGGTGGAACTTTTTAAAATGGCTTATCTTTTGTTTGGAAATGTGCTAAGATAATTATTGCCTGTAGGAAAGGGAAAAGAATGAAGATAGCTAAGAATATTACAGAGTTAGTGGGTAAGACGCCGTTGGTAAGGTTGGAGAAGTTTAGTAGGGAAATAGGCGTTGAGGTAGTCGCTAAATTAGAGTTTTTTAATCCTTGCGCTAGTGTGAAGGATAGAGTTGCCCTGGCTTTGGTTTTGGATGCCGAGAGTAAAGGGCTAGTTAAGAAAGGCTCCATAATTATTGAAGCTACCAGCGGCAATACCGGTATTGGCTTAGCTTTTGTGTGCGCGCAAAGAGGGTATAAATTAATTCTTGTTATGCCTAAAGATGTGTCTGGGGAGCGCAAGAAACTTTTATCCTTGTTTGGCGTAGAAATTGTTTTAACGCCGAAAAGTAAAGGTATGAAAGGGGCTTTAGATCGGGCTGAAGAAATTGCCGCGCGGACGCTTAACGCTTTTATGCCGCGGCAGTTTAGCAATCCGGCGAATTCTCAAATTCATAGTACGACAACCGCTGATGAAATATGGAAGGATACAGAAGGAAAAATAGATGTTTTGGTGTCAGGCGTGGGGACTGGCGGGACAATTACCGGTGTTGGGCAAGAGCTAAAAAAAAGGAATTCTAATATAAAAATAGTCGCGGTTGAACCTGTTAACAGCGCGGTTTTATCAGGAAAGAAAGGCGGTCGTCATAAGATTCAGGGTATCGGCGCGGGATTTATTCCGCAAGTTTTAAATAGAGAAGTCATTGATGAAGTTATGACTGTAACTGATGATGAAGCGTTTGTTATGGCTGCTAGAATTATAAAAGAGGAAGGTGTAATCGCGGGGATTTCCAGCGGCGCGGCGCTTGCTGCCGCTCTTAAGGTAGCGGCAAGAGAAGAGAATAAGGGCAAGAGAATTGTAGTGATGTTTCCTGATAGCGTTGAACGTTATTTGTCGATGTTTTGAATTTATGATTTGATGTTTAGAGTTTTAAAAAAACAAGAAACTTTTGACAATACCATATATAGTTAGGAGGGGCAAAGATGAAACATCTCATTTGTTTTTTAGTAGTAGTCTGTTCTTTTAGCGCGTTTTCGTTTTCACAAAGTGTAGACTTAGATCCCATTACCGTAGAGAAGAGTTTCCAGCAAAGCCTTTTTCAAACGACGGATTATTTTTCCCAACGCCAAATAAACATGATGCCTTTTAATTCGTTAGAAGAGATTGTTGATTATTCTTCCAGTATAAATCTAAAGAGCCGCGCGCCGTTTGGCGTGCAGCAGGATATTTCTTTGCGGGGATCTACTTTTGAAGATAACTTTGTTTCTTTAGCAGGTATTGATATTGGCGATCCCCAAACAGGACATTTTAGTTTAGAGGTGCCTTTAACCAGCGCTGATTTAGAGGAGCTTGAGATTATCAAAGGAAGTCAAAAATTGAATTTTGTTCCTAAGAAGCCGAAGGATAAAGGAATCCTTTTAAGAACGGCGTTTGGTCAGCACGCTTTATTAGAACAGTTGTTGTCGATGAATTTTCCTTTGGGGGAGATTAAAAATAGAGTTTCGGTTGAACATAAAAGTTCTTCCGGCGGTAGGCAGGATACTGACTTTGATATTTATAATTTTTCCTATCATTCTTTGTTAGAGCGTCAAGATAGAGAGGTTGAGTTTCTTTTTGGGTCAACTAAACGTGATTTTGGCGCTGACGCTTTTTACGTAACCGCCTGTCCTCATGAAGAAGAACATACAACTCAGCGGTTTTTTTCTTTACGGGCGGCGTTAGTAGAAGAAAACTTTAAATTAGATAATACATTGTACTTTCGTCGTCATAGCGATAAATATATTTTGGACCGACATAACCCGCCGCGTTACACTAATTATCATACTACTTACGTTTATGGCGCGAAAACCGAACTGGATTTTTTTAATGATTTGTTTCTGGCTTTGGATATAGAACGTGAAAAAGTAACCAGCACGAATCTATACAGTCATTATCGTGTTAATAAAGGAATATCTTTAGGTCTTAAAGAGAAGCGAATTAGTGATTTTATTTTTGACGCCGCGGGAGGAGTTAATTATTATGAGCGGTGGCGGTATTTAGAAAATGCTCATTTTGGCGCGGGGTATTTTCTAAAGGATGATTTAAAACTTAAATTTTGTTTTAACCGGTTTTGGCGTGCGCCGTCTTTTACGGAAATGTATTATAATGACGGGCTCTACAATATAGGCAACGCCGGACTCAGTGTTCAGAAGACAAACAGTTATGAATGGGGTCTGGATTACTTGCCGCGGGCTGATTTGAATTTTGGAGGAGCATTTTTTTTAAAAAGTCAGCATAATACCATTGATTGGGTTGGGTCTCCTTATAGGGCGAGCAATATAGGGGATGTGAAATCTTATGGCGTTGATTTTTACGCGGGAAAAGAGTTTAACGCGGCGTTTTTTAAAAATATAAGATTGGCGTATACGTATTTAACTTTGGATAAAGATAGCCCTTACGCTATTTCAAAGTATGTCTTTGATTATAGCCGTCACAAAGTTGTCAGCATGGCGGTCTTTGAGGTTTACGGCGCGTCATTAAATTTAATTAGTAATTTTTCAAAGCCTTTGGATCGAAAAGAATACGTTATTTTTGATATGAAATTAGAAAAAGAGATATCGGATTTTGTTTTAAGTTTGGAAGGAACAAATATTTTTAATAATGATTATTGGGAAATGAAAGATATTGAAGGTTCTTCTAGATGGTATAAAATAAGTGTGGCGTATAAATTCTGACAGTGACAAAAAATAGACGACCATATATTTTTTTTGTTGCCGCTATTTATGGCTGAGGGAAGAAAGATGAACCGTCGCAAATTTTTGTGTTTAGGCTAGAAAATCCTTCCCTGCAGGTAGAAAAATCTAACCTTTCATCTATGCAGCATTGTCTTACTTTTTCTATGAGATTTCTTCTCAAATCTTTCGGCAGATAAATATAGTTTCCCCTTTTTTCTCCTTTTTTAAGGTATAGGTCAGTCCAGGTATCTTTGTGTTCGGGAAAGTTTTTTATCATTCGGTTAAAATTATCCGGTTTTGCTTTATAGGTTGATGTAATAATTTGCGCGGCACCGGCGGTTTTTACTTTTTTAACGATGTTTTTTATTTCGCCGGTGTTGAGGGGGTATATTAGGGGGTCAAATCTGCATATTACCGGAACGAATTTAGCGATTTGGGTTATTGCTTTTAACTTTTGGGAAGGTAAATCCGCGCCCGCTTCCAGTTTTTCCGCTAAATTTTCTTTTAGAGTTGTAAGGGTAATACATATAACTAGCTTTTTAATTTTTTTAAGTAGTTCTAAATCCTGTGATATAAGCGCGGATTTTGTGACGATCATTATTCTTAAATCAAAGTCTTTTAGTATTTCCATGCAGGCGTGAGTGAGGTGTAGCTTTTTTTCCAGAGGCTGGTAAGGGTCGGATGAGTTTGCGATGGTTAGAAACGAGTTCGGCGGTATTTTTTTGAGTTCTTTTTTGAGCCGATCTATAAAATCTTTTTTTCCTCGGGCTAGTGAAAAATTACGTATATAGGAAGAAGCGTAGCAATAGAGGCAGCGGTGGCTGCATCCGGTATAGGGGGATAAGCTGAATTTAGGGGGACAAGTACAAAGGTTACTTTGCCATGGGTCAAAAGCTGTAAGTAAAGGCATGTTCTATTTATAGAATATTATAAATGGAAAGTCAAATTATTTGTAGTAGCCGGACTAATGATTTTTCGCCCATTAAAATATATTGGCAATTTTAAAGCGTTCATTATAATGAACAAAGAGGACAATATAATGAACGGTTTAGCTACACAAAAACTCTACCACAAAACATCTAAAAATAAAAATCGTCCTGATGTCTAATCCGGCAAAGCCGGCTACCTACGAGCTAGTCGTAGTATCAATCACCAGTGGCGACATCTAAAGATAACATACACCTATAAGTTTTGTCAAGAAAAAGCTTGACCCCTTTGTTGATGACCTGTTTAAATATCTCTCCGCCGTGGGTGTTTCTTTAAAATAATATTTATGCCGAGAGAAAAAATTACTAGAAGACAAGTTTTGGTATGAAAAGCTAGCCGTTTAAATGATTTATGATATAATATTGGCGCTGTTGCGAAATAACGTTTTCTGTCATTCCTGCGAAAGCGGGAATCCAGAACCCATTGATTCCATTAATGTTTTGGATCCCCGCTTTCGCAGGGATGACACTTTTGGGGTATTTCGCAACAGCGCCATATTTATTCAAAACTGTGACATAGTTCTTTGGCTATAATCTTAGACTTAAGTCCAAAAGTTGTATTAGAATGTAGTCAATAGTATTAATTTTGGGTGAAACGAAAGGGTTAAAATGAAAGATACATATTTTAGCTATGAAAACGATGATTTATGGATGATTAAGGAAACTGAGTGGACTCGTAATCTTCAGGGTATTAGAGAAACTCAGTTTGCTTTAGGTAACGGGTATTTAGGCGTAAGGGGAGTTCTGGAAGGGATTCCATACGACGCTATGCCGGGAACATATATGGCGGGTATTTATGATAAGATGACTGCTCAGGTATCTGAGCTAATAAACCTGCCCAATTCTTTTAATTTTAAATTTACTGTTGAAGGGGAAAAACTCGATTTAGTGGCGATGAATAATACAAGCCATAGGCGTAGTCTTAACATGAAAAAAGGAGTTTTAGTAAGGCATACTTCCTATAGAGACAGTAAAAAACGCCAATATGATTACAGTTCTATACGTTTTGTTTCTATGCATAATAAAAACATCGGTGTAATGCAAATAACGCTTACACCAAAAGATGCCGAATGTGTTCTCGATATTAATACAGGCATAGATACATCGATTTCTAACGCGGGGGTCCTTACCGAAGGCCGGAAGCGGCATTTTCGCGTTAAAGAGTTAGGTCAGTCCGAAGATGCCGGGTATGTGGCGGTGGATACGTTAGAAAAAAAATATACCGTGATATATTGGTCGGGATTTTATTATGAAATTAATGGTAAAAAAGTTTTTGCTAAAGATAATATTTTTCAGCTTAAGCTTAAAAAAAATCAGACGGTTGTATTTACTAAAATATTCTGTATGAAGCATTTTTCGTATAAAGAAAATGTTGCCTTTTGTAAAAAAGACGCTTTCAAAATATTCAATAAAGCTTTTCGTCAGGGGTTTTCCGCTCTTATAAAAGATCATGTAATCAGTTGGGATAAGCTTTGGACCAAAGCGGATATCGTAATTGGCGGAACCGCTAACTTACAGCAAAATTTACGGTTTAATATATACCACATGCTTATTTGCGGTCATTTTGATAAAGGGTTTTCAAGTATCGGCGCGCGTACTTTAAGTGGTGAGGGGTATCGTGGCCATATTTTTTGGGACTCGGAGATTTTTCTTCTGCCGTTTTATCTGTTTACTTTTCCCCGTGTAGCTAAAAATATGCTTCTTTATCGGTACCGCTGTTTGGATAAGGCGCGGGATTTAGCTAAAAGGGAGATGTATAAAGGGGCTAAGTTTGCCTGGGAATCCGGAGATACGGGGGAGGAGGAGACTCCAGAATGGGCAAGAGATATTGACGGGTCTATTATAAAAATTCATACTCATCAGTTTGAACATCATATAACCGCTGATGTCGCTTATGCGGTATATAAGTATTATGTTGCTACGGGAGATGAACAGTTTATGGATATTTGTGGGTACGAAATGATGTTTGAAACCGCGCGGTTTTGGACGTCGCGGGCTGAATATAATAAAAGAAAGAAAAAGTACGAGATTAAAAATATAATTGGTCCCGATGAATTCCACATAAACATCGATAATAATGTGTTTACTAATATGATGGCGAAATGGAATTTAATCACGGCGTATAAATTATATCATGAGGCTAAACGGAAGTCTCCAACATTTAAAAAGTTAAAAAGTCGGCTGAATTTGAATGATAAAGAAGTAAAACAATGGCGAATGGTTGCCAGCGATATAGTAAGTAATATTACTAAAGATAAAGTCATTGAACAGTTTGAGGGGTATTTTAAATTAAAGAAAGTTAATCTTACTAAAACTGATGAGAATGGAATTTTATTGCTTCCAAGAACTGTCAAGCCTAAAGATTTAGGAAAGACGCAAATAGTAAAACAGGCGGATGTCCTTATGCTTTTATGTTTATTAGATGATGTTTTTAATATAAAAACAAAGATTGTAAACTACAATTTTTATATTTCGCGCACTATTCATACATCATCATTAAGCATGCCCAGCCATTCTTTGATAGCGTCTGAAGTTGGAGATATCAACCGGGCATATAGTTTTTTTAATGTTTCTTTGCGCGCGGATATTAGTAATTTGTATGGAAATACAAAAGAGGGGATTCATGCCGCTTCTTTAGGGGGGACTTGGCAGGCGGTAGTTTTTGGGTTTGGGGGAGTAAAAGTAAAAAAAGAAAAATTATTCATAAGCCCGAGAATGCCAAGGTCTTGGGGTAAAATGGTTTTTTCATTATCATGGAAAGGAGATATGGTTAAATTAGAGATAACCAATAACCTTATAAAGATAAAAGTAGTTTCTTCCCAACAAAAAACCGTGGAAATTGGTATTTTTGATAAACTTACGCAGATTAAAACAAATAAGGCTTATAGTTTTAAGAAGTCAGTTTGTGTTGATCGTGATAAGTTTTATAGTTATTGCTTGTAGAGGATAGCCTAGATATATGGGATAAAGTACAGGTAATGTCAAAACTTTTATGACAAAAACCGAAAGAAAATGTTGATTTCAAAAGGTTTTTGTTGTTTTTAGAGGGGAGGATTAAAAATTACAATAAACAAAATCCAAATTACAAACAAATTACAATAGACAATAAACAAATGGAGAAAATAGATAGAGAAATATGTTGATAAATCCGGATTATTACTGTTTTCCGTTTGTCTATTGTATATTCGGTATTGTATATTGTTTGTAATTTGTTTATTGTCTATTGTTTATTTTTGACAGAACCAAAGTACAAGGAGAGATATATGAAAGATAGTTTAAATATTGTGCATCTTCATTGGGGGTTTCCGCCTATAATTGGTGGTGTAGAAACTCATCTTACGATTATTCTTCCTCAAATGGTTAAGTTTGGGCATAAAGTAAGTTTACTTACGGGCTCGGTGGAAGGAGTTGACGGTCGGTACGATTATGAAGGGGTAGATATTTGGCGTACGCCTTTGATGGATTTAAACTGGCTTTATAAAAGAGGGTTAGACGGGTTAGACGAAGAAGTTCATAGCTTTTTTTCAGATTTTTTTAAAGAAACTTGTCCGGATGTAATTCATGTTCATAATATGAATTATTTTAGTGAAATTCACGCCCGTACTTTGGAGACGTTATCAAAAGAAAGAGGCGTACCGTTAATTGTTACCGCGCATAATGTTTGGGATGACGTTTTATTCTTAAAGTTGATGCATAAGATAAATTGGTCTCATACAATCGCGGTGAGCCATTTTATAAAAAAAGAAATTATTGGAATAGGCGTTGATGATAGAAAGATTACGGTTATTCATCATGGCGTGGATCAAGAAAAATTCCATCCGCAAGTACAACCGCGAAATATATTAAATAAATATCCTCAGTTAAAGGGGAAAAAAGTTATATTTCACCCCGCGCGGATAGGGTTGGCAAAAGGGTGCGATATCAGCATAAAGGCGATGCATTTAGTTAAATCGCGATATCCCGACGCCATTTTAGTGTTAGCCGGCTCAAGAAACATTATTGATTGGGGTAATACTCAGCAGAAAGATATTGCTTACATGGTTAATTTAATAAAGCATTTTAAGTTAGAAGATAACGTTTTGATAAATACCTATACCCTAGATGAAGTGAAAGAGCTTTATGCCATAAGCGATGTGTGTCTTTATCCTTCTACCGGAAGTGAGCCGTTTGGGTTAACGATGCTTGAGGCGATGGCTTCTAGTAAACCTATAGTTGTTACTAATATGGGAGGGATGCCGGAAATTATAAAAGATAGCATAAATGGGTTTGTTATTCCTGTAAAAGACTTCGAGATGCTAGCGGCAAAAATTAATACTCTCCTGGAAGACACAAAGCTTCGCCGCCGCTTAGGGTATACCGGACGGGAAATGGTTGATTCACAGTATACCAAGGAAAGGGTAACTAAGGATACCATAGGCGTGTATAGAAAAGTTACGCAGGCCGCTTCTTTAGAAATCGCTTAAGCAGAAATATGAACCATAAAGAACAATATAGAGGGGGGTAATATCAGTCGCTCTAATAGGAGGAAGTAGCTTAGCCTTAAGGCGGCTGATATGTACAGGATGATAGCCTAAGATAGCAGCTGCTTCCGTAGATTTACCATCCGGACATCAAGACTTCAAAAAAGAAATTTTCGTCATCTCTTTACAACGCAAAGGGTTATATATATTATCGCAACTTATTTAAGAAAGAACCTTAATAGGCTCTTTCTTATAAAGGTTGAATAAAAAGATATCAAAAATAGTTCTTTTATTTCGCGTATGAGTCCTAAAACCGTATTGGCAATTAAGAAGCGTAATAATCAAAGCAAAAGATATAATTGTTAGATTGATAAAGTTTTCCATCCGGACAT
>Ga0180007_10003187_pt1 | contig 18555 bp, 17 predicted proteins | sample MM_PC_MetaG_FD_121122 | JGI IMG/M metagenome (GOLD analysis project Ga0180007, IMG submission 121122) | Groundwater microbial communities from the Aspo Hard Rock Laboratory (HRL) deep subsurface site, Sweden - MM_PC_MetaG | ecosystem: Environmental > Aquatic > Deep subsurface > Groundwater... | reverse complement strand
AACAGAAGAGTAGGTCATGGCCTATCACTCCGCTGTGTCATTCCGGGCACGGCTTTTTGTGACCCGGAATCCATATCCGTAAACGCATAACCGTTCTATTCAATTTCATCCTCCCTGACCCAAGACCATGGATTCCGGGTCGGCGTCACATTCCCGTCTGAAGGGCCCGGATGCGTCTATAGACGATTTAAACGTCGGAAACAGAAGAATCCCCGCCCGGAATGACATAGCTAAGGGTGTGCCCTTGCCATTCCTGTGTCTTGACATAGACGATAGTACCCGTGAATAAAATACTCATTTTTTATCAACCACCTGCACCCGGTGGTAGCTGAACACGAAGTGCACAGTGCGGCATAGCCGCAAACACATTTTTTTTAACCACCCGTTCGCTACGCTTCACTGAAGGACACGAAGAGCACGAAGAAAAATATATAATTTTAGTTAGTTATTAGATCTTTGTTCTAACTTCCAGCAAAAAAAACTAAATTTTACGAGATAGTAGCACGGAGTGAGATCATCGCACGGAGGGGCACGATGCATCGTGCCCCTCCCCCGTGCGGTTATCTCACTCCGTGCTCTTTGTGCCTCTCTGTGATCTTCGTGTTCTTCAGGAAGCGAAGCGACCGGGTGGTGGATAAAAAGAAAAAACCTGAATGGAAATTATTGAGGGGTCGGGGTCAGGGGCAATGCTGTTGACTTAAGAAATTGATGGGCAAAGCGTAGCGTGCCCATCATCTGTCTGGGGGAATTTATCTTTGCAGGTAAAAAACCGCTTCGGCATTGATGTCCAAATGACGAAGCACCTCCAATGTAAGAGCTTTGTCACGCATACACAACGTCCCCATCAATCTTGTGTTTTAAAAAAGGGGTCATGGTGTTCCGATATGTAACCAGATCCACAGATCTGTGAAGTCGTTCTTCCAGATTAAGCTTGTCCCCCCTCTGCGTCCTCTGCGCCTCTGCGAGAAAAAAATACACTGAACTTGTTCCGGAACCAGAACGTTTAGAGTGAGTCTCCTTTGCTGGTGTTGACGTTATTCGATGTAAATTCATTAAACTCCGCCATTTTTTATGAAACCACCATGGTCAGGTTATTTTCATGGCGGGTAAATTTCTATTTTATAATCATTTTGTCGATAGGAGCCTCAAGTAATTTTGATAGTTTCCTTGCCATCTTAAGACTGATCGACCGGTGCCCCCTTTCCATATTAGAAATATGCTGACGAGGAACTCCACCTAAAGTTTCTCCCAGCTTAGTCTGGATTCGGGGGACATCTTACTTAATTAGACAAGGGCGTGGGGGTCAACAAGCCTGGGAGCAAGGCGGCAACGACGCAGCAAAATATATCGCTCACACGTGATCTTCGTGTTCTTCAGGAAGCGAAGCGACCGGGTAGTGGATAAAAGAAAAAACCTGAATGGAAATTATTGAGGGGTCGGGGTCAGGGGCAATGCTGTTGACTTAAGATAAAGGGGTCAGGCCACCCTTGACTCTTTTAATTCAAAAAGGCTTGATAGGATATTATCCGTTTGTTATTACGACAAAACCATTCTCTCAGGCGAAAACCCATCGTATGCGGGGCTGTGCCAACAATATGGCCTAATAATCAATGGGCAAAACAATTCAATAAATCTGAAACAGATTCAGCAGTTTTGATTTTTTCCTTAAGGGCATTAAGCTGCTCAAGATCATCAATTTTATGAATAAGTTGTTTTATATGATCCGCTTCAGGCGTATGCAAGAACCGTACATCAATCAAGTCAAATGCCGCAGCTTTCAATCCCTGCCTCAGCCCTTGTTGCATACCTTTATCATATTCTTTACCTAAAGCACTGTCTGCAAATTTCATAATAACGTCCCCTTCTTTGCCGGGTAGTGAACGTTCAACAATGGATTTCAGTTTGTCCTCAGACATGTTCTCTACATTAGACAGAATATATCTTATCAAACTTTCAATATATTGCAAACCCGTTTCTTTACCGGCCAACTCCTTAAATAGTCCTAAAATACCCGGAAGTTGACCTTCAAAATATGGACTGAACTGACATCAGGATTGTATTTTGTCCGCAGGTAAAAGCCGATGGCTTTCAAATACTGTAAGCACAGCCACGTGATCTTTACAGACCTGATAAACAATACGGTAGTTTCCCTCAATAAGTTCACGTATCTCGTCTTTTGAGAGTTCCGGTACTTTCCGGCCTGAAAATGGGGCATCAAGTGCGTTTCGGGCACGTTGTCTCAAGCGTCCAATCCATTGCTTTGCAGCCACCGGGTTGTCTTGGGAAATGTAGCGTTTGATGGAGAGTAAATCCTCTTTGGCTGTTTCAGTCCAAAAGAGCTTCATACTTCATTGTCCAGCTCTTCATCTGAAATGATTCGTCCATGTTGGACATCGTCCAAACCTTTTTGGACCGCATCAATGAATCGAACCTGCTCGGTCAGGTGATCAAAATCAGACGGAGAAACCAGAACGGCTGCTGCTTTGCCATTCTGGGTTATTACAAGTGGACGGTGTGAGGTTTGAACACTCTGGAGCATCTTGGATGCTTTATTTTTAAAATCTGATAATGAAATAATATCTTTTGAAATATTAATTTGTTTCATGGCTTACACCCAAATTGATAATGTTTTTTGTATTTAATATAGAGTAAAATTCGTACTATATCAAGACTGAATTTAGGTCGAATGGCAAATGGGAAAATGCAACGTCGAATTAAGGACGTTAAAGTTCACATAGGCCCCATGGGTCTTATAGGTCCCATGATACCCATGAGGATTATAAAGATAAGTAAGGTCGGAGTGTCTGTGACTCTAAAACATGAACAGAATCCTACAATGAGATGCACGCAATTAATACATACTCGTTTCCATACTCAGGCCTGGGGACGTGATCAAACAACCCAACCTATTTGCGTGACGGGGCGAAGCCTTGCCGAAGACCGATCCAGCTTTGTAAACGGGGCAAAACCCGCTCATTGAATTCAGCGGTATGCCTCATCATGAGGGCCAAGGAGGAGGAATTTGATGGTTTCATTTTTCGTGCTGTTACAATCGGAGCAGGCGACCACGATATCATCATTTTTCTTTCGGCAAAGATCGCAATACAGGAAAATGATAATAAAGCTTTTCTTGACAGGGCATGAATAAAATCCTTGCCAGTTCCCCTTTAGCGGCTCACCCATGGCAATGGGATTAGCGGCAATCATATCAACCTTTTTTTGAACCTGTTTTTTTATGGCGGAATGCTTTTTTAATGCTTTTAAGAAGGCATCTTCAAATTTTAATTCCATCAATCACCAAAAACATCATCATAGGAATGCCAAACTGCGGAACCGCTTTTTAACTTGGAGTGTGCTTCATTCATGCTTTTATGAAAAACAGGATTGGATAAAATTTCATTTACCGTTTCTCCATCCGAATTACGTTTCAGAAATAAAATATACTGGGTAAAAATATCCGCCACCGTTGTCCGGTTTTCAGCGGCATAGACCTTGATAAAATCAGCAAGGTCTTGATCTGTGCTGATATTGATTCGTGTTTTTGACATAAAACCCTCCACGTTAATAATCTGATCCCATTATACGCACAATAGGAAAAATGTCAATTATTCGAATCGTTGGATGTGGCTGACATGAGAAGCGCACGGCACGCCGTGCCCCTACATTGTATGAACGTTTTTGATCAACCGATTGGCCATATCCATATCATAAAAGCTGACTATCAACGATCAATGATGATGAACAACGTCGACGGTATGGCTATGGAAAAAGTCCCATGGGTCGTATAGGTCCCATGAGACCCATATGACTTATAGAACCCATGGGTCCTATGCCATTATTATATCTGAATTTCCCATGCCCACGATGTTTGATCATTGTTTCCGAGTGGCGTCAAAGCGCCAGCTTTCCATGCCGATTGGGACCCATGGTCCTCCAAAATTGTTGTTGCCCATGTAGGTCACGGTGGAGCCGCCGCTCAAGACATTTTCCGAACGCTTGACGATCACCACCTCAAATTTTGCCCCAAGGTTGGGCATGTTCATCAGATTGGGAACCATGGCCTCGAACTGCCAGACACCCGTGGGAAATTCCTGTGTTTGGGGAACAAAACGGCCATCAATGGTTCCGCTGGGGGTTGTCAGGTTCGCAGAGTCACCATTTTGGCGAATAACCCACACTTCATTTTTTAGATGGCCTTCCTTCACATAGTCATTGGGAGTCGAGGTTGTTGTCAGAACCGCATTGATATTCCATGTCCCCTGGATTAAAGGAGACTCTGCACGGGCCGGTACAACCGATGCGCACAAAGCTATTAATACGAACACGTACCAGATTCTCATCACTACCCTCCTTATCTTAATGAGTGGTTATTTTTTTCTATTTAGCAGATAATTGAAGCCAGGTATATTTTTTTACAGGCTATCCCACAGGTTTACATAAATATCGTATACGTTCACGGGGTAAATCATACACGTTCCCAGGCTAATGCATAACCGGCCTGTCCGTATTTTTTCTAATTTTTGATTATATCGAAGGGCTTTCCCATGCCGATAGGGCTGGCACTGGTCGCCAAGTGTAAGGGCAATCCCCTCGTGGTTGCCCTTGTCCGTTGATTGAACATGTTAAAAACGGAAAAACAATCCTTTCAATCGGCAATGTCGCCTGGGTTTTCGAAAAAGTCGGCCATCTGAGAGGAGTCCTGGCATGCTTTTTGTTACATATTATACGATGTAACTCCATGACCGGATCGGAGATACATGGTTGACATTTCGTTTTTTCATTATCAGGAGTATGTAAGGATGACGTTCTATGACGAATAAAAGAGTAGGGGAGAAACACATTTTGAATCGTATTTACCCATTGACACGTTTCGCTGTATGTTCCTGTCTATCACTGTGTTTAACCTTCGTGAATGTTTCTGCACTATGGGCTGAGCCCATAAACATGCCCCAGCCGGATCCACCGTTCCGGTCAGTGACAACGCCTGGGTTGTCACCAAGCCCAAAGACATCAGTCAAGGCCGCTCCCATAACGGAATGGATCTATCACAAAACCATTGACAATCTTCATCCTGACACTAAAGAGCAACAGATGATGTGGCTGATGAACCGGGCCCGGTCAAATCCGGAGCAGGAAGGTATCTGGCTGGTAACCATGGCTGATCCGGACGTGGTCAATGCCGTGAATTATTTTGGGGTTGATCTTGACCTTCTGATGGCTGAATTTGCAGCCATAGAGGCAAAGCCCCCGGCAGCCTTTGATGTTCGGCTTTACAATGCTGCAAAGGTTCATTCGGATGATCTGATTTTGCGTGATGCCCAGGATCATAATGACCAGTTCACCCAGGTCACCGATGCGGGGTTCTCTTTTGTGGCCATTCGTGGCAATGTGTTTTCCTATACCAAAAGTGCTGTGCATGGCCATGCGGGATTCAATATTGACTGGGGTGTGGATCCAACCGGCATGCAACCTGAACGGGGCCATCGCCTGGCGATTATGTCCATGGATGGGGATTATTCCAATGTGGGCATCGCCATGGTCAGTGAAACAGACAGCACAACAGAAGTGGGCCCCCTGGTGACCACGGGCAACTACGCAAAGGCCAACGAAAGCAGCCCGAATCATTATAACCGCTTTCTGGTGGGAACCGTGTGGGAAGACCTGAATGACAACGGCATGTATGACACCGGTGAAGGGATGGAAAACATCACCATCAGACCGGACCAGGGAAGCTATTATGCAGTAACCGCAAACAGTGGCGGTTATGCAATCCCTGTCAGTGCAGGAGACTATCTGATCACATTCAGCGGAACCGGTCTCACCGGCGACATATCCCGAATGGTATCCGTCGGCACAACGAGTGTTCTTTGTGATCTACTGTATGCAGAAAACAGTTCCAATGATGAGGAGCCCAGTGAGGATACCGGAGCTGCCGATGACACGGTCATTGATGAACCGATCATCGGAGGCGGAAGCGGTGGGGGTGGCTGTTTTGTGAATTCATTGTGATGGCCCTGTTTTCACATATGTGGCATAAAATCATATACAACTATATTTCAGCAGCTTAACCATATTTGGCCATTTAGATCTTTTACAAAGCTGTAAAACGATACTATGGGGTTTGTTTATTGACTGATTTTTGGATGGCTTTGTCCAGAACACCACGTACGGAATGACAGAGATCTCTCATGATAATGGGTTTCATCAGAAATTTATTAAAACCAAAGGATTCGGCTTTTTTTTCATTGATCAATTCGCTGAAGCCGGTGCAGAGGATCATGCCGATCTCCGGCCGGATTGCCCGGAGTTTAATGGCAAGCTGGGCCCCGGTCATCTGGGGCATGGTCATATCTGTAATCACCAGGTCAAAATCCAAGGGGCTTTGTTGAAATACCTTGAGGGCTTCGAGGCTTCCGGTGCAGCTTGTCACGGTATAGCCATGGTTTCGAAGAATGGCTGAGGTGATATCCACAATAGGCTTTTCATCATCCACAACCAGGATATGCTCGTCTCCCCCGGGGATGGGGTCAAAAATTTTTTCCATATCTGAGTCGCGGCTTATTTCCGTACATGGCAAATACACACGAAAGGTCGTCCCCTGGTCTGGCTCACTGTAGACCGTAATATGGCCACCATAATTTTTGATGATTCCATGGACCACGGATAGTCCCAGACCCGTTCCTTCGTTTTTGCTTTTTGTTGTAAAATAGGGGTCGAAAATTTTTTCCTGGATGGCTTTGGTCATGCCGTTGCCCGTATCGCTGACTTCAAGCGCCACATAGTCTCCTGGAGATAAAAGGAGGGAGTCGACTTTCTTGTTTTCGTCGTCGATTTCAATGTGACTCAAACGGACAGCCATAATACCGCCCTTTGTTTTCATGGCATGATAGGCATTGGTGCATAAGTTCATGATCACCTGATGGATCTGGGTGGGGTCAGCCAGAACGGTCCGATTGCTTTCTTCAACCATGTTTCTTATTTCAATGGTGCTTGGAATGGAAGACTTTAAGAGCTTGAGGGCTTCATTGACAACAAGATGGATCCGTAAAGGTTTCAGTTCGTGTTTGCTCTGACGGCTGAGGGTCAGGATCTGCCGGACCAAATCCTTGGCAAGCCCAGCAGCTTTGACCACTTCAACAAGATCCAATGCCATGGAACTGTCTTTGGGCAGCTCCTGCAGGGCCAGTTCGGTGTAACCCAGAATGGGGGTGAGCAGATTATTAAAATCATGGGCTATACCCCCGGCCAAGGCACCGATGGCTTCCATTTTCTGGGTCTGGCGAAGCTGGCTTTCCAATGAGGTTTTTTCTTCGATCATCTGATTTCGTTGAATAATACCGGCCAGGGTATTGGCAATGGCCCCAAGCACGTCTTCTTCTTCGGAGTCGTAAGTATGATTAAGGGGCAATACGATACAAAGAACCCCGATGGTCCTGTTGGCCAGACGTATGGGTACGCAGTAATGCCCGTGGGGTTCAGAGGGATTGTCATCGTGATGACCAAAAATTGTCTTGCCTGTGTTTGCAGCCGTCCCGCATAAACAATGACCAAAGGGAATGCGTTGACAGTCCGGCCTGGACTTGTTTTCTAATGTCTTTGTATTTTTTAAAACAAGATATTCAGGGTCGTCGTCAACAAAATAAAATGAGGCGCTTCCTTTGTTATCCAGCCAGCTCAGAGAAAGAATCTTGTCCAGAGTCACCTGGAACACGTCCTTCTGGGGAATGGCATCCAAAGAGAGTTTCAGAAGGTCATTGAGGATAGTCTGATTTTCGTAATTGCGTCTGAGCGCCTCTTCCTTTTGCTTGCGTTCAAAAATTTCCCGTTCAAGTTCCCGGTTGCTTTTTTCAAGTTCGATGATTTTCTGGCGAAGCAGGGGATAATAACTTTTACGAATGGATTTCTCACCAAGGCCGATGATTTTTTCATACAATTTCGTCCTGGAATCATCCCCATCAGAGGGCCTGTTCATAGATAACCTCAATATCCCGTTTATTGGCCTGCCTGGGATTGGTGACCAGACAGGGGTCCTTGATTGCCTTTTCGGCCAGGACTGGAATATCTCCGATTTTTGTCCCCCGATCTCCAAGTGAGCTCGATATCCCGGCTTTCATTTTCAACTCAGCAATACCGTTTAAAATGGCCTGTTTTTTTTCCTTGGTGGTCATGCTCCGCATATCCATGGCCATGGCCTGCCCGATTTTTTCATAACGTTCACTGGCATTGACGAAATTGAAGTCCATCACATGATCCAGGAGAATGGCGTTGCATTCGCCATGGGGAAGCCCCAGATAGCCCCCCAGGCTGTGGGCCATGGCGTGAACCGCACCCAGGCTGGCGTTTGAAAAAGCAAGGCCTGCTTCCAGGCTTGCCCTCATCAGGAGGCTTCGAAGGCCAATGTCTCCGGGGTGTTCAAGCACCCCAAGGAGGTGGGTGTGGACCAGTCGAATGGCTTCTATGGCATGCACATCAAAAATCGGGGAATGGGCACTGGAAACAAAGGCTTCAATGGCGTGGACCAGTGCATCAAGTCCCGTACATGCGGTCAGGTAAAGATCCATGGTGAGCGTGGTTTCAGGATCAATCAGGGCCACATCGGGTACCACTGCCTTGCTGATAATCGCGATCTTGACCCGTTCTACCGGGTTGTTGATGATGGCGAATTGGGATACATCGGCCGATGTCCCGGCCGTGGTCGGGATACAAATCAATGGGGGGCCGGGCACGGTGACATTGTCGATCCCTTCAAATTCAAGAATATGTCGCCTGTTGGTGCTGACGATCCCGATTCCCTTGGCACAGTCCATGGGGCTTCCGCCCCCCACAGCCACAATCAGATCGCAACCGTGGCTGAGATACATGTCCACCCCCCGCATCACTTCATCGGCTTTGGGATTGGGTGTCACCTCCGAAAAGATCATGGTTGATGCACCGGATTGTTCTATGTTCTCCCTGACCTTATCGCACCAGCCTACAGCGATGACGCCAGGATCTGTCACCAGCAGAATCTTTTCTGCTCCAAAATTTGCTGCATACTGGCCGACGAGATTCAATGCCCCGGCCCCAAAAACAAATTCCGGGGCCACAAATTTTCTGAGATCACTCATCATGCCAGGCCTCCATTTCATACTATTTTATAATTGTTTCGGTGGCTATTATTTAAACGTTTTTTAATAGAAGTTCAGAAGCCGACAGGGTGCCGTTATTTAAGCGTGGAAGCTTTCAGACATGATGTTTTAAGAGATATTCGGCCTTTAATTTCTTTTAATATAACCCATATTTGTAAGGTGGTCCATCATAAAAAATAACACACGTCCCATGGGCCATATAAGACCCCTGGGACGCATGCAGGTTTTAACTGAGTATGGGTACGATTGTATTGGCATTCACCGGGAGCGAGGGGTTAATAAAAACCGATGTTTCCAGGCTCCAGCCTGGTAACATCGGTTGATTGACCTCGTGAATGCACATACATAATATCCATCAGGAATTTACTGTTTTTTCATAGGGCCAGCAAACCAGCCCACCATCCATGTATTTAACCTGGGTGTAGCCCTCACCCACAAGAACTCTCTGGGCTTCATACCCCCTCAATGAAATTTTGCAGAAAGGGATAATCTCCTTGTCTTTGGGTAGTAGGGCAAGAGACGATCGTAATTTCCCCAAGGGAATGTTCACAATTCTCGGATCGTCGATGCGCATCACCTCACATTCCAGGGGAGAGCGCACATCAAGAAAAATAAATGCCTCGCCCTTATCCATCTTTGCCTTGACCTCCAAGGGGCTGTATGACAGGCCAATGCCTTTTAGTTTGTTTTCGGCCATATTTGCTGCGGTGATGATGTTGTCCATGGCCGGAGAAAAAGGCGGGGCATAGGCAAGATCCAAGTGGGCGATATCTGTTACTGGCCGCCCTGCAGCAATTGTGGCAACCGTCACGTCCATGCGTTTGGCCACATCCCCCGGTCCCACAATCTGGGCTCCCAGCACTTTCGCGCTTAATTTTTCCACGACAAATTTGATGATGATCATCCTGGCGTCTTTTAAAAAATGAGCCTTGTCCGGTGACGGGTTCAAAACAGTTATCACATCGTACCCCTGAGCCATGGCCTGTTTTTCAGTCAAACCTGTTCGGGAGATATTCAGATTGAAGAGTTTGCAGATGGCTGTTCCCGAAACGCCCCTGAACGGTGTTTCCACCCCGCAGATATGATCGGCGATCACCCGCCCGTGCTTGTTGGCTGTGGAACCCATGGGAGCATAGATGGCCTTTCCGTTGACCAGGTTGGCATTTTCCACGCAATCACCTCCGGCATATATCGACGGATCGGATGTTCTCAGAAACTGATCCACCTTGATGGCGCCTGTTTCACCCAACTCCAGCCCCATTTCTTTTGCAAGGCGGACATTGGGGCGGACCCCCACAGCAACAAGGACAATGTCTGCCTTAATTTTTCCGGAGCTCGTTTTGACGCTGATAACATTCCCCTGGTCATCCCCCAAAATTTCCAGGACAGTTTCATTAAGTTTCAGCGTGATGCCATTGGCCTTGAGCTCCTGGTGAATGTGAAACGCCATTTCAGGGTCCAGCAGATCGGGAAGGACCGTTTCCGCCCGCTCAATCATCGTCACATCCATGCCCTGCTTCTTGAACGCTTCGGTCACTTCGATTCCAATGAGCCCGGCACCAATGATCACACCATGCTTTCCTTTGAGATCGCCGCTTTTATTCCTGATTTTCTGGGCATCTTCCACGGTCTGTAAAAAATGAACCCCTTTCAAGTCAAGACCCGGTACCGGAGGCTTGAAATTTTTGCTGCCCACGGCCAGAACCAGGGCATCATAGTCAAGTTCAGTACATTCGCCTGTATCTATCCTGACAGCGCATACTATTTTTCTCTTAGGATCCACCGATTTGGCCAGGGTATGGTTCATGACATGGATATCCTTGACCATATTAAAAAACAACGTATCCCTTACAACTCCGGTGGGAGTGGCCATCAATTCGTTATGATCATGAACTTCTCCGGAAATATAAAACGGAAGACCACATCCTGCATACGAAAGAAGTTCTCCTTTTTCAACAATAGTTACCTCTGCTTTGGGGTTCAATCGCTTGATGCGTGCCGCTACTTTAGGGCCGCAGGCCACACCGCCGATGACTACAATTTTTTTATTTTTTCCCATGACTTACCTTTTCCTTTTTAACCTGAAATATATGATTATTTGCTTTATTTTGAATATCAAACCGCTCTTCTTCGCTTTTTTCTCTGTTCTGCTGCCCATCGTCTGATCATTTTTTGTTAAGGGCTTATCAAGAGTCGTACCAAACTTGTCCGATTTACTGATTTCACGCATAGTGTCATGAATTCATGAATAAAGTTTTTTATCTGCCTTGGATGGCTTTTGTCTTGATTCTCGGGGTAACGTTACTTATACTGGATGGTAACGTTTTGGTTAACGTTAACTTTTGGGGAATTCAATCATGATCAAACATCATTTGGGTGAAAACTGGGCAGATCTCCTTTTAGAGTCACTTGCTGACGGTGTTTTCACCTTGGACCATAAGGGCAAGATTACGTCCTGGAATCGCTCCATGGAACGCATTTCAGGGTATACTGCGGAGGATGCCCTGGGCAGGACCTGCCTTATGCTGGGTTTCAATCGATGTATGGGCCGACGTTGCCCTTCCAATGTCATTGAATGCGATATTTTCAAAAACGGGGCTGTAGATGGAAAAGAATGCATGCTCAGGCATAAAAGCGGACATGATGTGCCTGTGCTGAAAAGTGCCAGAACGCTCAAGCATAAAGATGGCAGCATTCTGGGTGTGGTTGAAACCGTCACGGACCTGACTGAGCTTTATGATGCCCGTAAAAAAGCGGAGTCCGCTATTATTCGGCTGGGTGAAATGAGTCGCTTTGACAATATCATTGGACAAAGCCATGGAATGCAAGGTGTCTTTGAAGCGATCCGGGCAGCTGCCGCCAGTGAGGTCACGGTTCTGATTCAAGGTGAAAGCGGTACGGGAAAAGAACTGATTGCCCAGGCCATTCACTACAACAGCGTCAGATCCGGCAGCACCATGGTCACGGTGAACTGCAGCGCATTATCTGAATTTTTGCTTGAAAGCGAGTTATTTGGGCATGTAAAAGGCGCGTATACCGGAGCTGTCAACGATCGGATCGGTCGATTTGAAGAAGCAAATGGAGGGAGCATTCTTCTGGATGAAATCGCCGAGGTCAATCCCTATATCCAGGTAAAACTTCTCCGGGTACTTCAAGAGCGGGAGGTCGAGCGTGTGGGGGATTCCCGTAAACGAAAAATCGATATAAGAATCATTGCCGCATCCAACAAAAATCTGCTTGAACTGGTCCAAAAAGGGCTCTTTCGTGAGGATCTCTATTATCGCCTGAAAGTATTCCCCATAACCGTTCCCCCTTTACGAAAGCGCAAAGAAGATATTCCCCTTCTTTCCAGCCATTTCATCAAAAAACAGAACGGAAAAACAGGGAAAAATATCCGGGGACTCAAGGAATCTGCCTTGCGGATCATGATGGACCATACTTGGCCCGGAAACGTTCGGGAACTGGAAAATGCCATTGAACATGCCTTTGTCCTCTGTTCATCAGGAATGATTGACATGCTGGATCTGCCAGTTGAAATCCGTCAGACGCATTCCCACCCATCCATTTACAAACCTGAAACTGAAAAATCCCATGAGGAAAAAACGCCCATGAACAGAGAGCGTCTTTGTCTTCTCCTTGAGCAAGCGGATTGGAATAAGGCCGAAGCCGCCCGACGGATTGGCATCAGCCGGACAGCCATTTGGAAATGGATGAAAAAATGGAATATTCCCCTTGAACGGTTTTCCAAGGACTAATGATTCTGATTGATTTTTTCCTGCATAATCCGTGATCGTTTCTGTGCTTCTGCAATCTGGGTGGGCGTCATGGCTTTCTTCAAGGTATTCAGCTGAACAAGGGCTGCAGGATAACCCGAGGCATTGGCCAGATTCAGCCACATGTAACTCTGAACAAAATCAACCAGCACACCCTGGCCATAACTGTACATAATCCCTAAGTTGTACTGGGCTTCGATACTGCCGTTTTCCGAGGCTTTTGTGTACCACTGGGCAGCCAGGGCCGAATCTTTTTTCACACCGCTGCCTGTGTCGTACATCAAACCCAGATTGTATTGGGCATCCGCATGGTCCTGTTCAGCAGCCTTGTGATACCAGAGTTGGGCTTTCCCATTGTCTTTCTTGACCCCATATCCAAAGTCATAGATACATCCCAGGTTATATTGGGCGTTTGAATCTCCCTGTTCCGCTGATTTTTCAAACCACATCCTGGCCAGCTCCAAGTCCTGGGCCACCCCTTTCCCGTCACTGTACATAAGGCCCAGATTGTACTGGGCTTGGGGGTTCCCCTGGGCCGATGCTTTCTGGTACCAGTTGACAGCCACGCCGTAATTTCTTTCCACGCCGTAGCCATCCTCGTACATCAAGCCAAGATTGTTCTGGGCATCGGACAAGCCCTGCTCTGCAGCCAGTGCATACCACTGAACAGCCACGGAATAATCCTGGTCAACTCCGTCCCCATTATCGTACATGGCCCCCAGGTTGTTTTGGGCTTCGGCATTGCCTTCTTCGGCCAGGAGGTAAAAAATGTTCAAGGCTTTTTTGTAATTCCCGGTGCGATAAGCACGGATCCCGGTGTATAGATCTGCCCAGCTGCCAGCAGTCCACAGAAAAATAACAAGTGACGTCAAAATAAGCCGTTTCATGATCAATGTCCCCACATGTTCACCCGTTTATTCCTAACAGTATTTTCAATAAACGATATCACTATGTCTTTATATATAAAGAAAGTTCTTTATTTTCAATGGGAGATCCTTATATTTTTTGAGACAGGGCTGCAGGGACTGCATTATGCAACATAAGCTAACCTGTTGCCTATGCGACATATTTTGTGATAAGTCTTCTGCCAAACACTATCAAACACTATCTGACCGATGGGGTTATGGTTTTATCAGGCAACGTGGACTGGATGACTTCAACATGGGGATTTTTCGTGCATGAAACATTTCAAATGCTTTATTAATTCAATCTATGATGCTCTGGAAAAAACCTGGGCCGGCCCCAGGGGACATCGTCTGGCAAGTTCCCTGCTCGTTGTATGTTTTATTCTTGCCATGGGCCTTGTGGAGCTCAAACGAATGGTCCAGCTTCCCGATTTCATGGTGGCCCTGGTCCCGAAAAATCATCTGGCCGCCATTGAAGCCACCCTGACCCTTCTCTTGATCATTGAGGTTATGGGGCTGATTTTCAGCCTGGTTAAATCCGTAACCACCTCGGTGGGCCGTCAACTCGAGATCCTTTCCCTGATTCTTCTTCGGAATGTTTTCAAACAGATTTCCCATTTAGGTGAGCCCCTGATCTGGTCAAATTTTTCAGATGAAATTGGCCATATTTCGGCAACATCCCTATCAGCCATCGCCATTTTTGCTATTTTATCACTTTTTTATCGCATTAAAAAAGAGGACGTGCTTTCAGGTGATGAGGAGGATAAAAATCATTTTATATTGGCCAAAAAAACCGTGGCTTTGGGCCTTTTGGTATCGTTTCATCTGATTCTTATCAATTCGATGATCAGCAAGGTGTTCGGAGGGCTGTTCCATGATCCCTTTGAATCGTTTTATACGCTTCTTATCATAAGCGATATCCTTATTCTCTTCATTTCCATGCGTTATGGGCATGATTACCAGATTGCTTTCAGAAACTCGGGTTTTGCAGTTGTTACAGTATTCATCAGAATTTCCTTGATCTCAACCCCCTATTTCAGTGCGCTGATCGGGGCCGGATCAGCCTTGTTTGCACTGGGGACTCTTTACATATACAGCCTTTTTATCCGGCATCACCCGGACCGCGACATCATAAAATCATCCCAATCACATTAAAAAAAATGTCGGTGTAAAAAGAGGGGCGGATTCTGGAGTGGGGAGGGGTGACCAAGGTTTCGAAGACAAAGCAGGGACAAGGGGCAGGTACCGGTTATGATAAAATCACGTTCTCTTCGGGCTTTTTCAAATTCAAGCAGTCATGTTACAATTCATCTTTGAACTTAAACCCCAGGGTATCAAGACTTTTTCTGATTTCAACAATGGAGGATATACCGGTTTCCTTAAGGTGCTCTATTTCGGTTTTATCCGTACCGATGCAGAAAAGCCTGAGGAACATGTCGTCGAGCTTTTTTATAACCGTATTTACAACTTTCTGATCCATATTGCTAAACGCCCCCTGAAGAGTTTCTCTAACTTTTTTGAATATATGTGATTCATGAAGGCCAGATCATTCGATGATTTTGAGACCCACTGAGGATGGCCACATTTTATTTATCACTTATCCTGAATCAATCGTGATTGTCTGGCCATTTTAATGGAAAATCGGAAAATGTCCGCTATTTCGGGGGAAGGTATCTGACACTTTCAGACAAATTAAACTGTGTCTTGTTTTGACCGAATTAATAAAACAGCTATCTTAACAGCTATTTATTTATCTTAGCATGTGTTAGCTGCTCTTAAACAAAGACAGGGCCACACCAACGCCCACCGACTATGAATGATCATCAAAAAATATGGCCTGAGCCGTCCATCATTCCCTGAACCTGTTCAGCAATCTGCCCAAGGGATTCCAGGGAAAGCCCAATGGTCTTAACGGACCTTTGGTTGGAAAGGTCAACGGCACCGTCATGAATATCATATCCCATATTCCGGGAAAGAAGGTTTGCTGTGTGAACAATCTGAGTGGGTAGGGATTTACCCGCCTGGCTCTGAAGCGGGGCCTTTATATTAACCGTTCGGATAAACTCCTTGGAAAATTCCCAGTGTCTCAAAATAATTTCTGTCATTTCAAAACAGCTTTCTTCGACGCATTGGATGATATCCAAGGGTGTATGGGCAGGGGGTTCGGGTAACATCTGACTAAGGTATCGGTATATCAACGTTTTACCGATATCATGTACGAGACCGGAAAGATAATAATTTTCCGTATCAGGGCATGCCAGTTCTCTGGCCATTGCCCGGGCTAAATGGGCGCAGCAAAGGGAATGGGACCAGAGTTTATCAAGAATGATTTTGAATGTCCGGGACTTTGCGCTATAAAGACTCTTGTTGGCAATGGTCAGAACCAGATTTCGTGTTTCCTTTAAGCCAAGCCGAGGAAGAGTTTCACGGATGGATACCAGATGGGTTGTTCCCCTGTAAAAAAGAGAATTGGCTGTGGCCAGAATTTTAATGGATATGGACGCATCCTGTTCGATCACCATGGCCAGATCTTCAATGCTTGAATCCGGATCACTGACCAGAGCCTCAACATCGCGAACGACCCGGGGTAAGACGGGAAGCACAACCCGTCCGGTCTTGACATTTTCCATGATATGCAAAACAAGGTCCTTCAACTCGGGTATTTTCCCGTTTTTGAAAGACTGGGGCAACAGGGCCGGCATGGCTATTACTTTCTCTTTTTCTTCGAGAAAACGAAGGGCTTTAACCAAACGCTCCATGCAGGGTCCTTTAAATGAAATAAAGGTAAAGCGATGGACCTGTTTTCCCTCGATCAACTGGGTTTCCTCAAACTTTGCATGGGCCAAATGCAGATCCCGGTCATCAATGATGCCGTCTGTTATCATTTTGAGGTTAACATCCACCTGTACGATTTCGCCTTTGGACAACTGTTTGGGAATGGCACAGCTGAAGCCCCCAAGGGACAGGCTGATGTATCGTGCCAGGGTAAAATCCTTCCGGCCGGGGAAACGAACAAAAATTGTTTTATCAAAGAAAAACTCCTTTGTCATGAGCGCATGCTGACCCATATGAAAACCTCCGGGATGATTGTCTTTTATATGCAGGGAAGGTAAAAAGGACCAAAAAAATATGTGAAGGAGAACCCATCGTCAATATTTAATCTCATCGGCGAATGGGACACTATTCTTAACAAAATAAGTCTGTTTTTATCAATTCCTGTTCAATTCATTCGGATCCAATGCACACACATGATACACATGGCGCCCCTGACATCCCGGGTGGCATGAACATTTCCAGAATGTTTTACCCAGAGCCCCCTTTGTTTTCCCAAGGGACAGATTCATCGTTGAGAAGCACAATGGACACTTAGGCTGGGAAACCTGAACCCATTGGCTGATTTCCTTTGGCGATGGGTTAGCGAGAGGCTCATCAGCCAGGCTTGCCGGCTGCCTGCCCAATAGAATCATCAGCCTCACCCCGTCCAGCAGTTCCACAGGAGCATTTTTCGCGTATCTGCGAGCCGGGCCGGAAAACAGACCCGTTGAGATCACAAGACCGTTTTCCACTCCTTCGGTGACCATATGATCAATAAGCTCGCGTAAACGATTTGTGTAGGTTCTTTTTTCCCTTTTCAACATGACCAGAGTCAAATCCCCGTCCTTAATCAGCTTGACAAGAAACGGAGGGTGGCTCAGGTGGTCAGGCCCGGAAATAACCGTGTAGCCCATCGTATGAAAACAGTGTTTTATTTTCTCATGATAGGTTTTCCATTCCAAGTCATTCAGATGGCGAATCATTTCCTGGTTCGCGAGAAGAGATCCTTTTCTCCGGGCCAACCAAGAAAATACCCCCAAGGGGACAAGGCAAGATAAGGCTGTAATTACGGGCAGATTGATATAAAACCCTTGGATTTTTATATGTATGGAGAAAATTGCTGATAAAAATACCAGCATCACATAGACTGATCCTGCCAACAAAAAGAACGCCCACCAGGGAGTTTTTTTAAATAATCCTGGCATCGCTCGACTGATCGATTTCATTTATTCCTCTGTTTCTGCATCATGATTTATTTCATAGGACATGGAATAAGACAGCCAGATTTCTTCTGTATTCCTCACAGACACACTCTCTTGAAAGTAAAGAGTTTTTAATCCCAGTGCGTCGAACAGCATCCGTGCATCGCCATCTTCCCACAAATAAAAAATTCTTTGATCCAGGTCATATTTTATCCCCTGACCCTTTTTCAGGGAAATATAAACAAAACCGCCATTCTTCAACGCGCGTAAGGTGTTTTGAATAGCGGCTTCCACTTGAATATGAGGAACATGGACCAGAGAGGCTGAGAAAAGAATTCCTTTGGCGTATATCCCGGAAAAATCGAAGGTACGATAATCCCCTTCAATGACATGGCAACCCGAATAGTCCCTGGCTAACCGAGCAAGTTCCCGTGATTTTTCAACCCCTGTTGGCTGAAAACCTTTAGTCTTCAACCAAAGCAGATCACGCCCTGACCCGCATCCCAGATCAAGGACCGGATCATCAACCTTAAGTTTGCCTGCAAAGGGAAGAAGAAAACCAGATGAATCAAGTGATTTTGTTTTGGAGAAATAGCTTTGGGCATTCGAGCTATAATAACTATCCGTATCAAGGTGCGTCATAAAGAACTCCCGTTCCGAATCTTTTAGATAAAATTCATCGGACTGATCAGGCCCTAAGGTCTGAGGAAAAAATTTCTTTGCGCACCTTTTT
>Ga0180007_10003186_pt1 | contig 18566 bp, 16 predicted proteins | sample MM_PC_MetaG_FD_121122 | JGI IMG/M metagenome (GOLD analysis project Ga0180007, IMG submission 121122) | Groundwater microbial communities from the Aspo Hard Rock Laboratory (HRL) deep subsurface site, Sweden - MM_PC_MetaG | ecosystem: Environmental > Aquatic > Deep subsurface > Groundwater... | reverse complement strand
GGAGTGTGAGTTTATGGAAACATTGGCATTAATTTTAGCAGGTGGAAAAGGTAGCAGACTTGATATTTTATCTCAAAGACGTAGTAAACCAGCAATGCCTTTTGCTGGTAAATTTAGAATCATAGATTTTACATTGAGTAACTGTACGCAATCAGGACTTTATGATATCGGTATTTTAACCCAATATCTGCCCTTATCACTCAATGAGCATATCGGAAGTGGTAAACCATGGGATCTTGACAGACGCGATTCAAGCATTACTCTACTTCAACCTCATAATTATTGGTACCTAGGAACTGCTGACGCTGTCTTAAAGAATTTGGAGTTTATTCAAAGAAGATCACCAAAATATGTTCTTATTCTTTCAGGTGATCATATCTATAAAATGGATTACCGCAAAATGATTGCATTGCATAAAGAAAAGAATGCATCATTAACTATAGCAACCCAACCAGTTGCTCCTGAAGAAGTTTCAAGATTTGGTATCATGTCAGTTAATAAGGACGATGAAATCATTGAATTTGAAGAAAAACCAAAGAAATCTAAGTCTAATCTAGCATCGATGGGTATCTACTTATTCAATATGGATCTTCTTAAGGATGTTTTAACTGGTATTAAACAAGAAGATTTAGATTTTGGAAAACATATTATTCCTCATTTAATTAAAACGACTTCTAAAGAAGTTTATGCTTATCAATTTAAGGATTATTGGATGGATGTAGGTACTTATGATTCCTATCTAGATACTAACATCGCAATGACAAAAGATTTTACTGATTTGGATCTTTATGATCCAACCTGGAAAGTATTTACTAAGAGTGAAGATCTTCCACCGGTTAAAGTAGGTAGTGAAGCAGTTGTTCATAACAGTCTTGTCTCAAATGGTTCTGTGATTGAAGGTTCTGTCATCAATTCTGTTTTGTCACCTGGTGTGCGCGTTGGTAAAGGTGCTGTCATTAAAGACAGTGTCATTTTAAATAATGTCATCATTGGAGAAAATGTAACTGTTCAAAGATGTATCATCGATAAAAAGGTCATTATAGGTCATAATGCATATGTTGGTTATGGTAATGATTTTACAGCAAATTTAGAAAAACCAGATTTATTGGTCAGTGGAATCACAGTCATTGAAAAAAATACTGTTGTTCCAAGTGATGTTCAAATTGGTAGAAACTGTCGCATCTTTAAGAGTGCGAAATTCGAAAATTTACACATTCCAAGTGGTTCGACTGAAAGATAATTTTCTTATAAATCATAAAAGAGCAAAATCGGTGATCGATTCTGCTCTTTTTTAATATCTAAATTTATTTTTTATGATTCTTGGCTATAACTTGAACTATATTCTTTGACACGTTGAACCCGCTTAACAAATATACCAACAAGAAGCACTATATATGCAACAAATGTAAATCCAAATGTATAAACTAGTAAATAAATAAAATATGGAACAACTGGTTGAATCATATTCAATATGGGTAAATCATTATTATGGATTGAATTGATAAAAAACATATTGAATGTACCATCTTGAATCCAAGTATTATGGACCAGATTGAGTATCAAGGCAATAAAGACTAAAGTGATGAAAACTGGTGCAGCTTTTATAATCGTCTTCGATTCCAATTTGATTTGAGTTGCTAAGAGTGCAAATCCTATTGCTGCCATACTTCCATGATGTACCATGGTTTGAATATTGATTCCAATTGTTGTAACATAGACACTTACTGGATACAGCATAACAGCTAATCCTGCAAATAGACCAAAGGTCCCTAGAAAAGCAATCATCATTTCTCTAAGCTTTTTGTTTTTGGTTAAACTAGCATATAAAGCTACATACATCGGCGTAGAACAAAATTGAAATGGGAATGCATACCATTGATAATTCCAACCACCTTGATATGTAAAGATTATTTGCTTGTAAATTTCAAAGGTAATTAAGATTATTGAAAATATGAAAAGATATTTTCTAACTTTGACTACTGATGCGCCTTTTAGATGCTTTACTAATATAACTGTTAAAATAATCATCAATAAAAGCGATAGATACTGGAACCAACTTTGTGAAAAATCTTGATATAAAATAGGTTTATTCATTTCACTTGCTAAAAATTGTAATACTTGCTCTATGATTGTCATAAAAAATTTCCCCTAAACAGTCTTATACATTAAATTATATCACAAAATATTTTGACAATATACTTAATTTTATTCGAGTAAAATGAGACCGGTTTTCTTATTCATTATCACATGAAGTCATAAGGTGATAATTCTTCTACTTCATCCTCAAGATCTGGTGAATCAATTTGATGATTCAAGCGATTAGCTAATGTCGTCTGTCTTTTTTCTGATAAATGATTAGCTGCATAGACAAGCAAGTTCATATCACCTAATAAAATAAGATATCTCTTTGCTCTTGTGATTGCAGTATAGATCAATTCTTTTTTTAGCATGTGCATATAATTTCTAATCATTGGAATCATTACAATCTTATATTCGCTACCTTGAGATTTATGAATACTAATTGCATAAGCTAAATTGAGTTCATCAAGATCAGCCTTTTCATACATGACATCATTATCATCAAATGTAACAATCATATATTGATCGTTTTGAGAATTGTATTTAATTGATTTGACAACACCTATATCTCCATTCATAATAAGCCGCTCCGGATCATTGACAAGTTGAATAACCTTATCTCCAACAAAATACGTCTTATCTCCAAATGTCATACCGTCCTTTTGATTCCGATTAAATTGCTCTTGAAGCATCTTATTGAAACTATCAATACCTAGCTCACCTTTATACATTGGTGCTAAAACTTGAATATCGTCAATCATACTATAACCTTCTTTGAGGGCCCCTTTGATTTGATTGATAATCACTTCTTTAATTTTTTCAGAGGATGCTTTGTATAAGTAAACATCATTGTCACTGATTAAATCATCAGTCGTGAGATTTTGTTGATTGACAGAACTTGCAAGTTTAATAATTCTAGAATCTTTAGCTTGACGATGGATTTCATTGAGCCTAACTACTGGTAATATACCCGAATCAATCATATCTGCTAAGACTTGTCCTGGACCAACACTTGGGAGCTGATCAACATCACCAACAATGATCACTTGTGCTTGATCTTTTATTGCCGAAAATAATTTGTGCGCTAAGAAGATGTCTATCATTGAGGCTTCATCAACGATGATTAAATCTTGTGGCATCTGGTGATGTTCATCATAGGTGAATAGACCATCATAACTATAACCAAGATGTCTATGGATCGTTTTTGCATCCATATTGAGTAATTCTTTCATTCGTTTAGCAGCTCTTCCAGTCGGTGCCATCAAAGCTATCTTATCGTAGATAGCTGGATTTTTATAATTGAGATGATGATAGATTCGGTAAACTTCAAGGAGTCCATCAATGATGGTAGTTTTCCCAGTACCTGGTCCGCCAGTAATAATTGTAATAGGGCTTGATAAAGCCGTTATAATGGCTTTCTTTTGTTCGGCAGTATATTGCATCCCCTTTTGTATTTCAACAGCATCCAAGAGTGTTTCCAAATATTTTATATCAAATGATTTACCCTCAACATTAGAAAGTTCATTCAGTTTATTAGCTAACGATATTTCAGTGAAATATGATAAAGTTAGATAATATCTATCATCTTCAATAATTATTCTCGATTCATCAATCAATTGATCAATTGCTGGTTCAAGTTGAGTTTCACTACCTAATACTTGTAGTGCATATGTTCGTAATTGCTCAGAAGTTAGGTATAGATCACCATTCTGATAAGCAATATATTGCATGGCATAAATAATGGCAGCTTTAATTCTTCTTAAATCATCTTTCTCAATACCCAGCTTATTTGCTATTTCATCAGCCTTAATAAAGCCTATCCCCTCAATATCATCTATGAGACGATAAGGGTTATCTTCTAATTTTTCTAGAGTAAGCATGTGATACTTATTTAACAACTTCATAGCGAGTTTACCAGATAAATTATATCCATAAAGTGATACCAATATATGTTCATTCGTTTGATTTTCGATGAGTTGTTGATAAAACTTTTCAATTCTAATTGCACTTAATCCAATCGGTTTTAAAACTTTTTTATCCTTCATAATTTTTTTAATAGCATCAGCACCAAGTAAATCGACTATCTTTTCGGCTGTCTTCAATCCAATGCCATGGAAAAATGAACTGGAAAGATAACTCGTCAATCCTGCTACACTTTGTTCTTCGCATTTCTTAAAAGATTCCACTTTAAGTTGATCCCCATAACTTTGATGTTTAACCCAAGTTCCAGAGAACTCATAATCAATATCTTCGCTAACTATAGGAAAATACCCGACAATGGTAACAATCTCTTCTGTTTCAGTAATGATGCGTGCAATAGAATAACTATTTTCATCATTATGAAAAACATAATTTTTGATCTTGCCCTTGATTGTTTCCATAGATTCTCCTTTTGCCATGATTAAACAAATTATACCATTTTAACCCATAAAAAAAAAGGAACTCAAGTTCCTTTTAGCTATATTGTCGTATTTTTTTATCCATATATGCTTCTTGAATAAAACCAGCACCTAAACAGATCTCATCTTGATAAAAAGCACACACTTGACCGGGTGTTACTGAAAGAATTTTTTGAGGATAGGATACTAAAATAGAATGGTCATCCATCCATTTTACTGATACAGCATGGTCTTTTTGGCGATATCTAAATTTAGCTGTCATATGCCCTTCTATTTTTGGTCCTCGCCAAACCACATCAGTAATTAAGGCTGAATCACTATATAAATGTGGGTCTTCCTCATTAGGCTCAACATATAAAGTATTCGTTAATAAATCTTTCCCTACAACATACCAAGCGCCATGGTCTTCTTTAGAACCGCCAATACCTAAACCTTTTCTTTGCCCAATTGTATAATTCATCAAACCACGATGCTCTTTAATGACAGTACCATCCATTTTTTTCATTAAACCAGGTTGAGCTGGAAGATAATTGCTTAAAAAGTCATTAAAGTGTCTTTCGCCAATGAAACAAATACCTGTTGAATCTTTTTTAGTTGCTGTTGCTAAATCTTGCTCTATTGCAATTTTTCTAACTTCTTTTTTATCTAAATGACCAATAGGAAATAAGACATTATTTAGCTGGTCTTCTTTTAGTTGGGATAGAAAATAAGTTTGATCTTTATTCATGTCAAATGCTCTTTTTAACTTAGGATGCTCTCCAGAATGATCAATTTGCGCATAGTGTCCCATCGCAATATAATCAGGATTGAATATTTTAGCATAGTCAACAAATGCCTTAAACTTAATTTCATTATTGCATAAGACATCAGGATTAGGTGTTCTATTTTTTTTATACTCGTCTAGAAAGTAAGTGAATACACGATCCCAATAATCTTCTATAAAATCTATTTTATGTAATTTGATTCCTAATTTATTTGCTACTAAAAGAGCATCTTGGTAATCCTTTTCTTGTTCGCAAATCTCATCATCAGCTGTTGGATTTCCTAATAAATCATGGTTCGTAGCGCTATCCCAATTACGCATAAAAACGGCTTCAACATCAAAGCCATCTTTTAATAATAAATATGCAGCAACACTGCTATCTACACCACCACTTAGCCCTATAATTACTTTTTTCTTCATTGCATCACTTTCTTTTAACATCACTTGGCATTCTATATTGTCCTCTTGGTGATAAACTTATCCCAAGTATTTTTGGTCCTTCTGGTAATGTTTGTCTTTTGAATTGTTGGGTGTAAAAACGCTTAAAGAAGCGATCTACATAAAGTTTAGCTTCTTTATAGTCAAATGCAAATGCATGTTCAACAAGCCATATAATTTTTTCTTCATCTGCACCTTGTTCCAAATGATAATACAAAATAAAGTCATTGACATCATAACGCCCTATTGTCTTTTCTGTATCTTGGTTTTCAAGTAATTCAGGTGATATTGGAGCACTTAATATTTTATTTAAAACAACACTCAAATGTTTATAATCATTTTCCGCATGATAACTGATCAAACGTTGAACCCATGTTTTAGGTAACCCTGAATTGACACCATACATACTCATTTGATCACCATTATATGTCATCCACCCCATTGCAATTTCAGATAAATCTCCAGTGCCTAAAACAAATCCACCATGTTTATTTGATAAATCCATCAATATCAATGTTCTCATACGTGCTTGTGCATTTTCATATGTCACATCTTTTTCTTCATGTGCAATAGATTTAAGATGTAGGTCAACGGACTTGCTAATTGGTATTTCCATGAGCGTTACACCTAAACCTTCCATCAGTTTAATTGCAGCTGATTTACTACCTTTTGAAGTGACGTTTGCTGGCATAGTAACAGCAATGATATCTTTTGGATCACGTCCAATTTTAATCATTGCTTGATGACTTACTAGTAAAGCTAATGCTGAATCCAATCCACCTGAGATACCTATGATAATTTTATTTGAATTTTTAGGTAGTGACTCTAATCTTTTAATTAAACCGAAGACTTGAAGGTTATTAGCAAGTTTGACATCTTCTAAGTTATCCCAATCTGTAATAAATGGTTTTTGGTTAATTGGAGTTTCGAACGTGAAATCATCTGTTGTTTCAAATGTTAGTGGTATAAATTGATATTCATTTTGAATCAACATGTGCATATCTCGATACGTACTATCTTGACGTTTTTGGTAGTTAATTGCACTGATATCAATATCGGCTGTCAAAACTGATGAATTCATATCAAAAGATGAACTTTCAGCAACAAGCATGCCTTGATTTGCTATTATTTTTTGGCTAGAATAAACAACCTCGGAACTTGATTCAAAATGTCCTGAACTTGTATATATATATGCAGCCATTTGTTTTCTTGAATGATCTAATACCAATGTCTTTCTAACAATTGGTTTTCCTACGCGCTCTGTAGATGCAGAAAGATTGAAAAAGAGATTTGCACCGGCAAGACTCATGTCATCACTTGGACTATATGCTGCCCATAAATCTTGACAAATTTCTACTCCAAAGCGAATACCATTTTCGGCATCTTCAAAAATAAGATATCCAAATGGAACTTGCTCACCAAACAACTTGATGCTTTTCATTGTTGTTTTAAATCCCGAATGAAACCATCTTTTTTCATAGAACTCTTGATAATTAGGCAAATAATGTTTAGGTATGATACCCAAGATTTTCTTTTGCTTAATGATGACAGCACAATTATATAAAATGCCATATAAGTCTAAAGGAACGCCTATAATAAAAACACCATCATAAGTCGTTTCATCCATAATTTCTTTTAAAGCAATTTTAGCTTCGGAAATAAACGCTTCTTGGTAGAACAAATCACTTGATGTATAACCAGTGATTGTAAGTTCAGGAAAAACAATAATAGAAGCCTTTGATTGAGATAGAATACTCAAGATTTCTTTTTTGTTATGTTTGATATCACCTACACTTATTTGTGGAGTTGCAGCTGATACTTTGATATATCCATATTTATACATATAATAACTCCTCATATAAATGATTATTTGAAATATAGTCAATAACTTCTTTGGTTAATATCTCATTTCTTTTTTCTGGGTTCATTCGTGCTTGAGTTGAAGACATCACTTCATCAAAATCAATGAATGTAAAATGATGTTTCATATCTTTAAAAGCTTCCTGAACTTCTTCTTGGCTTAACGAACCTTTCCTATTCATAATAATGAATGGAAAATCGTTAAGGAGTTCTTCAGCTTTAATCCATCTTTTAACACGAAGTAGATTATCTAAACCTATCACAAATCTAACATCTTTATCCTTTTTACTGAGTTCCCTTAAACTAACCAAAGTTCCTTGGTATTTACGGTTAGCTTCTAAATCCGATATCTCAACATCATCTAAATGATCAAGTAGTAAATGAAGCATTGTGATGCGATGCTTGATATCAATAAGTTCTGGTTTTGAATAGTCATTACCTACGGGTAATAGTAAAACATGTGAACCTGGATAGGTTGACAATAATTTATTAACAATCTTCAAATGTGCAAGCGTAGGTGGATTAAATGAGCCACCAAACACAATCAACATATAATCACCATCTATATTATATCATTTATTTGTAACAAATTGCATCCTGGAACCTCTAGATATTAATGTAATTGTCTTCATTCACCTCATACGATTTAATATAATTAATAAGATTTTTTTATAATTAAGCGTTTCACTTTAAATCATTTCTAAATATTGATATAATGAACGTGTATATAAGGAATGATATATCATTTCTAAAAGGAGTTTGATTACATTGGACATTAAAGAAAGATATTACCAAAAAATTAGAACAGACAACATGCGTTTGACGAAAAGTCGAAAAGCAATGATTGAAATACTAGAAAACCAACACTTAACATTTAAAGAAATTCAAAAAGCTTTAGCAAGTAGAGGTTTCTACAATATTTCCACAATATACAATAATCTTGAGTTTTTAATTGATCAAAAAATTATTGTAGAAATTTATATCAATGATACGAAATATTATGATCTTGCAATGGGTAATCCTATGCACAGCGCAGACAGTCATATTCATATCATGAATAAGGATACAAATGAAATTACTGAAGTTAATAGTCCTGATATCTTCGAATATTTGACTAAACATCCATCGTTCAAAGATTTAGATCTTGAATACATTAGAATCATTATATCCGCACATAATAAGAAAAAATAAGCACTTAAAAAGTGCTTTTTTTTATGAAACTATTTTTTTCTTGCAACTCTTAATTTAGCTGATTTGCTTCTAGGATTTCTTAAGTATTCATCTTCAGAGGGATAAATAGGTTTTCTGGTGATTATTTCCATTTTAGATGTATCTTCTCTTAAGATTGGCATATTTTTAGGAGTGAATGTTTCACTTTCTTCTTTGAAGAAATGTTTAACGATTCTATCTTCTAGTGAATGGAAGCTAATGACTACCAGTCTACCATCCGAATTCAATAAATCAACAGCATCTTTCAATACATCTTCCAAAACAGTAAGCTCATCATTAACTGCAATTCTTAATGCTTGAAAGACTCGCTTCGCACTATGTCCTTTATCTTTATAATTCACTTGATCTGTTATTTTGACTAAATCCATTGTTGTTAATAACGGTCTTCTATCAATAATTTTATGAGCAATCTTGAAACTATTTTTTTCTTCACCATAGACAAAAAATATGCGTGCCAATTCTTCTAAAGAATACGTATTTAAAATCATTTGAGCAGTAAGCTCCTGATCTTGATTCATTCTCATATCTAATGTTGTATCTTTAAGATAAGTAAATCCGCGTGTTTCATCATCAATTTGGAATGAGGAAAGCCCTAAATCAAAAAGAATACCATCGATGCCAAATACATTTTCTTCAGCTAACTTCTCTTTCAAGTATTTAAAATTGCTTTTTATAATTTTAAAGTTTGAAAAGCCCTTTAATACATCTTTTGCATATTGTATGGCATACTCATCTTGATCGAAACAAAAAAGTTGACCTTCTTTAAGATACTTTAAAATAAGTTTTGAATGACCAGCACCACCCAAAGTACCATCCACATAAATACCATTTGGTTTTATATTCAAATATTGAATTGCTTCTTCTAATAATACAGTCTCATGTTTCATTTTTCATTCTCCAATATATATCATATACACTATATATGAAATCAAATACTTTGTCAATTTATTAAAAAGAAAAAGGTGCCTGTAGGCACCCTTCCTTAATCCTGTTTGGATTCTTTTTTGGTTAGTACTTGTTGTCCTTTGTAATAACCACTGTTTGGTGTTACACGATGTGGTAGTGTAAATTCACCGGTTTGTGGGCAAACAACTAAAGCAGGAGCGGTCAATTTAAAATGCGTGCGACGTTTTCTCTTAGCGGTTTTGCTCGTTCTACGAAATGGAACAGCCATCTGTTCACCTCCTATTTTTTCACAATCTTATCTAAATCAGCAAATGCAGGATGTGGACTCTTCTCTTTTTCAAAAAGAATTTCATTAGCATCTGGATGGTAGATGGTATACGGTTTTTCAGAAATAATATATCCAAAGACAATGTCAGTAAGTTCTAGTGGATCTGTTAGAGGATAATCTGACTCTAAAGAACTGCCAAATAGAATATCATCTTCGAAATCCATTGAATAAGGAACAGCTTTAAGTGTTTTTGAACATGCCATCTCCATATCCACATGAACGGATATTTTCATAAATAGCTCACCAGAAATAAATTCGAATTCACAATTGATTTTTGCGGGTTCAATTGTAAGTATATCTAATGTGTTTTCTATTTCTTTTGAATAATCATAAGTAAGCTCTATCGAGGTTTTTTCTTTGAGTTCATGCAATGCAATTTTCATAATATCACCTCAACGAAAGTATTATACATAATAAAGGTCTAAATGTCAATGAATTCAATACATTTTAAATCGATATCAATAAGGATTTAAATGTTGCGACTTTCACGAACTTTTTTCTTTAAAATACCTAAAATCAGTTGTTCTTGTTGTGTGAGTAAACTTGGCAAATCATAGTCTTGATGAACACGATGATTACGTAAGTGGAATGGGACTATTGTTCCATCTACTAAACCAATTTCAAGGTCTAAAGTAATATATTTAGGTCGATCAATATGATCGTATTTTAATTCGGTTTCCATATGAACTACATCAGCGTAATTGAATTCACCTGCTATATCAGAAGCAATTTGACCATTGATATGATTCATATTTGCTTGATAATAGAATAGGGAGTTTTTACCAAAGAAAAGAACATAAACTAGTGCTTGGTCATACATCAAAGTAAATGTATCATCTGGCTTTTTATCCAAACGATAATTGACCTTCCCACCATAATGAAAAGCATCAGGTACAGTTATTAATATAGGTGAACTATATTCACTCTTTTCGATACTCGAGAGTTGTTGAGCTCTTTCAATCGCTTTCGCATAATCAGCTTGAACCATTTCATTAAAAGAGTCGATTGATTTACCAGAAACTTTTTTGAAATATTTAGCTGTCAATTTTTCGCGATTTTTTGGGCGTTTTGCCTTTTTTTCTTTAGGAACTTTGACTTTTGCTTCTTCTACAGGTTCAGAATCGACATCAATAATCTTATCTTTACCCATTTTTTCTTCTACCTTATTTTCTTTAGGTTGTTTTGGTTCCTTGACTTTTTTTTCTTTCATGGACATTACCTCCTTTCGCTTTCTATTCTATTTTAACAAAAAATATGAAACCTAGCAAACATTGATTGATTTTTCTTTACAAAAGTTGCATGAAAATGAATCAATTTGTCACTCTCCAAGAATACCTTCAAATAAAAGCAGCTTAAATTCCTCTGTTTTTGAATCTAATATATAGGACTCAATATGATGATGGTCTAAAATATTTTCAATTTGCTTCTTTTCGTAGGTAACATCTTTAAATGCTTTTTCAAAAGAATCAAGAGGCGTTTTATCGAAAAAATCTCCTTGAATCTTTAAGTTCTTAATGACACCTTCTTCAAGATCAAGTTTAACTTCAAATAAACCACCAGAAATTCTTTTTTTAAGAATCTTTGTGTATGCTGGTTGTTTTTTATAAATCCATTCTCTAGATTGATATTTTTCAGCCATTTCTTCTATCTTTTTAACTTCATCCTGACTCAATTCATATGTCTTATTTGTTAATGTGTTTTCAAAATGCTTAATGAGTTGTTCTTGAGTTAAACCACCCAAATATGGTTTTAAATTAGTAACTCTTGATCTCACACTATCGATACCCTTTGAAACAAGTTTTTCATCACTTGGTGAGATTGCTCTAACCATTGTTTCAAGGTCACAATCATATAAGAATGTTCCATGCATGAGCATGCCATACTTATTTTGAAGAAATGCATTGCCTGATATTTTTTTTCCTTCAAATAAAAGATCATTTCTACCACTGAATTCTATGTTAAGATTAAGTAATCTCATTGAGTCAATAATCTTGGATAAATAAGTCTTGAAAGTGAACTCTTTATTTGTCTTTTTAGTGATAATTGAAAACATTGTATTCCTGTGATCGGCATAAACGCAACCACCGCCAGTTGGCCTACGGTAAACATCAATGTTACTTTGTCTTAAGAATTCTAAGTTAACTTCATTTTCAATTACTTGGTTTTTCCCAATAACAACGCCATGTATCTCCCAAGTGAAAAAATAATTTTCATCATCTTTAAGTAATTCCTTAAGAATATACTCCTCAAGTGCAAAATAAAAATATGGTTTTAAGTTACCCTCATTGTGGTGTCTAATTAGAATCATAAAATTCCTCCTAATGAACATGCTTGATAACAAAATTATAGCATGTATTGAAGCTAAAATAAAACTTTACGACTTAATTTATTAATCATATAATAAGCGTCTTTAATAGAATATTAATAATCAGATGCTATAATAGAGTTAATAGGAGGATCTATTATGTTAACTTTCTTAAAACTTTACGCCGTCTCATTTGTAATTTTCTTTGCTATTGATTTGTTTTGGTTGGGTATAGTTGCTAAAAAACTGTATCAAACAGAAATTGGACATTTGCTAAAAACTGATGTGAATTGGGTTGCTGCAATGTTATTTTACTTATTATTTATTGGCGGTCTAGTTATTTTTGTTTTAATGCCTGCTGTTGAAGCTGGTAATATTTGGAAAGCTGTTTTATTAGGAGCCCTATTTGGATTTATAACGTATGCTACTTATGATTTAACAAATCTAGCTACTTTAAAAGATTGGCCACTTAAAATCACAATTATCGATCTGTTTTGGGGTACTTTCCTTGGAACATCGACAAGTACTGTATCATATTTAGTTTATAATCTTCTATTTTGAGGTGAGACATGTCTGAGTATTTATTAACAAATGAATTGATATATAAATCATTCATCTTTGGAGCTCAAAACGTTATCAAAGAAAAAAACAATTTAAATGCCATCAATGTATTTCCTGTACCAGATGGAGATACTGGAAGTAATCTTGCTTCCATGATGACAAGCATCATCGAACGTTCTAAATTAGGAGCAACAAGTGAGGAAACCATTCAATCCATTGTTGATGCTGCAATCGTAGGTGCTAGAGGTAACTCTGGGATTATTTTTGCTGAATACATTTATGGATTCTCATTAGCTTTAAAAAATAATTTAATAGATGAAGATACATTTATTTCTCTTTCTGAGAATGCATCAAATTATGCTTATCAAGCAATTGCTGTACCTGTCGAAGGCACAATGATTACATTAATGAGATCTTGGGTTAGTGCTTTGAAGAAGTTTAAGAATGTCGCAACCACTTTTATTGAATTAATGAATAAAGCATATGAGTTTTTACTGTTAGAATTAGCTAAAACTACAGAAATGCTTGCTGTATTAAAAGATAACAAGGTTGTTGATGCAGGAGCAAAAGGTTTTGTTCACTTCATTGATGGCTTTATTAGAGCCTTAAAAGGTGAAGAAATCACACTTGAGATTGAACCTATTGAAGACATTGAACAATTACATGTTGATCATTTAGAAGATTCACAAAATCGTTATTGCACTGAAGCGCTTGTTAGAGGAACTGATCTTGATCTTAATAAAATCAAAGCTGAACTCTCTTCTTTTGGTGATTCATTAGTTGTTGCAGGTAGTACAAGAACTCTGAGAGTTCATATTCACAGCAATCATCCAGATGAAGTCTTTGAATACCTTGATCAAATGGGTAGAATCGTTGAACAAAAAGTTGACGATATGAAAAGACAGTTTGAAACTGCAAATCATAAAAAATATCCAATTGCACTAGTGACTGATTCAATTGCAGATCTTCCTGAAGATCTTATCGATCAGTATCAAATTCATATGTTTCCTTTAAACCTTCTTGTCAATGATACAAACTATTATGATAAGTTGACCATCCAAAGCTCACGATTCTATGAATTGATGGATAGTGCAAAAGTTTATCCATCATCGAGTCAACCGAATGCAAAAGCATTAGAAAACTATTTCTCATTTTTAACGACTTATTATAAGGAAATTATCGTTGTTACTGTCTCACAAAATATGAGTGGTACCTATCAAGCATTTGTTGATGCAGCTTCAAAATTTGATCAAACAAAGATTACGGTCATCAACTCCAAACAAAATTCAGGTGCTGAAGGTTTAATCGTACTTAAAGCTGCTCAAATGGTCGATCTAGGTTTGAACTATGATGATATTGTAGAAAATATTAGAAAATTAACAAATCATTCAAAAATTTTAGTCAGTGTTAAAACTTTAAAATATATGGTTCGAGCAGGTAGAGTAAGTAAAGTGACTGGGCTTATAGGAAAAATCATGAATTTAAAACCTGTCATTTCAATTGATGGTGAAGGAAATGGCATTATTTTTGATAAAGCACTCAGCTTAAAATCGAGTAATAAGAAAATTCAAGCTCATATTGAAAGTATTATGGAAGAAAGTGGAATTGAATCTTATGCTATTGTTCATGCAAATGCAGATCAAAGAGCATCAGAATATGCACAACGATATGAGAAAATCATTGGTAAAAAACCTGAATATATTATGAACATATCAACAATTGTTGCGATGAACGCAGGTATAGGAACTGTTGCTATCGCTTATATCAAAGGAGATAAATCATGAACTTTTTAGTTAATGCAATTGTATTATTCATCTTCTTTCTTATTTTCTTTGTGATTGCACAAATCAAAAAGAATAATGGATTAGCAGATATGGCTTGGGGATTAGGTTTTGTCGTAGTTGCACTTACAGGTTTAATTTATACAGGCATCTATACATTACCGGCTGTCGTAGTTACTGGTTTAGTCATGATATGGGGATTTAGATTGTTCTTCTTCATAGGGCTTAGAAATTGGAATAAACCTGAAGATTTCAGATATGTTGATATGCGTAAAAAATGGAAAACAAATATTCCATTGAAAGCATTCTTAAAGGTGTTTATGTTACAGGGCATTCTACTTTATATCATTTCATTACCCATTCAACTCGTAAATCTGAATGCAACTCCTTTGAGTATGAATTCAAGCTATACAGTCTTAATTCTAGGTGTTATATTATGGCTCTTTGGATTTTATTTTGAAGCTGTTGGTGATTCACAATTAAAAGCATTCAAAAAAGATCCTCAAAATAAAGGGAAAATCTTACAAACTGGTTTATGGAAATTCACAAGACATCCAAATTATTTTGGTGAAGCAGTGATGTGGTGGGCAATCTTTGTAGTCTCTATTTCTGGATTTGAATTAATTAATCTAGCAGGTATTGTTGGACCTATCCTAATTACTTATCTTTTACTCTTTGTATCTGGTGTTCCATTATTGGAAAAGAAATATAAAGATAATGCATTATTTCAAGAATATGCTAAAAAGACATCAATCTTTATACCAATGCCACCTAAAAAATAATTTAAAGATCTCAATTGAGATCTTTTTTTATTTCAGTAAGTAAAAAAAGGCTGTAGACAGCCTTCTTAATTAATTTTTAAATAGATTTTTAAATTTAGCCCAACTCGATGCATTTTCTTTCTCTTCTAATTTGCCTAGTTGCTCATAAAGTTTCTTTTCTTGAGCGGATAAATTTTTAGGAACTTTGATTTGGATTACAACTTGTTGATCGCCCTTACGTTTAGATCGAACATTTTGTACACCTTTTTCCCGCATTCTTAGGATCGTACCATGCTCTATACCTGCTGGGATCTTTAAATTAACATCCCCATAAATTGTAGGTATTTCAACGGTAGCACCCAATACAGATTGTGTGATTGTTATTGGAACTTCTAAAATAATATCATCTTCACGTCTTTGGAATACTTTATGTGATCTAACTCTAAATGTCAGATAAAGATCTCCTTGAGATCCACCTTTAGTTCCTCCATTGCCGTAACCGGCAACTTTTAAAGACATATTGTTATCAACGCCTGCTGGTATGTTCACATCAACAGTCTTCGTTTGTTTAACATGTCCTTTACCATTGCATGTAGGGCATCGTTTTTTAATGATTTTTCCTGCTCCGCCACATTTTGGACATGCTTGTTGTGTACGCATCGAACCAAACATTGTTCTTTGCTCAACATTAATGACACCATCACCGTGACAGCGATCACAAATTTCAACATCCTTAGAAGATTCCGCACCAGTACCATGACAAACATGACATTCATCATCAACTTCAATAGTTATAGTCTTCTTCGTACCTAGTACTGCTTCCATAAAATCAATCGTGACCGATCGTTCAAGATCATCTCCACGTTGTGGTCCGCGCGTGCTTTGTTTTTGTGAACGTTGTCCACCACCAAAGAATTGACTGAAAATGTCGCCAAATCCACCCATATCACCGAAGCCACCAAAACCTTGCCCACCAGCACCTCCAAAGGGACTGCCTGAATGTCCATATTGATCATAAGTCGCACGTTTTTGTGCATCTCCTATATGATCGTAAGCTTCCTGGACTTCTTTGAACTTAGCTTCTGCATCTTTTTCTGATGATACATCAGGATGGTATTTTTTAGCAAGTGTTCGATATGCTTTTTTAATTTCATCATCACTAGCATTTTTTGCGACACCTAGCACGTCGTAATAATCTCTTTTATCTGCCATAACATCAACTCCATAGTTTAAAGTAGGACAAAAGTCCTACTCTATTTTTTTTTATTTAACAAAATTATTTTTCTTCAAACTCAGCATCTACAGTATTATCTTTGCTTGTTGTTTCTTGTTCTTCATTTGGTTGTTCTGCCTGATGTTTTTCTTGAGCCTTTTGATATGCTTTTACAGCAATTTCTTGTGCATCTTTTTCAAGTGCTTCTTTTTTAGATTTAATTAAATCTATATCTGTGCCATTGAGTGCAACTTCAAGCTCTTTAATTTGTTCTTGGAGTTTTTCTTTCGTTGATTCATCAACTTCATCTTTTAAATCATCAATTGCTTTAGTTGTTTGGAAAATTAGACTAGATGCTTCATTTCTCAAATCAGCTTCTTCACGTTTTTGTTTATCAACTTCTGCTTGTTCTTCAGCTTCTTTAACCATACGGTCAATATCTGCCTTAGATAATGAACCACTACCAGAAATTGTAATCTTTTGTTCCTTGTTTGTACCTAAATCTTTAGCTTTAACACTAACGATACCATTTGCATCTAAGTCAAACGATACTTCAATTTGAGGAACTCCACGAGGTGCAGCAGGAATATCTCCTAATTGGAAACGTCCTAATGTTTTATTATCTGATGCCATGGATCTTTCACCTTGAAGCACGTGAATATCTACTGCAGGTTGATTGTCAGCTGCTGTTGAGAATACTTGTGATTTAGATGTAGGAATGGTTGTATTTCTTTCAATTAACTTAGTAAATACACCACCAAGAGTTTCAATACCTAATGATAGAGGTGTGACATCTAATAATAAGACATCTTTCACATCACCAGCTAATACGCCACCTTGAATTGCAGCGCCCATAGCAACTACTTCATCAGGGTTAACACTCTTATTTGGCTCTTTGTGTAATTCACGTTTAACCATTTCTTGAACTGCTGGTGTTCTTGTTGATCCACCAACTAGAAGAACTTGGTCAATATCTTTATGTGTCATTTTAGCATCTGATAATGCACGACGAACTGGTCCAACACATCTTTCAACAAGACCTGCTGTTAATTCATCAAACTTAGCACGAGTCAATACTTTTTCTAAATGTAGAGGTCCAGCAACACCCATTGTAATAAATGGTAAGGAAATTGTAGATGATGTTACACCACTTAATTCCTTCTTAGCTTTTTCGGCTGCATCCTTAAGTCTTTGAACTGCCATCTTATCTAAAGACAAGTCGACGCCATTTTCTTTCTTAAATCCTTCAACTAAGAACTTAACAATTAAATCATCATAGTCATCTCCACCAAGCTTATTATCACCTGCTGTCGAAATAACTTCAAATGTGCCATCTGCTAATCTTAAGATCGATACATCAAATGTACCACCACCTAAGTCAAACACGAGGACCGTTTGTTCTTTGTCCGTCTTGTCAATACCATAAGCTAAAGCAGCTGCTGTTGGTTCATTGATGATACGTTTAACATCTAGACCAGCAATTTTACCAGCATCTTTGGTTGCTTGTCTTTGAGCATCATTAAAGTATGCAGGAACAGTAATAACTGCTTGAGTAACTGTTGCACCTAAATAGTCCTCAGCTGTTTTCTTCAAGTTTTGAAGAATCATTGCTGAAATTTCTTGCGGTGTATATTTTTTGCCTTGAATGTCCACGCGGTAATTTGCATCACCCATGTGACGTTTAATAGAACTAACTGTGTTTGGGTTTGTGATTGCTTGTCTTTTTGCAACATCACCCACACTGATTTCATCGCCCTTAAAAGAGACAACTGATGGTGTAGTTCTTCCACCTTCTGCATTTGCGATGACTTTTACGTCGCCGCCTTCCATTACTGAAACAACTGAATTTGTTGTTCCTAAGTCAATACCAATAATTTTATTTGTCTTTGCCATTTTCCTCACTCCATTCGTTAACTTTAACCATGGCTGGTCTAAGTATTTG
>Ga0180007_10003185_pt1 | contig 18566 bp, 19 predicted proteins | sample MM_PC_MetaG_FD_121122 | JGI IMG/M metagenome (GOLD analysis project Ga0180007, IMG submission 121122) | Groundwater microbial communities from the Aspo Hard Rock Laboratory (HRL) deep subsurface site, Sweden - MM_PC_MetaG | ecosystem: Environmental > Aquatic > Deep subsurface > Groundwater... | reverse complement strand
GGGTGGCACTTTTGACTTCTAAATAGATTCCCAGAGAAGTTCGAATAAAGCTCTTTGAGATTGAGCGAGGATTGGGTTATATATTTCGGTTCCCGATACTTGTCCTTCTCCGTACCCCGTCATGTAGATTTTGTCTTTGAGGGAAATTTTATGCAAATTCTGAGAAAGATACTGTTGATAGATGTCTGAGTAGTTATATTCAAGAAGAAGAAAGGCTTAATCTGAATTCCTTCATGGATTTCTGTATTGCTTTGGCCCACAGATTGCAGAAAGGTTAGTAGTTCTCAATCAGCCGCATAGCATCTTCTTTGCTTATTTTTCCTTCCGAAGCCATTTCCAGTAGGGCTCGTTTCATGCTTTTCATGCCTTGTTTGCGGTATTTTTCCAGCAGAGATTCTGTGTTGAGAGGGGTTTCTTGGTGGATTAGGTCGGCGATTTCCGGGTTGTTTATGAGTATTTCCGTTGCTTGGAAGGTTTGTACGTTTTGGATTTTGATGGCGGCTTTCAGCTCTTTTGCCAGGTCTTGTCCTCGGAATTCGTCGATTGTATCTTGGATGTTGTCTGCTTGGAGCGGTATTAGCACTAATTTGCCGGATTTGGAGGCTTGAATCGCTGCTTCAGGGTCTTCCAGGGCGATGATGTCGCAAGGGGTTTGTGAGTAGGTTTCTACCTGGTCGATTATTGATTTTTTGTTTTCTAAAGTGTGATCGATTGGGTCACCGGCGATAACTATGTGTTTTGTTTCGGTTTGATTGATTTCTTCGATAAATGAGGAGGTAAAATCTCTTGATATTAAGATGATCCCGTTTTTTGTGGTGGTAAATTTTTTGAGCTCTTGGGGTAGGGGAGGGATCTCTGTTGATATTTGCTGAAATACTCCTGTTTGGCCGTTTTTTGTCCTATAAATATTTGCCTTGAACCTTATCCCTTCTGAAAGTCGGAATGTGTTTTCTGAGAAATACTCTTTGGCCATTTCTTCGGTAACGATAGGGTGATCTTTTATCAAAGTAAGCTCTCCATTAATTCTGAGCGCCGGGTGTGCGCCTGTACTGATCAGGAGTGCTGATGCTTCGTAAGTTTGGGCTGTTTTTAGTAGTTTTTCTAATTTCATAGACCTTTTTATACCAGAAAAGGGCAGGGTTGACAAATGAAATAACATAACCTCCCCGGGTCAAGCTGAACCTGTAGCGGTAAGCCAATCCGTGAATTATACAATAATGTCGTCAAATATTTCCTCGATCTCTTTAAGCGATTCCACTTGCACAAGTTTACCTCGGAATTTTGAGGCTCCCGGGAAGCCTTTTATGTAGGCGGCGAGGTGTTTGCGCATCTCAAGTAAGCCTTTGCGGTCTTTGGACTCTATTGCCAAGCGAGCGTGCTCTAGTATTAGTGGGATTTTTTCTTCTAAAGATTGTGGGGGAGTGTACTTTTTTCCTTCGAGTGTGGCCTGTATTTCCGCCATTATCCATGGGTTGCCGAAAGTTGCTCTTCCGACCATGATTCCGTCAAGGTTTTTTAGGCGTTTTTTTGCGATTTTTGCAGAGGTGATGTCTCCATTTCCGATTACCGGTATTTTCAGGGTCTTTTTTGCGAGATAAATCGGCTTCCAATCGGCTTCTCCCGAGAATCCTTGAGATGTTGTGCGGCCGTGGATTATTAGCGACTCGATTCCCGCTTGTTCGAAGCGTTTTATCAGGTCCAGGAAATACTTTTTGTCATACTCTTTAAAACCGATTCTCATCTTTATTGAGACCGGTAGTTTGGTTGCTTTGACTGTTGTTCTTGCGATTTCTTCTGCGAGATTCGGATCTGTCAGTAGGGCCGAGCCGTGCATTGATCCGATAACTTTTCTGGCCGGGCAGCCCATGTTGATGTTTACTCCATCAGCTTTTTGGGCTTCTACAACCTGTGCAGCTTCTTGGAAGAAGTCCGGTTTTTTCCCGAATAATTGTACGATTAGAGGGCGTTCGCTTTCATCAAAATCCAAATACTCCATAGTTCTCTTGCCTTTGAACTTAATGCCGTCTGCACTGATAAGTTCAGTAATGCAGATTGTATCGGGAGCCAATTTTTTCACTATTTGGCGGAATGCCGAATCGGTATATCCGGCCATTGGGGCTAGGAAGAGTTTGTAATTAGTAATGAGTAAGGAGTAATTAGTGGGTGGAGTTTTGCTTCGCAAAACGGTTTTATTGATAGCTGAAAATCAGTCAATAGTTTACAGTCTACAGTCTGCAGTCGACAACCTGTTTATCTTTTGACTTTAATATTTGGGGTTTCTTCTTCCTCTTCAATTACGACTACTTCTGAAATAAGAGTGATGTTTTCTAAGCTTGAATCTCTGTAGTTCGGGTGGTCTGCCGGGCTTGCTCCCGTTGTCCAAAGGGTGTTTTCTCCGTTTTCTTCTTCAAAAACTCCCGCCAAAATGTACTCTTGGTTGCTTCCCAAATAGTTATCGTAAACGGCATATGAGTACATGAACTCTTCTTCGTCAAGCGGGTCGTAAGGGAGTTTTCCCAGTAATTCGCTCAAGTTTTTCGCGCTTGGGTAGACTCGGTGCTCTTCATAATAGCTCTCAAGTTCTTGTTCGATTAGGGTTAAATCCAGAAATCTTTGGTCGTTTCGCGATGCTGATGTGTTCTCTTCTTCGGGAAATTCCGGGGTTTCGATTTCTTCCGGGGAATTTTCTTCTTCTGTCGGCAAATCTTCAATTGCTATCGGTGGCGGTTTTATTTCGTAAGTGTCTTCCGGTTCCGATTTAAAAGATATGTAAGTGTAAGTTGCGCCTCCCAGTATTCCTACTGTTATCACGAGGATTATGAGATTTAAAAGTATTCCGTGAGAAGGTTTTTTCTCAGGGATTTGAGGATGCTCTGTTTCGATTGTGGTTACTTTTGGAGTTTGTAATTCATTTAAAAGTTGCTTTGCTTCTGAATTTTCCGGTTCCATTGTCAGTATTTCTTTTAATCCTTCGACTGCATCTTCAGTATTCCCGGCTTCTTTCCATGCTTTTACCTGAGTTAAAGCTGCATCGATTTCCGAGATACTTTCTTGAGGTTGTTCGTTTTGCAGGTTTATAGAATCCATTTTAAAATAGTTCTTCTTCTTTATCGTTGTTTATTTTCGGGATCACATTTTCAATGGCTCCCCATTCGCTTTCACCGTGATCGGGAACTACAAGTGTAATTTCGTCTCCGACTTCGGCTTTGAAATAGGTTACCGATGCTAGTATGACATTGTATGCTCGTCCTTCCGCGATTACTTTGTATTGGCCGTCTTCATAAGTTAGTATGCCTTTTATTGTTTTTCTTTCGATCGGTGCTATTTGTTTGTATAAAAATCCTCCGTCATCTTTTATTGTAAGTTTTAATCCGTCGCCGGGGATCATCTTCGATTTACTTGCGTAGTTTGCCGGAACGGGATAAGTCTTTTGGTTGGGGCCTATCATGTTTTGTCCGTCGAAAACACCTTCAATTATTTGACCTGTTTCGTCGTGTTCGCTGTTTAATTCCGCTACGGCTTTTTCCAGTTTTTCTTGTGAAGAAGATTTCCCTCCAGCCATTTCGTCCATGATCTGTTTTGCAGACCGGATATTTCTCTCAGCGGTTTCCAGCATTTCTTTGGCTAGGGCAACCTTTGAAGCGTTTGAGGCCATGTTTATTGAGATAACTTTTATTTTTGTTTTTCCGCTTTTATTTCAAAGCATCATGATATTCTACCAGATTTACCGGTAGATTGCAATATCTGAACCCCGTTTTATTACTTCGGCATATAGATCACTTTATCTCCCGATTGGCCTGAAATGCGAAGGTCGATGTAGCTTAGAGGGTCTTCGTATATGTTTATTTTTGGCAGAGCTTGTTTGAGTTTGTTGAGTTGTTCATCTACCTCTATTTGTGTGTCGAGCCATACATCGAAGTATCGTTCTGTTCTTAAATGGACTTCTCTGGCTGTTCTGTAGTATGTTGCGTCGAGCACTTGCATTCCGAATTTATTTTGAAAATCCGTTATTGCTTCCAGGATGAAAGCCAGAGAGTTTTCTTCCATCGCCATTTTCCCCAGAATCAGCATGTCCTCTGTTTTTATGTATATATAGGGGAGGGATGGGTCCTGTGTGTTTTCTTCTGTTAATAGGCCGTTTTCACTTATTATGAATTTTTTATTAACGCCTTCTGCTTGTTGTATTAAATTTGCCGCCAAGTCATAAGGGGAAAGTTCTAATATAAGTGTGTGCGGAAGCGATTTTTTTACCTCTATTTTTTTGTATTCGGGGTAAGTCTGTTTTAAATAAATTTCTTCATCATCAGTATTTATCAGCAAGATGTTTTCTCCTTTGAAATTTTGCAGGTAGTTGAGGATAGGGTTTTCATCGATAACTTCTATGTTGCTTGAGTCGTATTCGATTTTTGTTATCGTGAAAACTTCCGATATGAAGAGTAGGTGTGAAATTACATAGATAATAAGACCTGCGGCTATGATAATTATCGGTCTTATGGTTTTCTTGAATTGTTTTTGGGCTTGTTTGGTTTTGAGTACTTTTTTCTCGGTGTTTTTTTGTATTTTGTTTCGTTTTGCTTCGCGTCTTTTTTGAGTTGGAAGCGCAGTTTGTCTGTATCTTCCTTTTGAGCTGATGGTTTTTCCGATTTTTTTTCTTTTGAAAAGCCCCATTGTTTATTCAGGAAGTAGGGAGTAGTTGTAGTGGTAGTAGCAGTATAGCAGGGAACTCTATGATAGGTGAGCCTTTTTTGCTTCTGCGATTGCTTCTTGTCTGGCTTGGCTTTTTATTCGGGCTTTTTCTTTTTCTGCGCGTTTGCCGAGCTTGCTTTTTGGTCTGATGTTGCCTACGAGACAGTGTTGATGGCTTGTTCCTTTGTTAGTCATTGTTGTTAGTGAGGTAGTAAGTAGTAAGTAGTAAGTAGTAAGTAGTAAGTAGTAAGTAGTAAGTAGTAAGTAGTAAGTAGTAAGTAGTAAGGCGCGCAAGCGTGAATTCTTCCCGTTGCGTGTGTTATCCTCCGCATCCGCTGCACGAGGAACATGATCCTCCGCATCCTGATGAGATATTCGGATTGTCTATTTTGAACCCTTCATCATCTTCTATGTAATCGATTTTGCAGTCGTTTACCAAGGGTATGCTTTCTGTTGGGACGAATATTTTCACCCCCTCAGATTCTGTTTCGGACTCTTCTTTTTCTGCTTCTTTGGCGAAGTCCAAGTAGTATTGGAATCCCATGCATCCTGCAGGGAATATGTCGAATTTAAGGCCGTAACCAATCTTTTTTTCTTCTTTTTGCATCTTTTTGAGTTCTGATGCGGCCTTTGATGTAAGGGTTATTTTGAAGTCCATTGCCGGCATAGATTAGTAGTTTTTCATCTATTTGTAAATATTATTGCATTTTCATAGGTGAGAGCGTAAGATTTCCCCACTATGTTTAAGCTCATTAAAAGGAGGAAATACTGGTTTTTGGGGGGAGGGGTTTTGCTTGTCATTATTTTGACAAAGTTTATTTCCGGTAATGGCGAGGGAGTGGTTTATGAGTTTGCAGAGGCCTCTTATTTGGATATTGTTCAGGAAGTTTCCGTTACGGGAACTGTTGAGGCTGATTCTAAAATCGATCTTCGGTTTCAGAGGGCGGGAAAGATTAATTCTATACCGGTAAAGGTTGGCGATTTTGTTTCAAAAGGAGATATGCTTGCAAGTCTTAACGCTACTTCTCTTGCTATTCAACTTGATTCCGCTCGGGCGAATTTGGCTCTTGCTCGGGCTAATTATGATCAAGCTGTTGCGGGAAGTACCGATCAAGCTGTTTTGATTGCCGGGGCTGCTTTGGATAAGGCTCAGGCGGATTACAATCAGGCCGTTATCAGTCTTTCCAGTACTACCGTTTTGGCTGAGGGGGCTGTTTATGCCGCGGAATTGGATTACCGGACTGCTTTAACCAATTATGAGAATGCGGTTGCCACTTATGGAGAAGAAGTTATTCATACTTATGAGGATGCTTATAATGTTATAGATGATATTCTCGGGGAAGTTGATGATAGTCTTCGTGATATCGATAATATACTCGGAGTTGATAATGAGACTGCAAATGATGATTTCGAGCTTTCTTTGGAAGCTACCAGCAATCAATATACCGATGCTCGGAATTTATATTCTGACGTCTCTGATGATTTTTTTGTGGTTTTTGATGCTCTGAGTGAGATTTCCGCTTCCGATTATGATGAAATTGATGAGATTCTTGTTTCTGCCGATGATCTTCTCTCCGATATGGGAGATCTTTTGGATGATGTTGATGATTTACTGGTTGATTGTCCTGTTATTGGAGGGATGTCGATTACGGTTAAAGATTCCAAAAGATCTATTATTGCTACCGAGATCGATAATATTAATACGATTTCCACAAGTCTTGATAATGCGGCTCAAGATGTTGAGTCTGCCGGTACCGATAAAGATGCGAATTTGAAAAGTAAGGAAGATGCCTTGAATGAAGCTAATCAGGCCTTAGCTCAGGCTGGGGCTCAGGCTGATTCTGATATATCAACCGCCGAGGTAAATGTTGCTATTTATTCGGCTTTGCTGGCGCAGGCGGATGCTTCTCTAGCAGAGGTTGAAGCCGGTCCCAGAGATGTTGATTTGGCTTCTCTTGAGGCTGCTATTGCAGCTGCTAACGCTTCGGTGGCTTTGGCACAGTATAATTTATCGGAAGCTTATATTTATGCGCCTGTTTCAGGTGTTATTACTGAAGTGAATTTTGATGTTTCCGAGAATGTTAATGCTAATGATGATTTTCTTGTGATGGTGTCGCAGGAGTACCAGATTACCGCTAATGTTTCCGAGACGGATATTTCCAAGGTTCAGGTTGGAGACAAGGTTATGATGACTTTGGATGCTTTTTCTTACGATAAAGAGTTCGAGGCGGAAATTATCGAAATCGATCCTGCCGAAACTGTTTTGCAGGGGGTTATTTATTATCAGATTACTGCGGCTTTTACTGCTGAAGATACGGATATTAAACCCGGTATGACCGCAAATATGGATATTGTGACCGCTGAGCTTGAGGGGGTACTTGCCGTGCCTGTCAGGGCTGTCAAATACGATGGTTTGCGGACTTATGTTTTGCAGGTTGATGCTTTGGGACAGACTTATGAAACCGATATTGAGACCGGGGTTAGAGGGGATCAGTATGTTGAGATTCTGAGTGGGCTTTTTGAGGGGGAGGAAGTTGTAACTTATGTTAGGTGAGAACCAAGAAGCCAAGAAACAAGAACCAAACAAGTTTCAAGCTCCAAATTTCAATGTGTGGCTTATGGCGGATGGTGTGTGGTAGAAACTATTGGACCTTTGTTATTTGTTTATAAAATTCATGATGAGCAAGATTATAGACTCTTTTTGGGTTGGGTTGCTTTCTGCGACCAAGAGAGTGAGAGCGACTAGGGATGTATTGTCGAATTTTCTTTCTCCTGTTGTTGTCAGGAGGTATTTGTTTTGGGCTAGGAATGTGATGAATAGCATTGCGCCGATTCGTTTGTTGCCGTCTGTGAATGGATGGTCTTTTATTGTGAAGTAAAGGAGGTGAGCGGCTTTCTCTTCGATGCTTTTGTAAAGATCTTTTTTGTCGAAGGTTTGATAGAGGGCTCCGATTATTCCTTCGAGTGATTGATCTTTTTGTCTTCCGAACAGATCGCTAGCTGTGAGATTTTTTTTAAGTTGATAGATTGCATAGAGAGTGTCGTTGAAGGTTAGTTTGTATAGAGGTTTTTGGTGTTTTGCGGGTGGAGTGAGGGAGTTTTCGTCGTATTTTTGGAGGAGGAGCCAGGATTCTGTGTAATCTGTTATTATTTTGAATAGTCCAATGGCTTCATCTGTTGTGAGATTTTTTGTTGAGATTGTGTTTTTGATGAGTGAAAGGGTTTGTTCGAGTTCCTTCAGGCCTGTTTTTCGGAGGCGGTTTTGGTTTATGGTAAAGCCTTTTAAAATGTGGTTTCTGAGGACTTGGGTTGCCCAGATGCGGAATTGAGTAGCTTGAGATGAGTTAACTCGATAGCCTACTGATATGATTGCATCTAAATTGTAAATATTGGTCTGATATTTTTTGCTATCGCTTGCAGTTGTTTCCAAAATGGAAATAACTGATTTCTTGCTTAATTCGTTGGTTTCAAAGATATTTTTTAAATGTTTATTTATTGCAGGCACTTTGACGTTGAATAATCTAGACATCTGTTTTTGTGTGAGCCAAACTGTTTCATCTTGCAGTTTTACATCGATGGATAGTTGGCCTGTTTTGGTTTTGTAGAGGATTATTTGGTCATTTTTTTCGCTGTGCATTGGAGAGTTTTATAGGATAAGTACTCTTCCCAATAACACATCGATATTAAATCTATGTTAAGAAATAGGGGGGTGGTTTGTAATAGATAACAGGTAACAGATAACAGTAGGGTTTGGCATGTGGTGTGTGCAAAATTTGCAGATACCACAAAGCAATATGCAAAAAATGCATACTACAAGTTGTGGTTCCGAATTCCCTTGTGATTTTTTCGGGCTGCGGTTAGAATTTTTTCCGAATATTTCTTTAATAAAAAACTACCATGAGTATGGAACGAACAATTGTTCTGGTTAAACCGGATGCGATTCAGAGAGGTTTGATTGGGGAGATTACTACGAGGTTTGAGAAGAAGGGGCTTAAGCTTATTGGGCTCAAGATGATGGAGCTTGATGATGTTTTGCTGAGAGAGCATTATGCTCATCTTGCGGATAAGCCGTTTTTTGAAAGTCTTAGTAACTTCATGAGGAGTACTCCTGTTGTTGCGATGTGTTGGGAGGGTGTTGAGTGTGTGAATGCTGTGCGTTTGATTTGTGGGATTACTAAGGCTCGTGAGGCTGAGGCCGGATCGATTCGCGGTGATCTTGCGATGAGTGTCAGTTGTAATGTTGTGCATGCTTCAGACAGCGTTGAAAACGCCGAGGCTGAGGTGATGAGGTTCTTCAATGAGGATGAGTTGCACGGCTATGACAAGACGGAGTATGCGCATGTTTATGCTGATGACGAATTAGCTTGATGAATTGTTTCGCTCACTGTTGATGTTTCTGTTCTTTTTGCTGTGCAAAAAAACAGAAGCCCCAAACGTTCGTTCAGCAATTATCAAGCTAATAATGTAGAAGAGCTATTTCATTGGTTTTTTGAAATACTAAACGAAACTCGAAACTGCAAATGTCAAATGGGATTTTTTGACTTTTGGAAGGGGTTTTCTGTATGTTGGGGCTGTTTTACATCTTAAATTTTTATATTATGCCTGGAGAAAATTCTGATTACAAAAAAGGTGATAATGCTGGACCCGATTTTAGTTGCTTTGGTTTTGCTCCTGGCAGACCTCCGCAAGAGGTGGGCGCGGAAGCTTTAGATAGAATTCAGAAGGCTATTACTACTTTTGGTGAAAGCCAGGATGTTGATATGCTTCGCATGCAGTTAAGGTTGTCTTTTCAACATTTGCTTAAAATGTTGGGGCCTTCTTCAATAGAAGTGATGAGGCTTTTTAATGAAAGCATAAGGCAATTCCGAGAATCTGAAGGATTCAAGGAAGGTAAAGCAATGCTGGATGCATTACTTGAGCGACATGATGTTAAGGCTGATGCTTCCGGTTTAAGAAAGCTTCGGAATGATTCGGAAGCCGCTAAAGAACTTGAAGAAATTTTGGCCAAGATTACTGAAGGCGATAGTATCTTGTCGGCATGGATGCAGAGATGTAGGGAAAATGCTCGCTTAAAAGCTGCTGAGTTGCTTGCTAAAGATGCAGGAGTACAAAAGTCGGAGAATCCTTCTTTTGCTGATGCTAGGAGCTTACATGATATAAGGTGGGCGCCTTCGGGTGGTGTACAGGAAGATGCTGAAGCGCGTGAATTGGATAAATTATCCGGAGTCAAATAGCCTAAAGAATTTTTATCACTTAAAAAACAATACTATGCCTGAAAGAACTCAAGAAGAAGCAGATGTTGTACTTATTGCCGGGTGGAATGAGATTCATGCTCAGCTTCCTGAATCGATTAAAGAGCTGGTTAATCCTGTCGAAGAAGGTTCTCAAAGATATATTGATATGCAGAAGTTGCGTGGGGAATTGCTGGAGAAATATGGAGAGGATAAATGGGCTGAGATAATTAAAGGGCGTGCCAATAAGCTTGCTGAAGAGCTTGAGCTGACGTCGAATTAGTTGTGAAAATCTCGATTTTTCGCTAGATTTGGCTTTGCAATTAAGTCAATTTTTATGAAATATATTTATTCTTTCTGTGAGGGGGATGCAAGCATGAGGGATCTTCTCGGGGGGAAGGGGGCGAATCTTGCTGAGATGACGAAGCTCGGGTTGCCTGTTCCGGGGGGTTTTACGGTAACGACCGAATCTTGTAATTATTTTTTGAAGAATGAGGGGCATCCTGTTGGTTTTTTTGAGGAGCTTAAAGAGAAACTTGCGGAGCTGGAGAAGAGTATGGGGAGGAAATTCGGTGACAGTGAAAATCCACTTCTGGTTTCTGTTCGATCGGGGGCGAAAGTTTCTATGCCGGGGATGATGGATACGGTTCTCAATCTGGGGCTTAATGATTCTACTATCCAGGGATTGATTGCGCAGACCGGGAATGAGAGGTTTTGTTATGATGCTTACAGGAGATTTATTCAGATGTTCGGGGATGTTGTTCTCGGAGTTTCTCATGATAAGTTTGAAGAGGCTCTTTCGGCTTTGAAAGAGAAAAAAGGGGTTACTCTCGATACTGAGCTTGAGGCCGGTGATCTTAAAGAGCTGACTTTGACTTTTAAGGCTATTATTGAGGAGGAGCATGAGTTTCCGGAGGATCCGATGGAGCAGCTTAGGCTGTCGATTGAGGCGGTTTTTAGTTCCTGGAATAATAAAAGGGCGCGGACTTATCGGAATCTGCACGGGGTTCCGCATAATATCGGGACTGCGGTAAATATTCAGGTGATGGTCTTCGGGAATATGGGAGAGGATTCCGGGACGGGGGTGGCTTTTACAAGATGTCCTTCGACGGGAGAGAAGAAGTTTTATGGGGAGTTTCTGATGAATGCGCAGGGTGAAGATGTTGTTGCGGGGATCAGGACTCCGAAATGTCTTTCTGAGATGGAGAGGGATTTGCCTGAGATTTATAAGGAGCTTTGCGGGTTTAAGGATCTTTTGGAAAAGCATTATAAGGAGATGCAGGACTTGGAGTTCACTATTGAGAAAGGGAAGTTGTATATTTTGCAGACTCGCTCGGGGAAAAGGACTGCTCATGCGGCTATTAAGATTGCCACTGATATGGTTTCGGAGGAGCTTATTGATAAGAATGAGGCGCTTAAGCGTATTGATCCGAATCAGCTCAAGCAATTGCTGCATTTTTCGATTGATCCTAATGCGGAGTATGAGGTTTTGGCGAAAGGGTTGCCGGCTTCTCCGGGAGCGGCTACAGGGCGTGTTGTTTTCACCGCGGATGATGCTTGTGAGTGGACCGAGCGCGGCGAGAAGGTGATTTTGGTTCGGAAGGAGACCAGTCCGGAGGATATTCACGGGATGAATGCGGCTCTGGGGATTTTGACTTCTACAGGAGGGAATACGAGTCATGCGGCTGTTGTTTGTCGCGGGATGGGGAAGTGTTGCATTGCCGGTGCGGGTGATATTACCGTTAATAAAAAAGACAAAAAATTCATTGCTTCAGCGCTTGGAACTCAAGTTTTGGAGGGTGATGTGATTACTTTAAATGGGACTACAGGAGAGGTTATTCTTGGGGAGGTTCCGGTTTCTGAGCCTGAGCTTTCCGAGGATTTTGAGGTGCTGATGGGTTGGGCGGATAGTGTGCGCCGTTTGAAGGTGCGGGCGAATGCGGACACCCCTGAGGATGCGAAGTTGGCGCGCGAGTTTGGGGCTGAGGGAATCGGGCTTTGCCGGACAGAGCATATGTTTTTCGGGGAAGGGCGTATTGATCTTATGAGGGAAATGATTTTGTCTAAAGATGATCCTGATAGGCGGCGGGCGGCTCTTTTGAAGCTTTTGCCTGTGCAGAAGGAGGATTTTATGGCGATTTTTGAGTCGATGGAGGGGCTTCCGGTAACGATTCGGCTTCTTGATCCGCCTTTGCATGAGTTTTTGCCGGAGACGGATCAGAGGGGGAAGACTGAGAAGCTTGCCGGGGAGCTTGGTTTGAGTTTTGAGGAGCTTAAGGATGTTATTGAAAATCTACATGAGGTTAATCCGATGCTTGGTCATCGAGGTTGTCGGCTTGGGGTTACTTGTCCGGAGCTTTATGAGATGCAGGTTAGGGCGATTTTGACTGCCGGGATTGATTGCAGAAAGCGTGGAGTTGCTGTTAGGCCTGAGATTGAGGTGCCTTTGGTTGGAGGGATTTCTGAATTGCAGGTTATTAAAAAGATTATTGCCGGAGTTGCTTTTGAGCTTAGGGATGAGATCAACTTCGAGTATAAGGTCGGGACTATGATTGAAATTCCAAGAGCTTGTTTGACTGCCGATGAGATTGCGAAAGAGGCCGATTTCTTTTCTTTTGGGACGAATGATTTGACTCAAATGGTTTACGGTTTTTCTCGAGATGATGTTGGGAAATTTTTGCCAAAATATCTTGAGGACGGGATTATTACGGAAGATCCTACCGCTACGATTGATCGGGAGGGTGTTGGAAGTTTGATGAAGACTTGTGTTCAGCTTGGGCGAAAGATTAAACCTGGGCTTGAGATTGGGATTTGCGGTGAGCATGGTGGTGAGCCTAAATCTGTTAAATTTTGTCATGAGCTGGGGCTGGATTATGTGAGTTGTTCGCCTTATCGAGTGCCGATTGCGAGATTGGCGGCGGCGCAGGCTGTGCTGGCGGATGGCTAATGGCTTATGGATTGTAGTTTTTTTGAAAATTTGACAGTTTTTCAAGTAAATCTTAGGATGATCTCCTATTTTTAAAATAAAAAAATATGTCTGAAACATCGCGAAATAATGATTCGGTTTTGCCTGAGGGGACGCTTTTCCCTCCTGATAGTGCTTTTGATTTTGACGCAGAACCTGAGCCTTTGAGGCCTGGGCTCCGGGATCGTTTAGTGAGGATGCATGATGTTGCTGCTGCTAAAAGTATAATGAAAAGTGGTGGGATTATTGAGGATTCTGTGAGGCAAGGACGTATTCTTTCTGCGATGATTATTAATGATGATTTGAATTCTCGAAGGTCTATGGACTTTTCTGGCGAGAGGCCTTTTTTTCAATTGGATGCCGGCAAGGCTGCGTCATTTGGGCTTATTGATCGCGAATCTTGTGAGCGAGTTTGTAGGGGGGCGCTTCATAGACTTCAACTTGAGTTTGCTGTTCCATTGAGTACGCGAAGTCATGTTTCTACCGGGTTCTCGGGGGCTGCTCTTTTTACTAATCCTGATGGGTCGGCTACGGTTGATAGTTATGATGAATTTCATAGGTGTTTTGTATTTACTTTGGGTGATGATGGGTCGATTAGCGTTTCCGGAAAGATTGTGAAATCTCATAAGACTCAGGGTGTATTGATTGTTTCCGGAGAGGAGATTGTTCTTTAGAACTCAGCTCTGGATTTTTCACACTATTTCTGCTATAATTTACAGATAAAATTATAGCTTTATTCATGGGTGACACATTAGAAAGTCAAAATTTAGATAAGCAGCAGGATTCGCAAACACTTGATCTTGGGGAGCTTGAATACCAGAATCAGGCGGAGATTGATAGCGATCTTGAGAGTGGCGGACAAGGTGTTCTTGAGGATGCTCAGGAGGATGCGCAGGATATTAGAAATGAGATTGAGCGAAGAGGGATTGAATCTGTTATTGAGCGGAAAGTTGAGGCTATTTCGGACTTGCGGGAGCTTTCGATAAATGAGCTTTTTGGTCTGGAGGAGAAGTATGAAGGGATTCTTTTTTATGCTTTTACGGATTTTGAAGATGGTGAGCGGAAGGTGGATTTTGACAAATGGCAAAGTTCTTACAGATCTCCTCAGGAGGGGGATAAGTTTAAGATTAATTTTTATGGGAATCAGGAAGCTTATGCGAAACTCGGGGCTGCCGATATTTTGCCTCCTTCTGTTCGAGGAATTACGGTTTTGAAAGGTGGTGATGAGCTTCAGAAGCGAGTGAGCGAGAGGAGGATTGGGCTTAAAGGTAGAGTTGATCGGGATGGCAGCGGTTTTTTTGATAAAAAAGGTTATATTCCGGTTTATTCCGGTGATATTGTTGTTATTTCCGGGGTTAAAAAGGTTTTTGATGAAAAGTATAGAAAGGGAAATGATGAACTTGATTACAAATCTTATGAGTCTGATTATGGTGCTTCCGATAAACAGTATTTAGGGGCTCTTTCTCCTGATGTTCGCAGAAGCAAGTATCATTATGGTGACTCTTTGGACTCTGAAATGAAGCAGAAGGTAAATTTGGATACGGGTAAGGAAAGGAAGCTTTTAAAAAAAGCAATAAAGGAGAATCCGGACATGTTCAATTACATGAGCAAGGCGCGTGAAAGATATGCTTTGCAGACCGGGATTGATATTCCGGAGAGTATTATGTTCGGGATTATGAAAAGGGAGTCTTCGTTCAAGGTTGATGCTCAGAATCCTAAGTCTTCTGCTGGAGGGCTTTTTCAGTTTTTGAATGGGAGTTGGAACGACTTCTTGGTCGCTCCTGAAAATCAGGATATCGTGAATCGCTTGAGGAGTGACCCTGTTTGGGGGAAAGTTGATCAAAAGGATTGGAAGTTCAACCCGGAGGCTATGATTATGGCGGGGTATTGGTATGCGGCTAAGAATATGGCGGTTCTCAGGAAAGAGAGGCTTAGATATAGCTTTAGGAACTTTCAGAATAGCAGTTTGGTTAAAGAGCAGCCGGGTGAAGATGGCCAAATTACATTGAAACCTAAGGATGCTTGGATTGTTTATTTATGTCATCATGATGGGCTCGGTGGAGCTAAGAAAATGCTTCGTTATAAGAGTGAGATGCAGGAGAAACCGACCAGCAAGCCTAATGAGGTTGCCGGTAGAATTGGATTTGCTTCATGGCAGATGCCCCCCGTTGAGCATTGGAATTTCGTTGTGAATAATCCTGGGGCGGGGGCTAATGTCACCGCTTCGGCTCAAGCTTATGATGCGACTTTGCGAGGGGTTGAGGCTACTTCTGAAAAGGGGTGGGGTTGGAGCTGATTGTTAGTAAGGAGTAATGAGTGCCAAGTGCCAAGTGCCAAGTGATTGGTGTTTTTTGTTAAAAATAATTCCCCTTGTATTTATTGAGCATATTGCGTAATTAATTAATTAACCTTATATATTTGTAATTAATATTTATTATGACTTTTCTTTTCCCGGGTGGAGATTCCATTGAGTCACGTAGAGCAGTAGCTGATCCATGTAATATGTTGCCAGAGGATTTGAAGGATGAGTTATGTGCTATGGCTCTTGCTTCGTTGACAGGTAGAGCTTTTGAGGAAGAACGGATTCGATTGGTTGTTAAAGAAGTAGAAGTGTGTTTGAGAAATTGTGATCTTCCTGTGGGTCCGAATGATGATATAGGTTATGAAGGAATAATTAGGAATTTAAGGAAAAAGATCGAAGGGTAAATTTATGCATAACACCGAATACTCTATACGCGATACGCTATACTCGATACGTTATCTGTAGTATATTAACCTCCGCTCTTAATTCTTTTTTATGTTCATGCGGGGTTTCAAAAGTCAGGAAGAGTTTGGGGATTTTTTGATTGCCAAGGGGGTGACCGGCGGTGGAGTTATGCAAATGAGCGGTAAGGGTGTTTTGAATATCCTGGAAATTCCTGAAATTGACACTAGAGCTGCGAATATTTTGAAGCAGGAGTGTTTGTCGATCGGGGCGGAACTGGCTTTGCCGAAAGAAGCGGCGGGTTTTAAGCAGGGCAAGGTTTGGGGGGCTTTAATTTTGACCAATAAACAGGCGGAAAAACTATATGAGAAACTCCAGGCGCAGCCGTTCGGGCTTAAGGATTTGGCTCAGGAAATGAGAGATATTCTTGGGAATTATGGGAGGACTGAGTTTGCGCTCAAATCTCCTCACGGAAGGGAGGTTTCACTCGAGAATACGCAAGTTATGGGGATCTGTAATGCAACTCCTGATAGTTTGTTCGATGGTGGCTCGGTTCGAGAGATGATTGAGGCGGGAGCAAGTATTATCGATATTGGCGGCGAGTCGACCGGTCCGGGTTCCAAGGACGTTTCCGGAGGTGAGGAGCTTGAGCGGGTTTTGCCTATTATTACGGAAGTGAGGCGGGATTTTCCGGATGTTTTTATTTCGATTGATACTTATAAAGCTGATGTTGCGGCTAATGCTATCGAGGCTGGCGTCGATATGGTGAACGATGTGACTGCGGGGAGGGGAGACGAGCGGATGTTCTCGGTTGTTTCCGATCTTGAGGTGCCTTACATCATGATGTATGCGAAGGATGCGACGGCGCGGACGACGACTGACGAGGTCGAATATGAAGATGTGATGCGGACGATTATCGAATTTCTAGAGTCTAGAGTCCAGAGTCTGGGGTCTAATGTTATTGTTGACCCCGGTATGGGGGCTTTTGTGAGCGGAAATCCTAGGTACAGTTACGAGATTCTTTCGAGGCTTGATGAGCTTAGGGTTCTTGGTTGTCCTGTTTTGGTTGGGGCTTCGAGGAAAAGCTTCCTTGGAGGAGAGGTTTCGGATCGTTTGGAAGGGTCTTTGGCTGCGGCTTGTGCTGCGGCTATGAATGGAGCTAAGATCATTCGGGCGCATGATGTAGAGCAGACTGTAAAAGCACTTAAAGTATGCAACAATTTGTACAAGTAGAAGAAAAACATCTCTCTCAGACACAGCAGATTTATAATTATTATGTTGATAATTCTATTGCGACTTATGCTTGCGAGCATGCGGATTTGGAGGCTGTCAAGTCTATGGTTTACTTCGAGAATTCGAGGTTTTCTGCTTATGTTGTGGCTGTCGGCGATGAAGTTTGCGGATTTTTCATTTTGGGACCTTTTAATAAAAAAGAAGGATATGCCAAGACGGGAGAGATTACGATTTATCTGAAAAATGGTTTTACAGGTAAGGGTGTTGGTGAAAAGATTGTTGAATTTATAGAAAATGTTGCGGAGGAAAGGGGTTTTCATACTCTTTTGGCTCATGTTACGGTTACAAATGAGCAGAGCGTTAATTTGTTCAGGGGTTGCGGGTATGAGGAGTGTGGTATTCTTAAGGAGGTTGGGCATAAGTTTGGAGAGGTTTTATCCGATTATTATTTTCAAAAAATTCTATAAATGCTGGTTTCCAGAGATTTTAAATTTGATGCGGCTCATTATCTTCCCAAATATCATGGGAAGTGCGAGAAGCTGCACGGGCATACTTATAAGCTCCGGGTGACTCTTGAAGGGGAGCCTGATTCTGAGGGGATGGTTTTTGATTTTGCGGAAATTAAGAGGGTTGTTGCGGAGCGGGTTCTTGAGGAATTGGATCATTCGAGCTTGAATGATGTTATGGAAAATCCTTCTGCTGAAAATATTGCGATGTTGGTTTGGGAGCGGCTTTTTGGAGAGTTTGGGAGGGCTCGGCTGCATGAGGTGAGGGTTTGGGAAACGGAGGGTTGTTTTGTGAGTTATTTAGGGTAGAGCGATGACGGGAGGTTCATCTTGAAGGGGAGGATTTGCGAGTGCATGAGCCTTTGGTTGGGTATTTGAACCTTATGGGGATTCCGCTTGATCCTGTGGCTAGTCGAGAAACCAAGGAGCGCAGGGATTTGCCGCAGATGCGGAAGATTCTTGAAGTTGGTGGTTCTTGGCCGAAAGGAATGTTGAGAGAGGGTGTTGGAAAAGTGGTGGAAACTATTTAGGAAGGTTGGAATAGGTGGTTTCAGCGGTAGTTGTTTTGGAGGATTTGCGTGGATGAGCGGGCGTGGAAAAGTGATTAAACCCTCACCCCGCAAAATGTCCAGCCAGAATACTTGATTTACTCCTGTTAAAGGGGTAGTTTTTGGGTAGAAATTAACTACTCGAAAATGACTGATAAAGAACTGTTTGATTTGTGCCAAAAATACGGGGGAGAAATCCGCAAATGGTCGAATAAATTCGCCGCATTATTACCTGAAGTGCAAAAAAGAAGATTGTATAGAAAACATAAATGCTGCTCGATAGAAGAGTTTGCAGCAAAGATTGCAGGATTTGACCACGATAAGACTAGAAGGATTTTAAGTTTGCATAAAAAACTTGAAGATAAACCTCTATTAAAGGCTCAAATTGAAACTCAGGGTTGGAGCAAATTAAGAGTTGTAGCGAATATTGCGACACCGGAAACCGATAAAGAGTGGTCTGAGAAGGTAGAAGCCTTGCCGAAGAAAACATTGGAAACGTATGTTTCTGACCTGAAATCCGTCCCCGGGGACGAAACCCAACCTGCAAAATGGTCAAAAATGAATTTTAAAGTAAAACCCGAGACCGAGCTCAGGCTCAGAAAGTTCAGACAAGAACTGGAAAAAGAAAGAAAAGAGTCAATTACACTCGGGGAGGCGCTTGAAGAACTCCTCAACCGGGCAGAGCAATCCAAG
>Ga0180007_10003184_pt1 | contig 18571 bp, 15 predicted proteins | sample MM_PC_MetaG_FD_121122 | JGI IMG/M metagenome (GOLD analysis project Ga0180007, IMG submission 121122) | Groundwater microbial communities from the Aspo Hard Rock Laboratory (HRL) deep subsurface site, Sweden - MM_PC_MetaG | ecosystem: Environmental > Aquatic > Deep subsurface > Groundwater... | reverse complement strand
CGTCCTCAATCAGCACCCCCGTACTGCCATGGCACATATGGAATCAGACGCCAAAAACAAAGTCACCGATTTTTTTGACTCGGCAACCGCCGAATTATGAACAATAAGGAAACTTGTTAATTCATTCCGGGGACACTGATAACGTTTTTATTGGCAGGGGGAAATGGGGCCGGATTTATTGTGCGGCCGGGCAAGGCCGTGTAGTCCAGCGTTTAGAGGTCTTCACATCCGCATGGTCTGACATTTGTCAAGAATAAAGATTTGACCCTATGCCCCCCCATACAATCGCGATGATCACTGAACATTGGATCCCGTCCTTTTCAAGGAGTACGACTTGACCCAGCAACAATCCAGCCTGCAGGAAGCCCTGAACCGTCTGCTGAAAGGTGATCACCAAGTCCTGCTTAATTCTGCCCTTACCGCGGCCGTGCCTCAGACAGTTATCCGCCTCATCGACAATCAAAAAGAGCAGATAGCCGACAAGCTCCTTGAACAGATAGCCCTTGCCACCTGTAGCGTCGACGAGAACATTCGCGGCGCATCATCCTCCTGTCTGCTCGGGACGGCGGAAAAACTGGGCTTGGCCGGACAATGGGACCGCCTCGACAGAATAGTCCCCGCCCTACAACCCCTGGTTGGAAGCTCGGTATTCAGCGACCAGCTTCGAGCGGAGGCCGGTAAGGTTCTGCGCATGGCAAAATCACGGCAGTCTGTTATCCCGCAGCCTGAGACCTCCGGCGGTCCACAGAAGAAGGATCCACTTACCCTTGAGGAAGAGCAGATTTTTCAACTGGCCGCGAAAGGCGATTCCGATGTCGCCAAAAAACAGCTTTTTGACCTGGTGGTCGCCTGTGCCAGAAAAAAGGACTTTTATAACGCGGAACGGCTGCGGGAGAGAATTTATGAAATTGATCCGATGGCATTGATGGAGATCATCCAGTCGGGCGATATCATCGAGGAGGAAAAAAGCGGGGCCATCAGCAAGGACCATGTTGAAATCTGGAAAAATCTCCTCAGTGCGCTTTCCTCCGAAGAATTCAACGCCCTCTATCACGAGATGGAAGAGCGGACGTACAGGCCTGAAGAAATCATTGTCGCCCAGGGCGCGAAAAACGACGAACTCTTTTTTATCAACCAGGGCAGCGTCAGGGTTACATACACCGGCGGCGAAAAAGAATTATTTTTCAAGAACATGGGCAAGGGCGAGATAGTTGGCGAGAATTTCTTCAACGCCTCGATCTGGACCGTCACGCTCACCGCCCAGCAGCAGACCAGCATTTCCGTCCTGAAACTTGAAAGCCTGGCGGGGCTGGAACAAAGAATACCCGGCATTGAATCCAGGCTGATCGATTATTACAGCCGTTCCAGCGACATCTATGCTGAATTGAAGAAAAAGGGCATGGACCGCAGGGTCCATGAACGCTACCGGGTGGAGCGCAAAATCCAGCTGCAGATTGTTGATGACAAGGAAAAAATACTGAGCAGCTTCATAGGCGTCCTGACGGACATCTCCATGGGGGGGCTCTCATTTTACGTCCGGATCACCAAAAAAGAGAACATCCGCCTGCTTCTCGGCCGCAATATTAAAATCATAATTCCGGTGACGAATCTTCCCGATACCGTTCTCCGGGGCATGGTTATCGGCGTTCAGGTTTTTGACCTGGTGCTCAGCGACTACTCGGTCCATGTCAAATTCAACACCGAACTGGAGCGCAATCAGCTTAAATCACTGGTTGATTGACGGGCTGTTCCGGTTGCAGGCCGGCGAAACGCTCTGCCCATTATAAGGGGCAGACCGCCGTCGCGCAATATATCCTCAGAAGTCTGTTTTCCGCATCGAAGATGACCCACCGCAAGAGCCAAGGGCGGCAAGAGAAACTTCGGTATCTCTACTGCCCGGGAGTTTATCGCCTCCCTTACGCAACACATTCCAGACAAAAAATTTCAGCTTGTTCGCTAAGATGGCTGGTATTCAAACTAAATGCGAGGGGTCGCCTGAAGGCCAAAGTAGCAGAGGATGGCTGCGGCAGGAATTACCGGTGCACAGAAAGAGGATTCTTGTCTTATCGATCAAATACACTCCCTTGGAATTTGCGGTCGGTAGTAGATGATTTTTAGACAATCTCTAAGTGAAAACCTGATTGATGACCTTCAAGAGTTCTTGCAGTTGATAGGGCTTGGCAACGGCCGCACTGAAGCCATATTCCACATAATTAGTCATGATTGGATCATTAGAATAGCCGCTGGAGACGATGACTTTTGCCTCGGGGTTGATTGCCAGGATCTCTTTTACCGCATCTTTGCCTCCCATTCCTCCTGGAACGGTTAAATCCAGGATAACGGCATCAAAGGGATTCGCTGCATCATTCAAGCCTTTGTACAGTTCAATTGCTTCGGCGCCATCCTTTGCTGATATCATCTCATAGCCAAGATGGGAAAGCATTTCCTGAACTAATATCCTGACCATATCATCATCATCCATGACCAGTATGTTAGCCTTGGCTTTCATCTTTACTGCCCAGCCTTCTTTCTGTTCATCAGGGTCTTCGCCCTTTGAGGCCGGGAGATAAATGGTAAACGTCGTGCCAGCCCCTTGCCCGGAATTTACCGCAATATAACCGTCGTGCTTGGTGACAATGGAATGAGATATCGCAAGTCCCAAACCGCTGCCCTCCTGCTTTGTGGTAAAGTAGGGATCAAAGATCCTTTCCAGCAGGTTGTCCGGGATGCCGATCCCCTTGTCAATAATGGAAATCTTGACATACTCCCCGGCATGGAGTGGCAATATAAGTTGTTCATCTTTCACGAAATTTTCGCAGGTTACATCAATTACACCGCCCGCAGGCAGGGCTTGTCTGGCGTTAAGAATAATATTCTGGATGACCTGACTCATCTGGCCTGCATCAACCTGAACCGGCCAGAGGTCCTGGGAAATATGATATTCACACCTGACATTGCTGCCTCGCAGTACAAACCCGGCGGTATCCTTGATGATTTCTGCAATTGAGGCGGTTTTTTTAACAGGATCCCCACCTTTTGCGAAAGTCAACAATCGCTGGGTAAGGTCTCTGGCCCGCAGTGACGCCTTTTCAGCTTCTCCCAGTAATCTGCGCACTTTTTCATCTTCAGGTTTAATATATAACGAGGCCAGATTGATGTTGCCCAGTATGGCCGCCAGAATATTATTGAAATCATGGGCGATGCCTCCTGCCAATACGCCCACGGACTCAAGTTTTTTAACCTTTAACAATTCCTCTTCCATGCGGAGCTGGTCCGTTATGTCCCGAAAGACCAGAATAACCCCGACAATCCGGCTTTCCCTGTCAAATATCGGAGCGCCACTGTCTGCTATGCTTCTTTCCGTGCCATCCCTGGCAATAAGGGCGGTATGATTTGCCAAGCCAATAATCCTGCCGGAGGTGATGACTTTATCAACAGGGTTTACACAAGGTTTCCGGGTTTTTTCGTTAATAATGTTGAATACCTCTCCCAACAATTTGCCGGCCGCCTCTTCCTGGCGCCAGCCGGTGAGGGTTTCGGCTATTTTGTTGATGAGAACCACGCGGCCGTTGAAATCGGTTGCGATAACCCCATCGCCGATTGAACGTAAAGTGACGGTGAGTTTTTCCGTCTCTTTTTGCAAATCATCCTCGCTCTTCTGCCGAAGTTCCGCCATGTCATTAAATGTGAGGGCCAGCAGCCCGATTTCGTCTTCAGTTGACACATCACACCGGGCAGACAGGTTGCCGAGCGCCCGTTCTTTTGTGGTCTTCACCAGCTTGGCAAGGGGGGTTGTCAGCCTGAAGGTGAACCAGAAAGCCAAGGGTGTCACCACCAGCATCACCATAAAGAAGGCGCCGGCAACAAGCCAAAGAAGCCGGTTACGCACGCCGTATACCTCCGACTCGCTCCATTGCACGACCACCCCCCAGGGTATGGCCGATATTTTTTGATAGGCGGATATCGTTTTCTTGCCGGCAACTCCCTGGTGACGGCATAGGTGAGGCCTTAGATCATCGGCGGTTTTATCGTGTAACATTTCAATTTCATGTTGTAATGACATATCATGGCCGGTTTTCAAGGTCCGCGGGTTGCTGTGACTTACCAGGCGGTCCGCTTTATCGATAATGAATGCCTCTCCCTCATTGCCGGTATTGATTTTCTCCAGCCTCTCGTGAAGCTGCTGTGGCCGGATCACAAAGAGCAGTGTGCCGGCGGCCTCTTTCTCCCATGGGGCCAGGATAGGAATGGAACCTGTGACGACAGGCTCCCCGAAGGCATTATCACTCGTGCCATGCCAGGAAAGTTCCCTGATAACAGGGTCTGGCAAGGGCTGGATAGCAGAAATTTGATTTGATTTCTTCAGCATTTCATCCCGGGAATAAAGAACAAAATGCTGGCCCGTTTTGTCTGTGAGCACGATGGCATTAATATCGGTATGGGTGGCAGTAAAAGCCGACACGAGGCGGAGATTTTCTTTGCCGTTTAAATCTTTCCGGTCAAGGTTGCCGGCTAAAAATTTAATATCATTGCCCTGACGGGTAAAATATCTTTCTAGCTGCCGGGTAAGATTTTCAACCGAAACAAGCAGGGAAGCCTCAGCATGTTGTTTAGCGTCCTGGTCAATGAAATAGATCGCGATGCCGCCAAGCAGCAGGAGCGGAAGGAGGCTGGTTGCCAAAACCAGGCAAAGGGTCCTGGTTAATATTCTGTTATGCCAGGCGATTTTCATGTCTGTCACCGGTAATATCCTGCAGCCTGGTAAAGAATTTCTTCCGGCAAGGTGACGCCGATCTCTTCAGCGGTTTTCATGTTGACAAAAAGGTTGTATCGGTATGGTTGCTCAATGGGAATATTTGCTGGGGATTCCCCTTGCAAAACCATGTCCACAAGGCGGGCCGCCTGCCGGGCTATATCGTAAAGGCCGCCGCCGTAACTGGCGAGAAGCCCCTTTTCCGCTTGCGTTCCATCAATGGCCATGGCTGGAATTTTCTTCTTCTTTGCCATGGCCGCTATCTTTTCTATACGTGATAACACCATGTAGTCGGGAAGAAGTACCAAGGCATCGACCGGGCTTGATTCTATTTTGGCAATCGCTGCATCAACCTCTTCATGCTTATCGACAAGATGAATGTCAAGTTGCAGGCCGAGTTCGGCTGCTGCCTCTTTTGTTGTTTCCAGGGATGCTTTTGATACCGCGTTGTCAGAATTGCATATGACCGCCACCCGTTTAATGCCGGGGACCATCATTTGAAGCAGTTCCAACCGTTTGCCGGACATGGGACCGGTCATATTACTGACGCCGGTATAATTGACGCCCGGGTTGGTCAAGCTTTTTACTATACCGAATTCAACCGGGTACATGGACTCCAGAAAGACCACGGGCAGATCGGTGCCCGTCTCCATGACCGCCTCAATAGCAGGGTTTATGGAAGGGCAGATAACGTCAGGCCTGCTGTCTACAATTTCCCTTGCCAGGGGTTTGAGTTTGGTGGTGTCCCCTTGGGCATTGTAAATAAAATACTCAATATTTTCCCCTTCCCGGTACCCAAGCGCCAGCATTCCTTCTTGAAGTCCTTCAACAGATAAAGGTAGATATGTATCGGATACCACCAGGATAGCCACCCGGTGAATTTTTTCAATTTTTTCTGCCTGCTGGTTTTTATCCGACTTTTTGCAGCCACCAGTACTAATGAAAACAACTACAAGAAATATCAGCAGGATAGTTTTCCAACATTTCATAATTTGTCCTCAATTTGTGGTGTTAAATGGCCCTGACCCATAAAATGGAGATATGGGATATATTTTTCAAAATCCTCAAGATAGCCTATTACTAACGCCTGAATTATTCAAGATATTGCAAGAAAAAATTTCCGGCATTTTAATCCCCTGCCGGTCCGGCAGGATCAGTCGCTCCCCAAGATCCATTATAATCAGCCGGGCCAGCCGTTGCCGGCCAGTGCTGGTTGATTCGACCACACCAACGGCGCCGATAATACGGTAGAGAGACTGTTGGTCGGTGATCTTGATTCCACTATCCGGTGTTCATTCATCCCTTGACTGCGTAAACCTTTCATGCGAAAATTCGTCATATGGAAAAGCGGTACGGTAAGAGGACAGCCAATGCATCCTGCGCGGCGCAGGCCAACAAATCAAGGAGGTTCATGCTCATGAATATGCTTTTTATTATTCAAACGGATGATGGGGAAACCATTTACAACGCCATGAGATTGGCAAATGTCGGCGTAAAAAAAGGAGACCATATCAGCGTATTTATGCTCGGCAAGGGTGTTCTTTTTGAAAAATCCGGCACGGAACAGTTCAATGTCATGGAACAGATAAATCAATTTACGGGTGACTTTTACGTCTGAGGGGTATGTATGAAATCCCACGGTCTGGAGGGATCAAGTACCTGCCCGATAGGATGGATGGATGACCTTTATGAACTGGCAAGGGAGGCGGATAAGGTCTTAACCTTTTAGACTCGCCATCAGGGTTGGTTGCCCCTGCGCCTTGAGGCGCAGAAATGTATTCTCATGGCCTGCATTGCAACACTACGATATCATTTAGCTATCGCTATTTTCAAAGCCTCCTTGATATCGGTCACATAATGAAAGTTGATGGTATTTCTGACCGATTCACGGATTTCAGCCACATCTTTCTGGTTGAGAGCCGGCAGGATCACCTCGGAAATGCCTGAACGGACTGCGGCCAGCACCTTCTCCTTGATGCCTCCCACGGGCAGAACATCGCCCCGCAGGGTGATTTCGCCGGTCATGACCACATCCTTGCGCACCGGGCGGTTGGTGAAAAGCGATGTCAAGGACACCACCATGGCCACACCGGCCGACGGCCCGTCTTTCGGGGTGGCGCCCTCAGGCACATGGATGTGAATATCGTTTTGGGCAAAAAGCTCTTCATCAATCTTCAGTTCAGCGGCATGGGCCCGGATATAGGTCAGGGCGGCGCTTGCCGACTCCTTCATCACATCGCCGAGTTTGCCGGTCATTTGAAGGCCGGCGGGGCCTTTCATCTTGGCGGATTCAATAAAGAGCAGCTCGCCGCCGAACGGGGTCCAGGCAAGACCTGTGGCCAGCCCCGGGCCCCATGAGTGGGCGGATGTCTCGGGGAAAAACTGAATAGGCCCCAGGAATTTTTCCAGGTCTGAGGCATCAATCGCCGCCTTTTTGGTTTCGCCTGTGACGATATCCTTGGCAACACCGCGGCATACCGTTGCCAGCTGCCTTTCCAGGTTTCTCACCCCGGCCTCGCGGGTATAGGAACGGATGAGGGCGCGGATGGCGTCATCGGTAAAGGAGATGTCGTCAGCGGTCAGGGCATGGGCCTCAAGCTGCCGTTCGATGAGATGCCCTTTGGCGATATGTAGTTTTTCATCATCTGTGTAGCCCGACAGGGTGATGACCTCCATACGGTCGCGCAGGGGACTGGGGATGGTGTCAAGCATGTTGGCGGTGGTGATGAACATGACCTTGGACAGATCGAAGTTGATCTCCAGATAATGGTCGCTGAAGGTGGAGTTCTGCTCCTGGTCAAGCACCTCGAGCAGGGCGGAGGATGGGTCGCCGCGGAAATCCATGCCGAGCTTGTCGATTTCATCAAGCATGAAAAGGGGATTGTTCGAGCCCGCCTTGCGCAGGCTCTGGATAATCCGGCCGGGCAGGGCGCCGATATAGGTGCGACGGTGACCGCGGATTTCCGCCTCATCGCGCACGCCGCCCAAGGAGATCCGCACGAATTTTCTGCCCATGGTCCGGGCTATGGACTGCCCCAGTGATGTTTTGCCGGTCCCGGGAGGACCGACAAAGCAGAGGATGGGGCCATGCATATCCTTTTTCAGTTTGCGTACCGCCAGAAACTCGATGATTCTCTTTTTGATGCGTTCGAGACCGTAATGGTCCCTGTCAAGGTCTTCCTGGGCCTTTTTGATGTCCAACGAATCTTCGGTGGAGGTCTCCCAGGGCATATCCAGCAGCCAGTCGATATAGGTGCGGGAAACGGTGTATTCCGGCGATGAAGGGGAAATTCTGCCCAGCCGGTCCAGTTCCTTTTTGGTGACCTTGCGTGCTTCCTCACTCAGTTTGGCATTTTCAAACTTGACCTTCAGTTCGTCAAGATCAAGATTTTCATTGTCCTCGCCCAGTTCCTTGCGAATGGTCTGCAGCTGCTGGCGGAGAAAGAATTCCCGCTGTTTCTTGTCAATGTCCTCCTTGACGGATTTCTGGATTTCCTGGCTCAACTGGGCTGTATCCAGCCTCTTGTTGAGATTCGAAGTAACGCGGCGCAGCAGATCTTTCAATGTCGCCGTTTCAAGGATTGCCTGCTCTTCCTCCGGGGTGATATGCAGCTGGGAAGAGACGAGAAAGGCGGAATGAAAGGGATTGGTGAGAGACTCGACCGTCATGACGACTTCCGGTGGGAGCATGACCAGTTCGGCAAGTTTTTTGAACTGGGTTTTCAGATTCAAGTCAAGTGCCTCGGTTTCCTGATCCATTGTTTCGTCCATGTCGAGCACTTCGACCTTGGCAACGAGATAGGGGGATGTCTGTACATAATTGATAATTCTGATCTTTTTGAAACCGCTGGTCAGGACATGATAGGCCTTGTTGTCGCTGTTCTTGATCAGCTTGTGGATATAGCCGGCAACGCCGATTGAGTAAAGGTGCTCCCCTGTCACCTGATCCGGTTCCTCTTCTATGGGCTTATGGGAGACTAAGCCCAGCAGCCGGTTCTTGAGCAGGATATCGTCGATAAGTTGCTTGGACTGTTCGCTTTTGACCTGAAGAGGAAAACCCATGCCCGGGAAAAAGACAAAACCGTGCAGCGGGAGGATGGGAAGTTCGTCGGGTATTTCCAGTTGATTGGGATCAACGTTGGAATTATGTTTCTTGGCGTCACTCATGTCAATTGCCTCTCCCTTTATTCTCCTTTGATTGTGACTTTGATCGGGCTGGGTATTTTTTTCTTGGGCAGGCGGATCAGCAGGAATCCGTTCTTGCAGGTGGATGCGGATGCTTCTCCATCAATCGGACCTGCAAGTGAGATAATGCGCTTGAATTTGCCATATTCCACCTCAAGCTGATGAATGCAGATGGTATGGTCAAAATCAGGCCTCAAACGGTCTCCTGAAACAGTGACGCTTGAATGGTTGACCAGTACGGAAAGTTTATCCGGATCGACACCGGGGATTTCCATATAAACGATGAATTCGTTGACCGTTTCATAGATATCCGTTGCAATAAACAGATTTTCCGCATGGAAGGGAAACATGCGGTGGGTGGACATGTTGCGGAGCATGCGTCCGAATTCTCTTTCAATCTCGTCAAATGTGTTGATTGGGAACTTTTTGAAAGGATCCATTCTTTTGCCTCTGTTTCATGCTGGTTTTTATAAGTTTTTTGGATTTTCCCATATTACACTTAATAATTGTGATGTGAAGTAAATTATATGTCATGATTGAACTATTGCAAAAAAAATAAGGAAACCTATGGATAATGCAATAAAACTTGCCGCCAACATGCTGAAAAAAAGCCGGAAGGCCGTTGCCTTGACCGGTGCGGGTGTCAGCACCGAAAGCGGTATTCCTGATTTCCGCAGCGCCGATGGTTTGTGGTCCCGCTTCGACCCCTTTGAATACGGCACCTTGGGCGCCTTTCAAAGAAACCCGCCCAAGGTGTGGGAGATGCTCAAAGAGCTGCTGTCTCTTGTTGACTGCAGGCCCAATCGAGGGCATGAAGCCATGGCCAGGCTCGAGGAGATGGGTATTCTCCAGGGCATTATCACCCAGAATATCGATGGCCTGCACCAGAAGGCAGGCAGCCGTCATGTTATCGAGTTTCATGGATCAATGGCATCCTTCAGCTGCCCGGGCTGCGGGGCAAAGAAGCTTCTTGGTGAAGTCAGGCAAATGGAGGCGCCGCCGCAATGCCCTGTCTGCCGATTAATTCTCAAACCGAATGTGGTATTCTTTGATGAGCAGATTCCCCCACAGGCGCTACGCGAGACTGAAAAGCTTCTGCGCGGGGCCGATCTGCTGCTTGTTGCGGGGACCTCATGCGCGGTGATGCCTGCTTCATTTATCCCCACGCAGGTTCTGAGTCAGGGGGGAGCGCTCATCGAAATCAACCTTGCGCCGGTGCTGGCAGGTATTGCCCGGGTGTCCCTGGCTGGGAAATTTACTGAAGAGATGAGCGCAATTGTTGATCAGATGACAGAGAGCTGATAAATTAAAAAAGTTTGCTTTAATGATAAACTGTTACCCGCTGCTATTAGGCGAAGCTCTCGACTGGGGGGAAAAAGTAAATGGAAAACATGCAACATGACAAGATGAGAAACGGCCGTGGCCTTCGTCGTCTGATCATGGCCGGCAAATCTTCTCTTGCCGGATTTAATGCCGCTTTCAGGCATGAAGAGGCCTTTCGACAGGAGCTGCTGCTGTCTGTTGCGCTTTTTCCTGCCGCCCTGCTGCTCGGAGAAACCGGAGTGGAAAGGGCGCTGCTTGCCGGCAGTCTGCTGCTGGTGTTGATTGTCGAGCTGCTCAATTCTGCCGTAGAGGCGGTTGTCGACAGAGTTGGTCTTGATTATCATCCCCTTTCCGGCCAGGCCAAGGACATGGGCTCGGCCGCTGTGTTTCTGGTGATCGTCCATGCCGTAGTGGTCTGGCTGTTCATTCTGCTTCCTTTTTAGCAGGGGAAGGGAAAATGCATTCGTCCTGTTCTATCTGTTGAATTTCCCCAATTCGCCCATCACCTTCATCAGCCTGTTCTGGTTTGCTGAGGTGAAGTCCGTCGCATCAGCAACCGGCTGATCGTTTCTGGTTGTGATGATGTTTTGCAGAAGCGGCCCTTTGTAAGGGTAAACGGCCTTATAGGTCTGGTCTACATAGCAGATCCGGTTCCAGTCGGTCAACACGGTATATTCTCTGTGCTGATTCCCCAGCAGGTCAAATCCCAGGGAGTAATCTTCCGGAGGACTCTTGACCCCCAGCAGATTCATGACCGTCGGGGGGATATCAAGATGACTGGTCATGCGATCCACAACTGCCGGTTCCATTCCCGGCACATAGAGGACGAGAGGAACTCTGGTCTGCTCCTCGACAAAGTTCGAATTGTGTCCCCAGTGCCCTTTTTCCATGAATTCCTCGCCATGATCGCCGGTAATGATAACCACAGTATTATCCAGAAGATGCTCCTGTTCCAGGAAGGCAAGAACCCTTTTTATCTGGCTGTCCTGGTGGTGGCTTGCATTGACGTAGCGATTGAAGATCAGGCCGATATCTTGCTCCACGGACATGGTTGCGTAGTTGAAATCCTGGAGATAGTCTTTTCTGATAACGCTTTCCTCCGGGAAATAATAGCGGGCATGGGGTGATTCAAAAAACATGAAGGTCATAAATGGCCTTGAAGTGTCGCGGTTTTTCAGAAATTCCAGCATGTCCGTGACATTTTTCTGGTCGGACTGCCAGCCGAATCTTTCATTATGCTTATGGAGCATCTCGCCTGGCACCCTGGCAAAGATGGTTTTGTCAAATTCCGGGTAGGAAAATTCGGCGCTGGTGTACATGCTCAACTGATAGTTCTGATGCTGCAGCTCGTCCATCAGCACAGGGCTTCTTTTTTCAGCGAGAAAGGAAAACCAAGCAGGGCCGTAAAGACCGTAAAACATGGAGAACATGCCCATGCGGGTGCCGATCCCTCCACTGTAATGTTGGGTAAAGCGTCTGCCCTGCTGGGAGAAGGCAAAGGTCTCCGGCATGATTTCCGGATCCAGCATATCCCAGCGCAGGGATTCCGCTACAAGCCAGACAATGTTGAGCGGTTTTTCCGGCGGAGTGACATGCAGGGGATGCAGGGGATAGTTCAGGGCGGATGATCCGATGTCAAATGAGAGATCATTTCCACGAGTTACATTAAACCCCATTTTTTTGGCAAGGCTGCGGAAGGTGAGGGGCAGGTACAGGGGATACGTATTGGCCGTAACCAGAATCGGGCTGTAACTCTGCAGGTGGCTGACGCCATAAGTGATTCTTTCGCCGCAGGCAAGCATCACGAAAATAACAGCCAGATACAGAGAGGCCTTGCGGGGGCTGCCGGGGAGTCTGCCGCGGGATATCAAAGAGCGGAGAATCCACAGAAAAAAGGCAAGCATGATGATGATGCCGCCGACTATGAGCCCATAGGTTATGCTTGCCGTTTCACTTGCGCCCATGGATGTTATTCCACCGGGCGTGGTTATCAGGTTCCAGACAAAGCCGTTGATGTGAAACCCTAAAAGATTGTAAATCGTGCGATCGGCGTAGAGCAGGATGATGGTACAGGCTGTCGTTGCAACGGCAACGATATAGGTCAGCCCAGAGAAGAGCCGACTGTTATCACCCCTGGCAAATACCTTGCAGGACAATAAATGGAACAGTTTGGTGATGACAAAGGCGGGCAGCAGATAAATAAAGCCATATGTCAGAAAGACGGCCATTGAAAAAAAGGCCGTTTTCACATTGTGGAAGTCTGTTTTCTGCAGGTAAGAAGAGCAGACCGCAAGGGTCGCAATGTAGCAGAGTAAAAAATAATAATTCAGTAAACGGGAGCGCTTGTTAAAGTTCATATGTTTTGAGCGGGATGATTGACCATCCCCGGTGATATCTCATATGCAAAGGTGTCATGAAAAACAGGAAGAACACAAAGCCGGATGACAGATGGAAATGCTTCGTGTCCTTTCTGTTTAAAGTATATAATGTATTTATCGTCTTCAGACAATCATCCTGATGACGGCGTTTTGCCGGATTACCTGTAATCACATGACCAAAGGGCACATGAAAGGTTCCCGATATGTGCCCTGCATCCAAGTTATCTTGTTAATCCTTTGACGCCGGCGATTGTCACCGGGGTTTTGTCCGCCTCACTGTAAAATTTGACAAAACGTTCCACCTTGGGTAATGAGGCGTCTTGGGCCAGGTCCTGCATAAAGGCATGGGAAACTGTCGTATAGAGAAGTTCGGCCGTGATGGTGAAGGGACCGCTATGATTGCCGACAGGCACTTGGTAGGTCACAAGGTCTGAGCCGCCGGTGAAATTCTCGTCAGCCGCCGCCGCTCCTTTAACGGCAATATCGGCTGCCGCCGTATTTTTGTCAAATCCTTTCGGCAGCAGGCGGTTGTCTTTGATATAGCCCGCACCGCGCAACAGGGTGTAGGTGACCTCCCCATCCGTGTTCTGCATGACCGATTCATAGATCTGCACCTGGTCCTGCCGGGTGATCACATCGTAATGGGGTTCAAAGAGATTTTTCTCGTCACTGTCGTCGCCGGCAATGGCGCCGTCAGCCTGGGTCTTGCCTGATTCGAAAATGACGGCGCCGGAACCGTCCTGCACCATGACATGCAGCCAGGCGCGTCTGGAGGGAAAGCCGGTGGGCAATTTATGGCCGACCATGCTTTCCACGGCCACAGTGGCGGCTAGGATGCCGTTTCTGATCGTGCCGCCATAAAGTGAAAGGGCGGCGCTTTTCTGCTGCAGCAGTTCGGCGGCGCGTTTTTTTGTGGCCTCAATTTTCTCGGTTGAGGCGGTGACCCCAAGCGGATCAAGATTGTCCTGCATGATGTTCAGCAGCAGGATATTTCCGCCGACAAAATGATGCTGGGAGAAATGGTCCTTTTCCGTGGAATATTTCGACGCAGGCATGGCGATCAGAACCCCGCCCGCTGGTGAGTGGGGCATATGGCATTCCTGGCAAAGCCGCACCGTGCCCACCTTCTCCGAGATATCATGCCGAGTGCCGGGCGGCTCGCCATATTCGCTGTGGAGCCACTCCAGGTACGGGGTCTGCTCGGGGAATTCGCCGGCAATGTTGCCTGCCGAGTCCAGATACGGGGTATAGAGGGTATGGCAGGTGACGCATAAGGCCGAGTCGTTGGTGTGTGAGCCGTACATCGGTTTGTAGCCGACGCTTGTCTGCATGGGTTCCGGCACCGTTTCCTTGTATGGCCCGAAGATGGGCCGTTCCGGGGCAGGGGTTTGGGTGTCGATGCTGAATTTGCCGCTGAAATTTTCTTTAGTCCCCAGTCCCTGATCTTCGATTTGGTGGCAGAGGCTGCAGGATACGCCGTCAAGGGCGGCCTCATGCAATGCTGTTGTCGGATCGGCAAAGGTGTCGAAAGGGGTGCCGCTGGATTCGGCGCCGTATGCCTGTTTGTCGGCATTGAGCTGCCTCCATGCCATGGGCATGTGACAGGTGATACATTTTTCTTCAATCACCTGCTTGATGGCCGGATTGCGGCTGGTTTCCGAGACGACTTTTGCCTGCCATAAAGGATCTTTCGCGGCATTGGCCATCATTGTCGAGCGCCAGTGATTGTTGATGGACATGTCACGGCCCTCCCTGTCAGAGAGGTTGCCGTGGCATAAAGAACAGCGGCCTGAGCCGATAAAGTTTTTTTCGGTAAAGAAGGTCAAGGGCGAGCCGAGGCTGGACTGCTGTCTGCTGTTTTTCGGTACAGCAAGCGCGACATCCTGGGTCATCTGCTCAATCTTCTGAGGGCCTTTGATGAAAGCGGAAATCGTCCCATTTTCGCCATGCTGGGTCTGGGCGCATCCGTTCAGCAATGAAAAAGATAAAAAAGTGGTGGTTGAAAACAGAAACAATCGACTCGCTGAAAGTCTTCTTTTTTTGATGTTCATAATTTCCCCCCGTTTTCTTTTTTGTGGCGATCATGAATATTGATGGTGCAGTAACGAGTAGCTGTCCTGAAGTATTGATTGCAGCAATGTTTTATGTGTCATCTTGACAAGCCGGTAATCAATATCTATTAAACTGTTATGGTAAATATTGCAAATATACTGAGCGTTTCCAGGTTATTTATCTCGCCGTTGCTGCTTTTTCTCGCCTGGAAATCCAGACATGACCTGTTTCTTTTTTTTGTCATCCTGGCGCTTGTGACTGATCTTCTGGATGGTTATTTTGCCAGAAAATATCAGCAGGTGACGGAGCTGGGGGCCAGACTTGACAGTCTGGGGGATATGGCCATCTATCTGATAGTGCCCCTGTCCGTATGGTGGCTGTGGCCGCAGATAATCATCAGGGAGGCCCTGTATGTAAGCACGGCCCTGATCAGTTTTATCATCCCGGTGGTTGTCGGCTATGCCAAATTCAGGTGTCTGACAAGTTATCATACCCGGGGGGCAAAGCTTTCGGCCGTGCTGCTGAGCAGCAGTATTCTGCTGATGCTGCTGGGAGGCCCGGCATGGCCCTTTCACATTGCCACTGTTATTTTTGTCATGGCCGAAGTGGAGGAACTTTGCATCACTGCCCTGCTGCCCCGCTGGCAGGCCGATGTCCCATCAGTTTTCCACGCGTTACGCATACGTCGCAAGAAAATGGATGGGTCCGGACCGGCATAGTGTGGCATATCTCCTTTGCTGCACCCGAAAAAAAGCCTGGCGGAAGATTTAACCTGCCAGCTGTGCACATAGGGGGAAGTCAAAGGCTATTTTGAAGCATTTTCTGCCAGTCCAGCTGCAGGAAACTTTTTGACCGCTGTTTTTTTTCAGGGTAGGCTGTGGTGCGCATGATGTTTTCGACGATGAGCGGCAGGTACGTTCCTGCTGATTTCCGCCAGATCTGTGTTATATACAGGGCAGGAAAGTCTCAGCATCGTTGCCAGACATGTATCAAGAGAGAGGACGAGATGATGAAGCTGTATACCATGTTGTTGATACTGGCGGGGTTACTGGTGGCCGCGGCAACCGCCGGGGCTCGGGAAGTACGGCTGCAGGCCGGTGAAACATACCGGCAGGATGATCTCAGCGTCACCTGTGAGGCGGCCGGTGCAGTACAGACAATGGCCCCTCTGTCGCTGCGGGAGTGCCAGTACTGGGATGACTTCAATAAGAAGTGTTTTTTTGAAAAAAATATTCTGACTTACCGAAACCTGGAATGTGTGGAAGAATGCCAGCACTGGGATTCGTTCCGCAAGACCTGTGATTATCAGAGCAAATGTACTTTTTACCCGGCCCAGGAGTCGTTTGTCAGCACCACCTGCGACGAGTTTGATGACTTCAAGCATAAATGCCTGAGAACCAGGGAGACGAAAATCGGGTCGTCCGGTCGGGGCCACCGTTAATACCCCAAGAAACAGAACAGGTGAAGAGAAGAGACAAGTTGTGCCCCGGTTGGCCAAACAAGTAAACTTTTGGTTGTCTCTCTCCCGGATTTCATCCCGCATGGAGCAGTTGCTCTGTTATTAATTTGCTGTGGCAAAACATATACCTTATTCCTATGCCCCGAGTCAGCTCATCCCTGTGATATTTGCCAGTCAGATCCATTGCCGGCACTTTTGTTATAACCCTGTTTTGAAAACGTTGAAACCGGCGCACCTGCATTGATCCCCGTATTCTGTTTATAATCATCCTGTTTCTCTTAATCAGGGACACTGCTTCAGCCGAAAAATAGCTCAATGCTGTGTGAGAAGAATGCCCTGTTGAAAGTGGGGAGAGGGTGGGGAAAAAATCCGAGAGAAACAAAAAAAGCCTCTAACACGTATGGAGTGAGAGGCTTGAATATGCTGGTGGGCCGTCCCGGGATCGAACCGGGGACCTGCTGATTAAGAGTCATTTACTTCTGGGCTTCACAAACCTCATCAGTTGTGTAACCCGTTGAAATTATATATGATAAATTTTCCACATTTTAGCAAATATTTTATGCTTTAGCAGATTTTGGATTAGTTTTCTCACACAGATTCTCACACGGAAATCTGATTCTGATAACATTTGATCCGTGTGTTTTTTGGGGTGCCCCTGGCCACCTGGATAATCTGCCATCTTTTACGATACGACATCCAAAGGCAATTGTCATGGCAGCATGAACCTTGCCTCATGAACAATCTACCAGCATCACACCCAATCTTGTCACATCGTCAACCTCTTCCATGCTGCAGCGCCTATCCCCTTCTTCAAAAACAGAAATATGGCAGGAAAAAGGACGATAAACCCCAGAAAACCGTCCTTAAAATTAGCGTGCAATTCTAAAGACTTGGCCGATGTGGTCGATCCGGACGGTGAAAATAGCACAACAGGAAAATCAATAGGCTCTGATAATCTACCCGTTATTTACCTCATCTCCCAATTTCTTTCCAACTTTGAACTTAACCACTGTTTTAGCCGGAATGTCGATGGATTTACCAGACTGAGGGTTCCTGCCGGTGCGAGCAGCTCGCTTGTTTGTTGAGAAGGTGCCAAAGCCAACGAGAGCTACATTCTCACCTTTCTGCAAGGAATCGGTTATGGCTTCAAGCATGCCGAGTAATACCCTGTCAGCATTTACTTTTGTTATGTTGGCTGATTCGGCTATCTGGTTGATCAATTCTGTTTTGTTCATTGGTTCTCCGTTTGTCTTATGTGATTGAGTTTGTTGGTAGAGATAGATGATACTATATTATTTTAGGCAGCACTGGCAAGGGATAAAAGGAGGGGAGAAACGCTTGTCTCTGCTGCAACGAAAACATAAGACCGGTGATGAAATTTAATCTTCTATCTGGCTGCCCTAAGCCCAAGAAAAGCCCATTGGCTGTAAAGGCATAGTAGCAAGGTAAACTGCAAGATTGTTTGATATTTTCATATGTTCGATGTGGCAATATTAACGACCTCTATCGGTTGCCCGCAGTGGGTTTGCCGATTAATTGGGCAGAAGCTACGGTCATGGATCTACCCGAAAAATCGGAACCGGGATGCGGGTCAACTAAATGTGATGGTTTGGCGATTTTTGCCGTTTTATTCATTGGTGGTGGGAATTAAATCTATCCCCTGTTGTCAAAAGCACGCAGTTAAACAGCCACTTCCTGCAAAGATAATTTTGGTTGATAAATATCCTGCCCCAATTGCACCTGGCATAAAAACTTGTAACGCTTACGAACGTTGCAGTCGCAGAACTCTTTTTTTAGCTTTACGACTATTTCGAGAGATACCGAAACAGTATGACCTATAGAGGGTTGAGCACACAACCCCCAACTAAATATCCAGGCGTCTCTGCCTTGAAGAAACAATACCATTTCAACCGACTCCGGCAATATTGGCAGACGTTCAGAGACTGCATTCTTCACTGCGAATTTTATGAAGTCAATTTGCTTCTTAGTGAGTCCGCACGATATGTCAAATTTATCCATCACAAATTTCCTTGTATGAGTGCACTTATTTGGTAACTTTGGCTGGCGGTTAGTTGTGTGCAGGCGCAATCCGTGCTTCCATACGGATTGTGCCTGTTCAAGGTTTTTTGTCTCAGGAATAGCTTCTATTTTAGGTATGATTTCGTTGGCTCTCACTCTAAATTTCTTAATGTCGTGTTGGGCCGCATCCTCGACGTACAAACATAGCTTGCGCGTTATCTGGAATGTCCTCTCCCAAGTAATATCGTATCGGATGGCTACCTTTTGGTAAGTCTCACCCCTTAATTGTCCTTGTCAAACAGTTTCGTAGCCTAATTCCTGACACTGAAAGATACAGAAAAATTTCAGTTCTCCCCAGGTTGTCTGACTCAAACTGACCATCAGAATGAGCTCTTGATTCTG
>Ga0180007_10003183_pt1 | contig 18579 bp, 22 predicted proteins | sample MM_PC_MetaG_FD_121122 | JGI IMG/M metagenome (GOLD analysis project Ga0180007, IMG submission 121122) | Groundwater microbial communities from the Aspo Hard Rock Laboratory (HRL) deep subsurface site, Sweden - MM_PC_MetaG | ecosystem: Environmental > Aquatic > Deep subsurface > Groundwater... | reverse complement strand
TTTTTTACATTAGATTATCAGTGAGTACCTCACCTATTAATCTAACGTATGTACCGGCAGAAGCTACCCGGGTAGGACATTTCTACTTTGGTATACTAGGACAGTATCATTTTGGCGTTACAAAGAAAAAAAATGGGTAGACTAATTGAATATCTTAGTATATACTCATAAAGTAAGTTCTTGAGACTTTTAAGGCATTTGAGAATCTAAGTGTGCGCCTCGAATGGTTTATAAAAAGTCTTGATATAAGAAGGTCACCTTACACTTTACAAAGAAATTTTCGAAGAAATCAAGAAATCAATGGGTAAAAAGTTATATATTGGTGGTATTAACTACGACACAACTGAAGAAGCAATGAAAGACTTTTTTTCAGAAGCTGGAACAGTTGAGTCAGCTGATATCATCATGGACAAAATGACCGGAAGATCACGCGGATTTGGATTTGTTGAATATGCAACTCCAGAGGAAGCTCAAAAAGCTATCGAGATGTTTGATGGCAAAGAGCTAGATGGCAGAACTCTCAAGGTCAGTGAAGCACGTCCACCAAGACAAGATAGACCGTAAGTAGAAATCTTTTCTAGAAAAAAAAGGGGCTGCGCGCAACCCCTTTTTTTAGTGGAGAAAATAGTGGCAGTTTCTAAAAAGACGGATTATCAACTTCTTGCTCGAGCTCTTTTATACGTTTTTTTAGCTCAGACATTTTAAGTTCTCTTCCAACCATAAACGTGTTTATTTTCTTGAGGTCATTATTTTTTTTCGCAAGTTCTTTGTTAGCCTGTTCAATTTCTTTCCTCGCCTTTGCGCGTTCAGTGATATCGTCAACAATGCCATCAAAGTACACCGTACCATTACTATCCTTTTTCATAACCGCGGTTACCGATCCAATAAACTTTCTGTTTTTTAACGTTTTGAGTTCGAGTTCTTCATTTTTAAGAAAACCACGTTTGAGCATTTTTTCACTAAACTCTTCTCTCTTTTTTGGATCGACATACAGGTCACTGACAGTATGTTTGAGAAATTCTTCTTTGGATTTTGCCTCAAACATGGAGATAATTGCAGGATTTGCTTCAAGAAAGTGTCCTTTTGGTCCCGCAGTGTTTCTGTAGACGCCAATGGTAAGATTGTTGACAAGCTCACCGTATTGTTCTTGAGCTAGCGCAAGTGATTTCTCTGCTTCAAATCGACTAATAAGACTGCCAATGAGTGAGGTGATAGATTCAAGATAATGCCTTGTCTCGCTTGACAGTGTTTTATATTGGTGGGAAGCCAGGTTTAATCCTGCTGTAATATGTCCATCTTCTTTAATCGGTAAAATTGCAATGGACAGGAGTTTTTCGCCTTCCTTCACTTTTTTTATCTGCATTGGAATGGTGGCATATTCCGTGTATATCGGTTTTCCCTCCATTATTAGCTTTGTATTTGGTGAATCTGCGGCGTAGCGTTTAGACAGATCTACAAATTGTTTTGAAAGTCCTTTATGGCAAAGTAAATCAAGACCACCATCTTTATTTACCAGGTAAAAACCACCGGAATCAATTTCTTTGAGTGTCAAAATAATGTGCAGTATTTTTGTTAGTGCTTCATGTAATGTTTTTGCTGATCCTGACGCAATACTAATGTCTCGTTGTGTTTTTAAGAGACTTTCAGCCCTTTTCCTTTCAGTAATGTCATGTGCAATTCCCCACATACCGATTGCTTTTCCACTTTCATCTTTTATCAAATATGATCTTAGTTCTACTGGGAACACTGAACCGTCTTTTTTAATATATTCTTTTTCGTATACGTCTGAGTATCCTTTTTTGTTAATTTGATTCTCAACGATACTTTCTTGCTCCCATTCAAGCCACTTTTTTGGTGTAAATGATTGATAATTTTTCTCTAGAAGTTCACGTTCACTGTATCCGAGCATCTTTCTAAACTGCTCGTTAAACTCTGTGATATTTCCTTCAAGATCAGTTTGAACAACACCGTCTATGCTTCCTTCAAAAAGTTCTTTATACTGTTGTTCGGATTTCCTTAATTCACTCTCGGTTTCCAGGCGTTTACCAATGTCTCGAGCAATACCAAGGATAACTTTTTCCCCTTGAATAGTAACGGGATGCGTTGAGATTTCAATGGTTGTTTGTAAACCATTCTTTTTTATTAACGTAAGTTTATGTGGACCTGAAGGTTTTCCTTTTGCATTTTTAGCTATTATTCCTAGAAGAATTGGTATTTCCTTTGAGGGAATGATATTAGCATTAGAGAACTTTTTTCCTATAAGTTCTTCTGTTTTATACCCGGTTAGTTTTTCTGATGCTTTATTTCCGTCGATGAATTTTCCTTTAAGATCAGTAATGAAGTAGGTGTCAGGTGCGTATTCAAAGAGAATTCTTAACCGTTCCTCTGAAGATACAATTTTGTCTCGGTTTTGCTTTTTTTCAGTAATATCTCTAATTACTGTAAGACTTGCTGACTTATTGTTGTAAAGCGTTTTTCTGCCAAGTGACTCTATCCAAAATTTCTTTCCTTTATTGTTTTTCACTTCATATTCTGCGATATATCCTTCTTTCCCTTGGCTTACATAGAAAAAATCTCTCATGACATTTTTTCTATGTCTACGTGTAATATATCTGAGAACATTTTTACCAATAACATCATCAACTGAATCAAAATCAAACATGTCAATGACCGTTTTGTTGCAATAAAGAACTTTTCCGGTAAAACTTGTAATAAGAATACCATCAAGAATACTGTCGGACAGTGTTCTATATTTTTCTTCTGATTCCTTGAGTTGCTTTTCAGACTCTTTTCTCTCTGTAATGTCCCTGGCAGAAGAAAGGATTACTTTAACACCTTTATAATCAATAGTTTTAGCATTGATTTCAACGGGGATGCTTTTACCAGATTTTGTAATATGTTCAGTCTCAAAAACAATGTGACCAGACTGTTTGAGATCGCTAATCCTTTTACGATTCACTGTAATATCTTCGGAAGATTCAATTGTTTGAGGAGTCGTCTGAAGCAGTTCTTCACGAGTGTAGCCGAGACGAGTACACATAACTTCATTCACCTCAATAAAGGACCCCTTCAGAGAGTAAATGGCTATAGCATCATTTGCGCTATTGAAAATGGTACGGAACTTCTCTTCGTTCTTTATAAGTTCATTTTCTGTTTTTCTTTGACTGGTAATATCTTGTCCGGAGCTTAAGGTTCCAATAATAGCCCCTTTTGAGTCTTTTACTAATGAGTTATTCCAACTGATTGTTTTTCTTCCCCCACCCTTTTCAAGCACTTCATTTTCATGTTTTTTAAACAGCGTTGCTTTTTTTGCAATGATAGTTTTGTGAACGTGTTTAATGGTTTTTCTGTTCTCTTTTGGTATACAGGTGTCAAACCAGTTTTTTCCTAGAAGCTGTTTTTGAGTATACCCAAGCATGTGAGCACCACTGTTATTAATTAAGGTGATGGTGCCGTTTCCATCGAGAGCTACAACAATGCCTCTGATAATATTAAGGTATTGTTCTGCCCCTTCTTTTGATTGTTTTAATTCTTCCTCAGCTTTTTTTCGCTTCGTTATATCTTTAAAAACAACCTGAGATGCTTTTTTACCTTCAAACTCTATTAGTCGGCCGGATACTTCAACATCAATTATTTTACCATCAAGTCGAATGAATTTTTCTTCTATTGTTTTAACTTCTTTTGCCGAGAAGAGCGTTTTTAAACGTTCGAGCACTATTTTTTTATAGTCGGGGTGTAAAAAATCAAGAGGGGATTTACCAAGAACTTGTTTTTGCGACTGTGCCCCGATTATTTTAAGTGCGGTATTATTGGTAAAAACTATTTTATTATTGCTGTGAATAATGATGCCGTTTGGAGAAGCGTTTGTTAATATTTGATATTTGTTTTTACTCTCCTGCAGTTTTTTCTTTGCAGTGTATTCATCAGTGATGTCTCTGACAATTGCTATAATGCCACTAAGGTTTTTTTTCTGAAATTTAGCACCCTTTGCATCAAGGATAAGAGGTGTCCCATCCTTTTTTTTGGCATGAATCTCAGAAAAAGCAACCACTTTTTTATGAGTGAGTTGCTTGAAGGTTTTAAGTGCTTCTGTAAAGCTTTCTTTAGAAAAGGCTTTACGCATTTTTCTGATGTGCTTACCTTCTATTTCATCTCGCGAGTAACCGAGCGTTTTGATAAACCACTTGTTAACTCTAAGGACATAGCCCCTATCATCTAAAAAGATAATACCTTCAGCTGCTTTATCGTAAATGATACTGAGTTCATCTTTTGGGTCGAGCACATTTTCTATCTTGTTCTTTTTTGTTTTCATACAAAAATTCTACTATTTTATGTAAGTATAGCAAAATGATATAAGAAAATATATGTGTTTACACATTTTTCTACTGTTGATAGATTTTGTAATATTGTGTACGCAAAATGTGATGTATGCTACAGTAGGTATAAAGTAAATTATCAAAAACGAAATGAAAACAAAAATAAGCATAGCGTTGTTAGTTTTAGGATTTATTGTCTCAGGCTGCGCGACACCTAAGGTCACTGCAGATGACATAGAACTTGCTGTGAGAGTACGTGATGTTATGATCGAGTTTACAGAAACGCTCCATGCGGAGACCTCTATTGAATTTGCGCTTATAAATAAGAGCAAGAAAGAAGGGGGCGAGAAAGAATATTATCTTAACATTATGCAAAAGAAGGTTGGGTCTAGTGACCAGCCTGTGCTTATACATCAAGAGGTCGTTACCATAAACCCTGAAGATAAAGAAAATTATCAGTATAATTGGAAGATAGATAATGTGCCAGTAGGGGTGCAAGATGGCGATAAATATGAGATATATGCAGAACTTGTAGAAAAGACAGATGAAAATGCGTATTTGCCAGTTACGTCATCCGATTCAGAGATTATTACGTACAAGATTCCGAAAAAGCCCTTGTAAAAGCTAAGACAAGTAGGATACAATAAGCTCCTGTAAGTTTAGGGGGCTTTTCTTTTTGAAAAGGAGGAAAAATGATAACCCAAGTCCAGTCCGGCGTGGGAGTAATTGGAGGCTCAGGCCTTGATGATCTCCCCGGTATTGAGCTGGTAGCAACTATTTATCCTGAGACCATTGGCAATCAATTGCAGATTGTGGCTCCCGATGAACCGATTAAGATTTTTAAACTTAACGATGGCACAGATTTTGCCTTTATTGGAAGGCACAAAAAAGGGCATATTAGGAATCCTTCAAGGGTCAAGTATCGAGAAAATATTCTTGGACTTAAAGCGGTAGGTGTTACCAAATTCTTGCACGTGAGTGCCTGCGGTATCCTTGCAGCTCAGGTTGAAGAAGGAACACTTGCTGTCCCTGATGACTTGTTTGATAGTACCAAAGGGGTACGGCCACGGACATTCTTTGCAGAGGCAGCGGTGCACATTGGAATGGAGCAACCGTTTTGCCCCCATTTAATGCCTATAGTGCATAATACGATTGGTACTGCCGATATACCTACTTCATTGGGTGGAACGTACAACATTATTGAAGGTCCACAATTTTCTACTCCCGCTGAGTCACGCGATTTCATCAGTCGAGGCTTTTGCTATAATGGCATGACGCTTATGCCAGAAGTCCCACTGGCACACGAAGCGTGTGGATGCTCTGTTGCTGTCCTTATTTGTACTGACTATGATGTTGGCCATAAGAAGCACAAACCAGTGAGTGTTGAGGTGGTTAAGGCAGCACTCAAAAGATATATCGGCAGATTGCAGCTGGTGCTTCCAAATATTGTTGTTGCAATGGCTGCGTACGATCGTACCAAATGCAATTGTGCAAGCGCGTTGGATAATGCAGTTCAAACAGAAGAAGAATTCCTTGGTGAAAGTACCATGCGGCTTCTTGCTCTGTGCAAGAAATAATAAAATTACTTGGCCCATACGGTTAAACCCGCGGGCTTTTTTTGTTTTTTAAGGCAAAATACAGTACAATTATACACAGTAAAGTATATAAAAAAGAAATATGAAAAAAGTATATATGGTGGGGAGTTTAGTGCTTGGTGTTTTTGTTTTTGCTGGTTGCTGCCAGATTTATGACAAATGCAATGAATCAGGTAATACTCAGCTTGCAAATGAGGTTGAGACTAAAACCAAAGAGGGCAATCTTACGCCGCTTACTGCAGAATATGACGTCTATGTCTACCAATACTTTGGTAATTTACTCAATGTAGATAATGGTGATTCTCTGGGGCAGGTAAGAACGGCATTTGATGGGTCGTATAAATTATATGCAACATTTGAACGTCTTCCTGACCCAGGAGATGGGGATTTTTACGAAGGGTGGATAGTCAAAAAGAATCCTACAAGTGTTTTGAGTACGGGTAAAGCAGAAAAGGTAAGTGGTCAGTATTACAACTATTACACCAACGAGAAGGACTTAAATGACCATGATTTCTACGTATTAACCCTTGAGCCGGATGACGGTGACCCGGCACCGGCAAAGCATATTTTGGAAGGAACAATAAAAGGCGCACGTCCTTCTAACTAAACACAAACTATGGCTACAGTAAAAAAATGTATCATTGTGAGTTTATTATGTGTTGTATGTATAGGAGTTACCGCATGTACAACCAAAAAAACAGAGTCCATTCCAAAGCTTGAGACATCAAATCAAGAAGGTGACGATTATTCAGATGATATGTCAGCATCAATAAAGAATGATGCATTGCCGAGTCAAAAATCAATCATCTTTCTTCATCATTCAACGGGAGAAGTTATTTGGGATGCGGGAGTTGTTGACTGGTTTCAAGAGTACAATAGTAAAAACAATAGCGACCTTGATGTTGCAGAGCAGGTGTTTCCTGAGGATTCGCCGTATGGGTGGGAAAACTATCCGTACGATTATTGGAATATCTGGGTTAATCATGCAGGAGATAAGCCGTATAAAGATGAACCGACATTAGAGAGTTTAACAGAAAGATACGATGTGATAGCGTTTAAGCATTGTTTTCCCGTAAGTAATGTTCAGGAAGATACGGCACCGCCACGAGTTGATTCGCCAGAAAAAACAGTAGAAAATTATATGCTCCAGTACAATGCGCTTAAAGATAAGATGCATGAGTTTAATGATACTGATTTTATTGTATGGACTGGTGCTGCTCAAGTAAAAGGTGCAACTGATAGTTCTGAAGCAAAACGAGCCCAGACATTTTTTAACTGGGTTAAAGATGAGTGGGACGAGGAAGGTGATAACATCTATATTTTTGACTTCTATGAATTGGAAACAGAAGGAGACCTCTATATGAAAAACAGCTTTGCAGAAAGCAGTGATGATGCGCATCCAAATGAAAGGTTTGCGAGGACAGTTGCACCACTATTTGCTCAGCGTATTGTTGATGTGGCTGATGGTTATGGTGATGAAAAAACAGTAACAGGTAAGTAATCATATGAACAAAATAATTGCTCAACTAAAAAAAGAGTTAAAGAAGAATGTTGATCTTAAGTACAAGAAAAGTGCAGAGAACTATTTTAAAGAAGGCATAACGCTGTATGGAGTCAGAACACCCATCGTTAAAGCTATAGCAAAGCAGTTTTTCCCTCAAATTAAAGAAATGGAAAAGAACGAGGTGCTAAACCTCTCTGAGGAACTCATGAAGTCCGGATACATGGAGGACGCAGTTGTTGCATTTAGTTTTACACTGAAGATTAAAAGTAGACTAAAGTGCTCCGATTTTGTACGATTTGAACAATGGGTAAAAAAGTATATAGACAATTGGGCTAAGTGTGATGGTATGTGTACTGAAGTTGTGCGGTATCAAATTATGGATTGTCCGGATTTGGTTAAGAAAATTAAAAAGTGGACGACGTCAAAAAATAGATGGGTAAGGCGAGCGAGCGCTGTAAGCTTCATTGGTGGTAAAAAACAAGGGTATGTTTCTTCAGGAAATCTAAGTGATGTTTTTTGGATAGCAAAAAAGCTTTTAACCGATGATGATGATTTAGTACAAAAGGGGTATGGATGGATGCTTAAAGAAGCGTCTAAGGTACATCAAAAGGAGGTATTTGACTTTGTTGTGAAGCACAAAAAGAACATGCCTCGGACTGCACTTAGATATGCGATTGAAAAGATGCCAAAGAGTCTCAAAAAAGAAGCCATGAAGAAAGATTGGTAAGGTTAACATGATCATCAAAGAACTATCAAGAGATCAAAGAAAGCTGATTGAGGAATATACAAATCAAGAGATGACTGTAGAGATTGGTCATGATACTATGCATGCTTTACGAGCATGCAACTGGGCTCTCAAGATTGCAAAAGGAGAGAAGTTTAATAGACTCGATATGGTTGAGGTAGCGGCACTGCTTCATGATGTTGGGTTAAAAGAGGTTATTGATAGAAGGGAACATGGGAGAGCTGGTGCCAAAAAGGCAATTCAGTTTTTAAAAGAGCAACGCATGTTTACTGGCAAAGAGAGAGAGGAAATTGGCTACGCCATACAGCTACACAATAGTAATAAAAAAGGAAAATCGCTTCTTGCGGACATTTTGAGGGATGCAGATATTATGGAGCTTATGGGGGCGGTTGGCATTATGCGTGGTATCGCAGCACATCACGCAAAACCGTTTTATAATCCAAATAACGTAAAAGGTGAACTTTGGGAGGCATCAGCTAAAGTTTTTGATGAGAGAATTAGAACAGGCAAGGGAAAAGGAAATACAATAGTCGATAGTTTAAATTTTCATATAAGTTGTTTTGAGAACATTGGTACCAAGACAGGGGAAAAGCTTGCAAAACCATTAACGGATTATGTAAGAGGGTTTATTCTTGAATTGGAAAAAGAAGTTAAAAAGTAGTTTCTTAATATGTATGTAAGGGTGTAGATGTTTGATCAGCACTCTTTTTTGTTTACACCAAAAATTATGCTATAGTAGTTACGCAAAAAAAGCGGAGAATATGATATGACAAAGATAAGTCAGTTTCAAAAAAAGCATGACGTGTTGATTGCGTCTTTTGAAAGTGCATTAAAAAAGAAAGAGAAAAAACAGCAAGGTGAGTTGTTTCAGCAGATAATATATCAGTACTATGATGTACAGGGAAGAGATTTGCCCTGGCGCAAAGCAGAAACACCCTACCACGTCTTTATCTCTGAAGTCATGTTACAGCAAACCCAGGTTGATAGAGTAATAGAAAAATATCTCTCTTGGATTAAGAAGTTTCCTGATTTTAATACGCTTTCAAACGCACCATTTTCTGAAGTATTAAGCGAGTGGCATGGGCTTGGCTACAATAGACGCGCACGCTTTCTACACGAAAGTGCTAAAAAGGCGGTGGCAGAATATAACGGTACTATTCCAAGCGACCCAAAAAAATTAGAGGAATTCCCAGGCATCGGCCCGGCAACTGCCGCATCAATCTGCGCGTTTGGCTTTAACAAACCAACCGTGTTTATTGAGACTAACGTTAGGAGTGTCTACATTCATTTCTTTTTTCCGGGTGAGGACAGTGTGAAAGATGACGATATTATGACGCTCGTTGAGGAAACACTTGATACTAAAAATCCGTGTAGGTGGTACAATGCACTCATGGATTATGGAACGTATTTAAAGGCAAGGACTCCTAATCCTAGCAGAAAGAGTAGGCATCACACCAAACAAAAATCGTTTAAAGGATCCAACAGAGAGATTAGAGGACTTATCATAAAAAATGTATTAAGTCGCAAAAAAGTAACCGAAGAAGACCTCATAATACTGGTTGGAAAGGAAAAGAATCGTGTGGAAGAGAACATTAATGTATTGCTTAAAGAAGGGTTTTTATCGAAGGAAAAAACTATTATTTCAGTTACCACATAATAAGTCATGACAAAACATCTTACCGTAAAAAACATATGGGCGCTTGAAGGAAAAAATAACACATCACTGCCACTTTTTGCAGCAACAGTTAGAGCGGGGTTTCCTTCCCCAGCTGATGATTTTGTAGAAAAGAAACTCGATCTCACCGGCTACATGATAAAAAATCCTGCAGCCACATTTTTGGTGCGTGTTGAAGGTGACTCTATGACGGATGCTAATATTGCATCGGGTGATATTTTAGTGGTTGATAGATCAAAAGAAGCGGTGGATGATACCATTGTGGTTGCCTGTATTGATGGAGAATTTACGGTAAAGCGCATAAAAATAAAAGGAGAGAAGGTGCTTTTAATACCAGAAAACAGTGAGTATAATCCAATAGAAATCACTGAGGAAAACGATGCTGAAGTGTGGGGAGTAGTGACGTATATCATTCATAAAACCTAAATGAACAAAATATTTGTTCTAATAGATTGCAACAACTTTTTTGTCTCCTGTGAACGTTTTTTTAATCCAAAGTTACGAGAAAAACCGGTTTGTGTGCTCTCCAACAATGATGGATGCGTAGTGTCTAGGTCTCAGGAGGTTAAAGATATAGGGGTTCCCATGGGGGCACCATATTTTAAGTACGAAAAGATTTTAAAGTACCACAAGGTACATGTGTTTTCATCAAACTTTTCTCTGTATGGTGATATGTCAAATAGAGTAATGAAAACGCTTGCGCACTTTACTCCGGAGATTGAGTTTTATTCTATTGATGAGGCTTTCTTGCCATTTGATGGCTTTGAAAAGAGAGACCTGACCGAGTACGGGAGAGAAATAAAAAGAACTGTATATAAATGGACGGGGATTCCTGTTTCTGTAGGGATTGGCTCAACCAAGACGCTTGCTAAAGTGGGGACGGAGCGTGCAAAAAAGGAGCTAGCATTTGATGGAGTATGTAATTTGCTTGCTGAAAGTGACATTGATAAAGAGCTTGAGAAGTTACCCGTCTCTGATGTCTGGGGTGTGGGGAGAAGATATACCGCTATGCTCAAAGGGTTTGGTATCAACACAGCAAGAGATTTAAAATACCAAAAGGACGAATGGATAAAAAGAAAGATGACTATAGCGGGGCTTAATATGGTACATGAACTGAGGGGGAAGCCACGTTTTGAGCTCAGTGAAACACCTGAGCCGAAAAAGCAGATTCTGTGTTCACGGTCATTTGGTAAAAAAGTAGCTGAGTTAAAAAAGCTCAAAGAGGCTGCGGCAACACATGCCACGCATGCGGCCGAGAAGTTAAGAGAACAGCACTCTGTAGCGGAAATGGTGAGTGTGTTTGTAGCAACGGGGAAGCATGAGAAAAATTTTAGATATAGTAATGTAGCAACAGTCCCTCTTTCTGAGCCCACGGCAGACAGCAGAGAGATTATTAAAGCAGCGGTAACGGGGCTAGAACAGATTTATAAAAAAGGGTACTGGTATAAAAAAGTAGGGGTATTTTTAACGAGACTCTCGTTTGACACGCCAATGCAGCAAACGCTTTTTGCAAAGGACCATTATGGCAAAAAGAAGAGAAACCTTATGAAGGCAATAGACTCAATCAATAATGAGTTTGGAAGCGACACTATGCAGTTTGCTGCTTCAGGTACGCATAAATCCTGGAAGGGGAAAAGCGAGAAAAAATCAAAGCGGTATACAACAAGATGGGATGAGCTTTTGGTAGCAAAGGGATGAGAGGAAGGTTTTTTCTTTTGTATAATAAAAACATGTGGTACAGTAAATGGAGGTTTTGACACTAATATATGGGGCAGAGGAATAACAAAAAAAGAGAAGAGAAAGCACCGGAAAAAAAATCGGGGAAGTTTTGGTATGTTGCCGTTGTGGCAATACTGGTTCTTGCGATTTTTGGTATTTATAAGCTAGTTGCAGGTTCATCCGGTGAGGCAAACGACCCGCTCACGTTAACGGAGGATGAAAGAATGAGCGGTCCTGATACGGCAAAGGTTACTATCATCGAATATTCTGATTTTCAGTGTCCGGCATGTGCGGTGTTTTCCGCAGAAGTTAAAAAGCTGCGCGAGGAATTTCCAAATGATGTTCGTGTGGTGTTTAGACATTATCCGTTAAAGCAGCTCCATCCACAAGCTGAACGGCCTTCAAAGGCAGCGGAGGCAGCACACAGACAGGGGAAGTTTTGGGAGATGCACTACAAAATCTATGAAAACCAACAGACGTGGTCTCAGATGAATAACATGGAGGTTGAGTTTGAAAAATATGCAAAAGAGCTTGAACTCAATATAGATGACTACCGTGCAGCGTATGAGGACAAAAGCATTCAAGATAAACTCGATGCAGACAGAAAATCGGGATACAAGCTAACAATAGATGCTACCCCAACGTTTTATATAAATGGAAAAAAATTAGAAAACAACCCCAGAAGCTACGCAGAATTTAAAGAGTTGATTGAGCAAACAATTCAAGACAAATCGTAAAAAAATAACACTAATAACCCTTTTTGTATGGGCAAAATTCCCTTTTACAAAAAGATAGATTTCCACTCGAGCATTGTGGTACTGGTGATTCTCGGTACGGTTGTCGGGGCGTATTTTGGGTATATGGCACTCAGCAAACCAAACGATGCATTTTCTACCGATAATGGCACAAGCACTATCCCTACAGGTGAAGTGTACGTTCCTGAGGGTGACTATTACGGTGAACCGGGAGGTATGGAAAGTTCAGAAGAAACGTATACCAATACAGAAGGAATAATCGAACCAACAGAAACAAATCCAGTGAGTGAAGAATAAATTCACGGTTGATACTGTGCGGTTTTTTGTGTATAATAAAATATCATAATTAAAAATAATAGAAAACACTATGTATGATGAAGAATACTTAGATGAGTTTGATGCGCCATTGAGCTTAATCGGGTCACAACTACCTGACTTTGAGCTTGAGGTGTATCATGAAGGTGAGATCAAAAAGGTTAATCTTAAAAACTATGAAGGCAAGTGGTTGATCTTGTTCTTTTACCCCGCGGACTTTACGTTTGTATGTCCAACAGAGCTTAAAGAAATGGCAAAGCTGTATCCTGAGTTTCAAAAAGCAGGCGCTGAGGTAGTGAGCGTGAGCACCGATACGGTATACGTGCATAAAGCATGGCATGATCATTCTGAGGCAGTCAAAGGCATTACGTTCCCTATGGCCGCGGATCCAACGGGACTGCTCTGCTCTTCACTCGACACCTATATTGATGAAGAAGGCGTGTCACTCAGAGCATCGTTTGTGGTTGACCCGGACGGCATCATTAAGGCGTATGAGGTTCATGACAACAGTATTGGAAGAAACGCAAATGAACTTCTTAGAAAGTTGCAGGCCGCGCAGTTTGTACGGGAGCATGGTTCCGAGGTATGTCCGGCAAACTGGAAGCCGGGGAAAGATACATTAAAGCCTGATGTTGATTTGGTCGGGAAGATTTAAAGACGTAGGGGCGACCTTCATGGTCACCCGACTCTGGCCACCCGATTCATGGTCACCCGACTCTATACCGCCCGAACAGGAAATACAAAAAAGTCGCTCACGTTTTGAGCGACTTTTTGATGCTACGTTTAAATCACTTTGATGTGCTATTTTTTACCCCCGTATGACCAAAAACACAACATACGCGACATACGACCCCACAAAAAGCGCCCCTTGCCATCGTTCTATCATGCGCTTTTTTCCAAAGAACAGCGTGACAAAGAGGATGACGATAGCAAGAATGGCAACAATCATATCAAGGTTAATGCTTGGATTAAACGGAAGCGGTTTAATGACGGCGCTCACTCCCAAAATCCAGAAGACATTAAAGATATTTGATCCGACTATGTTTCCAACGGCAATATCAGCGTTTTTACGGAGTGCCGCCATAACGGATGTTGCAAGTTCGGGAAGCGACGTACCAATAGCCACAACGGTAAGACCAACGAGGGACTCAGAAAGACCAAAGTTTTGAGCAATAGCAACGGCACTATCTACCACCCATTTACCGCCAAGGAATAGCCCAAACATACCAATCAGAATGAATATAATGGAGCTAGGCATGCTCCTCTTTTTTACCTTCTTGTCTTCCTCGACTTTACCGGCTACTTTAGCGATGCCAAATGTGTAGTAAATGAAGACGACAAAGAAGAAGAGAAAAAGAATGCCGTCGATTCGGCTCAGGGCAGAAAACGGACCGCCGTCAATGAGCTGGTCATTTGCCGCAAAGAGGAGTGCAAGAGATCCCAGAAGGCTTAATGGAATTTCTTTCCACGTGGTACCCTTTGACACTTTAAGCGGATACACGAGTGCCGTAATACCCAAAATCAAAAGGACATTTGAAATATTACTACCAAGAATGTTGCCAATAGCGATCTCTGAGTTTCCGTTTAAGCTCGAGAGAATATTAACCACAAGCTCCGGTGCGGAGGTGCCAAACGCGACAATGGTGAGTCCAATCATAAGGCTCGATATGCCAAATTTTTTGGCAATGGAGGATGAGCCATCCACCAGCATGTCAGCTGCTTTAATCAAAATGACAAAGCCAACTATAAGGAGAACGTAATTAAGCCACATGTGTTTTTATGCTATTTGTGAATCGTTCTATATCTTTTTTCCCTTCAGTAAGAACAGAGTAGAGAATGTCGTAGTTTATATCTTCATAGTCATGGGCTATTATATTCCTAAAGCCGGTCATCTTTACCATTGTATTAGTAAGCTTTGAACCAATAATGTTTTGTTCGTTAAGAATGTGGAATGCTTCGCTCATAGTTGATGGTTTTCTGAAGTTTTGCGTGGAGATATACGCTTCCGCAAGATCAATAGTAGCTTGTACGGTTAAATATAAGTATCGTTCTACCGTACCACGTAAATCAATATCCGATTCAATTTCTTCTTTTGATTTATCTTGATACCTTTCAAGGATAGAAAGGTATTTAAAAACGGTGCTGATTTTGTTTTCTACAACGTCGTATTTTGTCATCATACTAGTGGACTTTATTTTTCTCAAGACACATCTTAAAATCAAAATACTCGTTTAGTATTTGCGGTTCAACAAGTACTCTATACGGTTCAACTTCTTTTAAGAGGACGCCTTTAGTTATTATTGCATATTTGAGTTCCGGTTTTTTCGCGGAGTCAAGAAGAACGATATCAATATTGTCTGACTTGAGTAAAAGACTGAGCTTATCAAGAAGATGAGCTTTGACCTCAAACAACTTTTTTGGGTCTTTTGAGTCCAGATAGATGGCAAAGTCATAATCACTTGTTGGACCGGCGTTTCCTACAGCCTGTGAGCCAAAAAGATAGGCAAGTTTAACACTCGGTTCATGTATAAAAAACGGTGAAATTTTTTCTTGTAATGCACTATTCATGATTTTATTTAATACATACAGTATACACGGTCAAAGAAAAGTAAACAAGCTCGGCAAAGTTTGCTATTATAGGGTAAAGAATTAATAGAAAGCATATGGGACAGCGTAAGCATGGAGCAGAACACGCGGAGCCGTTTTTTGGTGAAACGGGTGCTCGGTCAGAGAGAATTTTTTTTGGCGCGCTAGATACGCAAAGTGACCGGTACAAAGAACTGCTTGTTGAGGCGGTAAAAAAGCAAAAAGAACGTGAAGCGGAAGAGGGGAGAACCGTACCTAAGCACTGGGAAAACGTACCTCCCTATCTTGATGACGACCTAGCTTTTGACCTAGCAAGAGGGTATCAGGTTATTGTTGGCGGTGAAAATAAAGTTGCTATTGATCCTTCTGAGCCGGATGGCAACTTGCAGCCGTTTTTAAGTGAAGTAAGGATCGCACTGTTAGATGAACTGGCATTTGATGATTCGCGTCTTGAAGATGAAGTTAACGTGTATACAGCTGCGTCATACAGCACAAGAGAGGTAGACAAAACACCGGCTGATTATCACGCGGGTGTTGATGGTTTTATTGATATACCTGTTGCTGGGCTGCGAGATACGTACGTCACGGTTACTTTTGACATAACGTTAAAAGAGAAAGACGTAGTCAAGGCAGACATAGTAATAGGGAAGCTGCCGGATCCGCGAACTGAAATCGATGCTTTTTTAGAGGAAGTGGATACCATAGCAGCACGAGTTGCTGCACTGTATCGTAAAAGAAAAGGTGAAGCGCTTCCACGGTACAGAAAATACACTTGATTTTTAAGGGTTTTTTGCTATACTTGCCGCGAGAACGTTAGCATAAGGAGGAAGTGTGAGTATATGTATTTGTGCAGCCGGAGACTTTTCAGAAAGCATTACATTGTGTCAAGAATGTAATTTTCCAAAGCAGGTATTGTTTTATTGTAAGAATTGCAGGAGTCGCACCGTATTTGATGTTGATATTGCTCAGGGATTACTCACAACCATTGGTAAAAAGGTTGTTGTCCATGCGGGGATGATTGTTGTTCAGTCGAGCTGTCATGAATGTCATGGAGGCGAGGCCACAATTCTAGAGATATACGGTATGCCCGGTGACCAATTAAGCGCTATGAGAGAAAAATTACAGCAGACCACTTGAGTCTGTTTTTTTGTGCTTATTGCCTCTCTTTTTTTACCTGTTCTAAGGCAATCTCCTTTACCTCTTTAAGCGTTTTATCTCCGGCGCGGCTGTCTATGGTTTTTAGTGCTATTTCTTGAACTTGGGAGTATGCCTCGTTTAGTTTTTGGGTTAAAACAACAATTTCTGCAGTTTGTTTTTTGACTGTTTCTTCCAAATTAGCGACTTGCAACTCAAAAACCGCTTTGGTGCTTTCATTCTCTTTGGCGAATAATTTGGCTTCAATGTGAGCTTGCTTTTGGGCTTCACTAAATCCTTTTTGTTTTGCTTCCAAAGCTGTCTCTTCAAGCCGCTTTGGAAAAGCCTCAGTAGTCGATTTTAACTCGGTAAATTCTTTTTCTTTGTTTGTCAAAAGGTGTTCTCTTTCTGTTAGTTCCTTTTCTTGCGCCGCTCGTTCTTCGTTAAGCTCCTTTTTAAAGAGTCTCTGCTTTTCTTCATTCTCTTGTTCTTGCCTGCGACGCTCAAGGGAAAGGGTATATTCGTATTCCTCTCTTTCCCGTTCCCGTGATTTTTTTAGTTGGTCGCTTCTTTCTTGTTCTATGGCTTCTTGCTTCTCTTTTTCTTTCTCCCAAATCGTTTTAGTTGTTGCCATTTCTTCTTCAAGTCTTTTTTGTTCTTCCGCCTTCATTCTAATGAGCGCGGCAAATGTTTCCGCTGTAGCATCTATTTCGTGCAGTTCTTTAAGTTTTTGCTGTTCCAGCGTTGTTGCTTGTCTCACTTCAGTTAATTTTCCCGCTTCACCGGTTAAGGTATTTGCCAAAAAATCCATAGATTTTCCAAGCTCAATTTTGAGGTCGGCAATAGTTTTTATGACATTTTCTACCGTATAATGTGAAGCCTTATTCACTGTTTCACGAGTATTTTCCTCTTTCTTTTCTTCTTGAGTGCTTTTCCCTTCTTTGATTTCCCTCTCGTGTTGTTTTAGCAGTTCCTTGTATGCCGCAAGAATTTGAGGCTTGGTGTTTTTCAGAGTAGGTGCGGAAGGAGAATGTTGAGAAGACATAGTTTTAGATTAGTATGATTATAAAGGATTCTCCATTATAGCGAGATTGTTATTGGAGGGTCAAGAGGGAAAGAGAAACCCGGTTTTATGTAAAGACACAAGATTTTATGTCTTTACATTTATGATAGCGCCGTAACGTGACAAAAAACTCAAACTCCACTATACTAAAAGCATGAATAAAGAGACAATCCAAAAATTAAAAACTGCCGCGGATGAGATGCATGCTGTATATCTCTATCTTTTTGGATCACAGGCAAGAGGTGATGAAAACAACCGAAGTGATACGGATTTTGCGGTAAAGTTTGACCAAAAAAAAGTGCAAAATACCTTTAAAGCAAAGCTTGAACTTATGAGTAGACTGACTGAAATTCTGGGGAGCGATGCTATTGACGTTGTTGATATTTCCACGGCGCCGCCTTTGCTTCATTATAATATCATTAAAGACGGAACGGTCATCTGCAGCAGCAATGAAAAAGAGCGCATTATGGATAAAGCGCGAGCGATGTCGGTTTATTTTGATAGGCAGTATTATTATAAGAGGCACGCAAAGCGTGCGTTGGAGAAACTGGCAAAATGAGTAGCACAGAAGAAATAACAATCAGGCTTAAGAAACTGAAAGAATATTTAAGCATAGTTAAAAAAATACGAGACACCGGCACGCGCGGCGATATTAAAAAAGATCCGGTGCTCCGGGGAGCTCTTGAGCGATACTTGCAGCTTATAGCGGAAGCATCTATCGATATTGGTGAGATTATTATTGCGGATCTGGAACTAAGGACGCCACAGTTTAACCGTGATGTATTTGTAATTTTGAGCGAAAAGAAAATAGTAAAAAAAGACTTGGCAAATCGGCTTGGTGCCATGGCACAATTTAGAAATATTTTAGTGCACGATTATGTAGAAGTTGATCTAGATAAAGTGTTTGCGTATCTTAATACCGATCTTCGTGACGTGGATGAATTTATTACGGTCATTGCTCGGTTTATAAAAAAACACGAGTAGAATAAGTACTACTATTTACTGAGAATAGAGCAGATCTCCTAAATCTGTTTTTTTGTTCCCCAAAAAACTGACCCGCCTGCACTTTTACCACATCAAAAAAAGCAAGGTTTTTGCTAGAATGTTTGTATACACATAACAAACATAAAAAAACCTTGCTATGAACATTGTAAAACAAAAATGGGACTATT
>Ga0180007_10003182_pt1 | contig 18588 bp, 15 predicted proteins | sample MM_PC_MetaG_FD_121122 | JGI IMG/M metagenome (GOLD analysis project Ga0180007, IMG submission 121122) | Groundwater microbial communities from the Aspo Hard Rock Laboratory (HRL) deep subsurface site, Sweden - MM_PC_MetaG | ecosystem: Environmental > Aquatic > Deep subsurface > Groundwater... | reverse complement strand
GCCATAACATCATGGGGAAAGAGGAAGAGCCTCTTGACATCGACAATATCATCGACACCATTCGAGGACTACGCAACGATGTAGACGCCTATGCAGTCTGCTCAGCCATGTCCATGGTCAATCCCACCCATGAAATGGTCACGGAAAAGGCCATCTCCATGATCGATCCGAAACCGGTCTTCTGCTCCCACAAGATCAGCCAGCATGCAGGTATGCGGGAACGTGCTGCCACCGCTGCTCTCCATGCCAAGCTCATGCCCCTGATGGAGGCCTATGTCATAGGAGTGCAGGCGGCTATGCTCAAGAATGACCTCCACTGCCCCGTAGTTCTCATTGCCGGCAACGGAGATCAGGTTACCATCAATGATGCCATTGAACAGGCAGGTATTACCGTGGCCAGTGGCCCTGCCTGTACCGCCGGGTTTGGCACGGCTCAGGGAGTAGAACACGGCCTGGTCGTTGATGTAGGCGGTACCACCACCGATATTGCCATGATCAAAGATGGCAAAACAGTACTCTCCCCTGAAGGCTGCAAAGTCGGTGACTGGCACACTCATGTCGAGGCCGTGGATATGTTCACAGGCGGTATTGGCGGCGACAGTCATGTGCTGGTGGATGAGAATGGAGAAATTCATCTTGGACCTGCCCGGGTAATCCCCCTGGCCATGGCCAAAGGCTTTCCCGAGGTCACAAGCTGGCTGGGAGCAAAACACAAGGCCAAGTGCATCTCTTTGCTGCCCGGATTCGACGCCTCTAACCAGACCGACGCCATCATTTTGACACTGGCAGGTGCAGGACCGTCAACGGCTGACACCATCCGGGAAAAGACCGGCTTCTCCGGAGTGCCACTGGAAAAGCAGCTGGAACGACTGGCCAGGAGTCAGATCATCCTGGAGACAGGGTTCACCCCCACCGACGCCCTGCATGTGCTTGGAAAAATCGACATCGGTGACAAAAACAAGGCACAGGCCGGAGCAGAAATACTCGGAGCGCTTCTGGACATGAGTGCAAAGGCCTTTTGCAAAAAAATCGTAAGGATGACGGAAGCCAGGATCGAAGATCTGCTCATCGACTATGTTATACACCACTACTGGGGAAAATCTCTTACCTCCTTCATCTCCACCCGTAGTGACCACCCGGTGCTGCGGGTGGAATTCTGCCTGAAGATCCCCCTCATCGGCATCGGCGCTGCCGCCCGTTACTTCCTGCCCAAAGTTGCCAAGCGGCTGGGAACCACGGTGGAATTCCCCGAATATTGCGAGGTGGGTAATGCTGTGGGAGCGGCCCTGCTGGGAAGCAAGTAGGGTGACCAGGAAATCGGTGCAGGATTGTTGAGACCGTATAACATGGCCAGGAGACTGCACTGTATTTATAGTGGAAAACCACCATTCTGACGAGGACGTTCTTTCCTCCAGCTTTCTGATTAACGGCTGTTTTGACAACTCCACATACGGACGATGCCGCAGCGCCAGGCTACTCAGCTGATCACCGGCACATCTTGCCTGGCACTGTATACCCTCTGGCTCAGCAAAAAAGAGAAGTGAATTGTTCTTTGATAACCTGCCCGGAAACGGCTTTATCTGCGCCCACCGCGGAGCGCGCTCCATCGCCCCCGAAAATACGCTCCTTGCCTTGGAAAAGGCAAAAGAATGTGGGGCCCATTGCTGGGAAACCGATGTACGGATGAGCCTGGATGGTGAACTGCTCATATTGCATGACAAGACCCTGAGACGCACCACGAATGTCGCAACACTCACCTCTTTTCATGGTCGAGCCCCCTGGCAGTCTGACCACTTTACGACAGATGAACTGCGGGAACTGGATGCCGGTTCCTGGTTTCTGCAGGACGATCCATTCGGCACAGTGGCCAGTGGTGAGGTAAGACCTGAAGAGCGGGAAACAATCAAAGACCAGAAAATCCCATTGCTGCGCGAGATTCTGGAGTATACGAAACTCAACTCTTTCCCGGTTAATCTGGAAATCAAGGACCTCAAGACTCCTCCGGGTGATGTTGCCATTGTGGACAGGATCATGAACATGCTCCTGGAAACTGACACCATGGATCTTGTCCTCCTTTCTTCCTTCCGGCATGAATATTTACACAGGGTCCGTGCCTTGAACCAAACAATCGCCATAGGCGTCCTGGCCGAAAAAAGACATCCTCCCGATCTTATCCACTATCTGAACAAACTGTCGGCCACTGCATATCACCCTGAAGCTGGCCTCTGTGAGGCGGAGCTGATTTCAGACCTGCATCGGGCCGGCTTACGCGTCAATACCTGGACAGTTAATGATATGGCACAGGCCAAAGCAATGCTCTGCGCCGGAGCAGGCATAATCACCGACTGGCCACAACGTTTTACCTAGACCATCCGCCCCTTGGAGGAAAATCCGATGAAACGCCAACGCATGCTCGCAGCTATCAGGGAGCAGGGTGATAGACCCTGGGATATCATTGTCATCGGTGGCGGCGCCACCGGACTTGGCACAGCACTTGATGCGGCGTCACGCGGCTATCGCACACTGCTTCTCGAGCAGTCCGATTTCAGCAAAGGCACCTCGAGCCGCTCCACCAAACTGGTACACGGCGGTGTTCGCTATCTCGCCCAGGGCGACGTCTCTCTGGTCCTCGAAGCCCTGCACGAACGCGGTATCATGCGGCAGAATGCTCCCCACCTGGTCAAAAATCAATCCTTTATCATCCCCAACTATGACTGGTGGGACGGACCATTTTATACACTTGGCATGAAAGTCTACGACATGATGGCCGGAAAACTCGGGCTTGGCCCCTCCCAGTCTCTGTCAGCTGACGAAGTACTCCGTGCCATTCCCAATCTTAAAACCGAAGGACTTTGCGGGGGCGTTATCTATTACGACGGCCAGTTTGATGACTCCCGCCTGGCAATCAACATTGCCCAGACCTGTGCGGAACATGGAGGCGTGGTTGTGAATTACATACCCGTCATCGGACTCAGAAAGAACAGTGCAGGCATTGTCTCCGGGGTAAAGGCCAGAGACCAGGAAAACGGGGACAGCTATTCACTGCAGGCAAGATGTGTAGTGAACGCCACTGGTGTTTTTGTCGATAACATCATGCACATGGATGATCCGCAAGCACCACGTCTTATTCGGCCAAGCCAGGGTGTGCATATTGTTCTGGACAAGGAATTTTTGAAAGGCGACTCAGCCATCATGATTCCCAAAACCTCAGACGGCAGGGTGCTCTTTGCCGTGCCGTGGCACGAACGGGTTATAGTCGGTACCACTGATACCCCACTGGACAAGTGTTCGCTTGAACCGCGGGCACTGGAGGAGGAGATTGATTTTATCCTCTCTACAGCCAAAAAATACCTGACCCGTGAGCCACACCGAAAAGATATTCTCTCCATTTTTGCAGGTCTGCGTCCCCTTGCCGCCCCCAAAGAGGGCAATGAGACCACCAGCACCAAAGAGATTTCCCGCAGTCACCACCTGCGCGTGTCCCTTTCCGGTCTGGTCACCATCACCGGCGGCAAATGGACCACCTATCGTAAGATGGCTCAGGATACAGTGGACAAGGCGGCAATGGTCGGGGGGCTGAAAGAGCAAAAATGCCGGACTGAGGACATGCCTATCCACGGATGGCTCTCCAATGTTGATTATCAGGACCCTCTCTATTATTACGGCTCAGACGCCGATTACCTGCGGGATCTGGTATCCGATAACCCGGAACTTGGCAAAAGACTCCATGAACGGCTGCCATACACCTCCATTGAAGTAATCTGGTCGGCACGTTATGAAATGGCCCGCACCGTTGAGGATATCCTGGCAAGGAGGCAGAGGGCCCTCTTTCTTGATGCCAGAGCCGCCATTGACATGGCCCCGACAGTAGCCAGAATTCTGGCCAGAGAGCTGGGACGAGATGAGAACTGGCAGAAAAACCAGGTGAAGCAGTTCACCGAACAGGCCAGAGGCTATTACCTGGAAGACTGAAAAAATCCAACCGGACAAGTCGTTTTTTATGTATAATCAGGAAGAAAGTCATTTTTTATGGCATATTCACAGGATATTGATTGCCAAGGAATCTTTTTCTGTACTCCATGCTGATTTGTGTCTAGAAAAAGACTGGGCATAATTAAGATCAGACCGTAACTTCATTTTTGCAAATACTTCTCCAGACAACAACCTCGGGTGACCAGTGAATGATCCACAGCAAAAACAACAGCATTTAGCCGCCATCGACTTGGGTTCCAACAGTTTTCACATGGTTGTTGCCCGCATTGAAAACGGTCATATCCACATTCTTGATAGATTAAAGGAGATGGTGCGACTGGGGGCCGGTCTTGATAAAAATGGCAATTTGTCCTTAGAAGCTCAAAGTCGCGCCCTTTACTGTCTTGAGCGTTTTGGCGAACGCGTGGAACATTTACCCCAAGGCAGTGTGGCGGCCGTTGGCACCAAAACCCTGCGGCAGGCAAAGAATGCCCGTCTTTTTTTACAACATGCCAGTGAGGTTCTGGGCCATCCTATTTCTGTCATTGGCGGAAAAGAAGAGGCTCGCCTTGTGTATCTTGGTGTTTCTCATTCCCTTGTTGCTGATGATGGCAAAAGGCTTGTTATGGATATTGGTGGCGGCAGTACTGAATTAATTATCGGTGAAAATTTCGAACCCTTGCATCTGCGCAGCCTCGATATGGGTTGTGTCAGTATGAGTCGAAAATTTTTTCCAAACGGAAAACTCACCAAGAAATATTGGAAAGAGGCTGGCATCGCTGCCCATCTGGAACTGCGTCCGGAAAGGCTCTCTTTTCAAGAAGTTGGCTGGAGCTCTGCCACAGGGGCATCCGGTACCATTAAAGCCGTAGGTAAAGTTGTGAGTGGGCTTGGCCTGGAATCCTATAACATTACCCTGGACAGTTTGTACCGGATCCGGGATATAATGATTAAGGCTGGACATCTGAAAAATCTTGATCTGCCCGGTTTAAACAGTGATCGACAGCCTGTTTTTGCAGGAGGTCTTGCCATCCTCATTGCCACCTTTGAGGCACTGAAAATTAAAACCATGCAGGTTTCCGAAGGGGCCTTACGTGAAGGCTTGCTGTATGAGCGTCTTGGCCGTATTCAGAGTGAAGATACCCGGTTAAAAACCGTTTCAAGTGTGCAGCAGCGATTTCAGATAAGCCAGCAACATGCAAGACGGGTAAGTAAAACAGCACACCGCCTCTTGACTGCCTGTGAAAAATCTTGGAACCTGCGACTGGAAGATGCCGAATTACTGCACTGGGCAAGCAGTCTGCATGAGATTGGCCTTGCCGTTTCTTTGAATGGATACCAGAAACATGGGGCGTATCTGCTGGACAATGCCGATCTCCCCGGTTTTTCTTTTGAGGAGCAGGACCTGATGAGTGTTCTGGTGCGTTGCCATCGCAGCAAAATATCAAAGAAACTTTTCAAAGAGTTACCGAATGGAAGTCAGCAGACGGTCTTAAGGCTTGTCGTTCTTCTTCGTCTCGCCACGCTGCTGCATCGATCCCGACAAGAAGAAACAGCAGTTATTGAAAAAATTGTCGCCAATGAAAACACCTTGACTCTTGAGTTTGCAAAGGATGAGTTGATAATACATCCCTTACAGCTCGCCAGCCTTGAACAGGAAGCTAAGTATCTAAAAAATGTGGGTTTTGAGCTCAGGTTTTCCTGATGACCAAATCAGGCAGCATTGGTCATAGGATTCAGGTGATATACATACATAGCAGATCGTTTAAAGTCCATTTTCCTCCAATATAAAATATAGATAAAGGGCTTAATAAAAAAATAGACCTTTTTTAATATCCTCACAAACTGGTCATTACTCTTACTCCCATGTTATCCCAGGTACTTGCTGATTTACTTGTCGTTATTCACTTTGCATTTATCATCTTTGTGATGACGGGAGGCTTCCTTGTCCTAAGGTGGCGGCGAATCATCTTCCTCCATATCCCTGCCGCCCTGTGGGGGGCGTTTCTTGAACTTCAGGGCTGGTCCTGCCCTCTGACCTACCTTGAAAATCATTTCAGAGAGGGAGAAACATATCACTTCGAATTCATTGAATATTACATCACCCCCCTGGTTTATCCGTCGGCACTCACCCGTCAGTCACAGATTTTTTTTGGTCTAGCTGTTCTGGTTATCAATTGTGTTGTCTATACCTGGATCTTGGTCCGATATTCCAGAAAGAAGCGTAGAACTAACATATCTTCATAACCCCTTTCCTTGAAGCTTCCTCAGCTGACGACTACCCATGGCAGACCGCCTCACAAATATTCGGATGAAGTGGGACAGTTTCCTCTTGTAATATTTTTCATAATTTCTGCAAAAAACAAGTAAGTGAATTTTCACTCAGATGAAAATCCATTGGAACACCTTCTCTCCTGATCAAAAGAGAAAAACATCCCTACTCCCCTGTAAACAGGAGCAGGTACTCCCCGTAGCCCTCTTCTTCCAACTTATCCCTGGGAATAAAACGCAGGGCTGCCGAATTGATGCAGTAGCGCAGCCCTGTGGGGGCCGGGCCGTCGTCAAAGACATGGCCGAGATGGGAATCACCGTGACTGGAGCGTACCTCGGTGCGGACCGAGAAGAAACTTCGATCCTTTTTCTCCACAATATTTCGGGCGTCCAGCGGTTTTGTATAACTGGGCCAGCCCGTACCAGATTTAAACTTGTCCTTTGAACTGAAGAGAGGCTCACCGGAGACGATATCAACATAGATCCCTTCGGCCTTGTTATCCCAATATTCATTACGAAAAGCGGGTTCAGTGTCTTCCTTTTGGGTCACCTTATACTGGAGATCGCTGAGACGGGAACGCAGTTCCTTATCCGACGGTTTTCGATATGTACCCTGCTGCTGGGCAAGCTTCTGCGGCCACACCTTTTCCACAAAATCTTTTCTTCCAGATCCTGCCTTATAAGCAGAATAGTGAGCATAATTTTTCTTGTAGTAATCCTGGTGATATTCTTCTGCCGGGTAAAAGGGCTGAGCTGATAGAATTTTCGTTTGAACAGGTTTGTCAAAGAGGCCTGACTGCTGCAGATTCTCCTTGGAAGCCAGTGCCACCTCCTTTTCCGTGTCATTCTGATAGAAAATAGCAGTTTTATACTGAGAACCACGATCAGCAAACTGTCCCCCGGCGTCAGTTGGATCTATCTGCTGCCAAAAGACTTCCACCAGCTCCCCGTAGGAAATTTTTGCCGGATCGTAGCGCACTTCCACCGCCTCATAATGATTGGTCCGGCCTGCACTCACCTGATCGTATGTGGCTTCTTTTTCAGTACCGCCACTATACCCGGCCTGGACAGCAATTACCCCTGCGAGTTGTTCAAAAGGCGGCTCCATGCACCAGAAACAGCCTCCACCGAAAATCGCCGTTCGTTCCTCTGCCATAACCTGTCTCCCATTTAATACACAAAGCATCAACAAGACTGATACAATCGTGGTTATCTTCAGTTGTTTTGACATATTGAACCTCCACAAAACGAGAATTATTCCTATCTGCAATATCATATGCATTCGTCCCAAAGGAAACAAGAAAGAAAATGCCATTTTCCCGATTCTTTTTTGGTTTCAAAATGGGAACCGAAGCGCTATAGTGCGGCATGAAAAAATCAAACACACCCAAACGAACCAAATTTATCTTTGTGACAGGCGGCGTACTTTCCTCTCTTGGCAAAGGACTGGCTGCTGCTTCCATTGGCGCCCTTCTTGAATGCAGGGGTCTGACCGTCACTTTCCAGAAACTCGATCCCTATATCAACGTTGATCCCGGGACCATGAACCCTTTCCAGCACGGTGAGGTCTTTGTCACTGATGATGGAGCCGAGACAGATTTGGATATGGGCCATTATGAACGCTATACCAACGCGGTCATGGCTCAGAAAAACAACTACACCTCAGGGCGAATCTACTACTCTGTCATCACCAAGGAACGACGAGGCGAGTATCTCGGCGGTACGGTGCAGGTGATCCCGCACATCACCGACGAGATCAAGGCGGCCGTGGTCCAGCTCGAAGGCAGTGTGGATGTGGCCATCATTGAGATCGGCGGCACGGTCGGTGATATTGAAGGCCTGCCCTTTATCGAGGCCATCCGCCAGTTGCGCGGCGACCTTGGCCGAGAGAACACGCTCTATATCCACCTCACTCTGGTTCCCTATATCAGAGCTGCCGGTGAAGTAAAAACCAAGCCGACCCAGCACTCTGTTCGAGAGTTGCGCGCAGACGGCATCCAGCCAGACATTCTGGTCTGCCGCACCGAGGTCCCCCTGCCCGATGACCTTAAGGCCAAGATCGGACTCTTTTGTGACGTATCCAAAGATGCGGTCATCACCGCCATTGACGTAGACAGTATCTACGAGGTGCCACTGAGTCTGCACAAAGAGGGAATCGACACCAAGATCCTCGAACTCCTGAACATCTGGACGGGAAAACCAAATATTGCTCCCTGGGAAGAACTGGTCCACAAGATCAAAAACCCCAAAGATATTATCACCATTGGTATCACCGGAAAATATGTGGACCTCACCGAGTCATACAAGAGCCTGCACGAATCCCTGATCCACGGTGGCCTGGCCAATGACGTGAAGGTGGAACTGCGCTACATCAGCGCCGAAGACCTGGAAGACAAAGATCCTGCGGCCCTGCTCGAAGGCTGTCACGGTATTCTGGTTCCCGGTGGTTTCGGACAACGTGGTGTGGAAGGAAAGATCAAGGCCATCACCTATGCCCGGGAAAACAAGATTCCCTTCTTCGGCATCTGCCTGGGTATGCAACTGGCCGTTGTGGAATATGCCCGCAATGTACTGGGCCTGAAGAAAGCCAACTCCACTGAACTTGATACAAAAACCCCGGATCCGGTTATCTACCTGATCAAAGAGTGGTTCGACTACCGTACCAAACAGATGCAGGTCCGCGACGAGACCTCGGACATGGGCGGCACCCTGCGCCTTGGTGCCTACCCCTGTATCCTGAGAGAGGACACCTTTGCCAAAAAAGCCTACCAGGCAGACGAGATCTCTGAACGCCACCGCCATCGTTTTGAGTTCAACAACGATTACCGGACACAGCTGGAAGAAAAGGGACTGGTCATCTCCGGAACCTCTCCGGACAACAATCTGGTTGAGATTGTCGAGATTGCTGACCACCCCTGGTTCCTCGGCTGCCAGTTTCACCCCGAATTCAAGTCCAAGCCAATGAAACCGCATCCACTCTTCACCGACTTCATTGCAGCGGCCATGATCCATAAGGCGTTATGATGGATTCTGTTTCATCTGTTCCTGTCGCCACCCCGGATGGAAACGGCATAGAAGTAGGTTCGGGGCAGCCCCTGCTCCTCATTGCCGGCCCCTGTGCCCTGGAATCTGAAGAACTGGCACGCAGAGTGGCAGGAGAGATGCAGGAGATCTGTGCTCGACTCGGTCTCTCTTACGTCTTCAAGGCCTCCTTTGACAAGGCCAACCGTACCTCCCTTGACTCCTACCGAGGACCTGGACTGGAAGAGGGTCTCTCTATCCTTTCCCGAATCCGGGAAAAAATGCAGGTTCCGGTCATCTCTGATATTCATGAAAGCAGCCAGGTTGCACCTGCGGCTGAGGTCCTGGATATCCTCCAGATTCCTGCCTTTCTGTGCAGACAGACCGACCTGCTGGTGGCTGCAGCACGGACCAACAAACCGATCAACCTGAAAAAAGGCCAGTTTGTCTCACCATGGGATATGGAAAATGGGGTGAACAAGATCCGGGGCGCCGGAGGCAACAAGATTATGCTGGTGGAAAGGGGCGCAAGCTTCGGCTACAACAACCTGGTGGTGGACATGCGTTCACTTCCTGTCATGCGCGGCTTTAACTGTCCTGTGATCTACGATGCCACCCACTCCGTGCAACTGCCGGGTGGGGCAGGAGGCTCTTCCGGCGGCCAGCGGGAATTTATTGCTCCCCTCTCCCGTGCAGCTGTAGCTGCAGGGATCGACGGACTATTCATGGAAGTGCATCCCGACCCTGACAAGGCACTCTGTGACGGCCCCAACTCCATTGCCCTGGACCGGATTGAAGAGCTCCTCGTCCAGCTGGTACGAATCCGTGAAGCCGTATCCGTCTAACCTTTTCTTATTTGAAAACCTGTCATGGATAACGACTCCTGCTCCACGCCATCAGAACCCGGCGCCTACCCCTCAGACTGCGAAGTACTTGAAGGCTACCGACGCATAGCCAGAGAAAAGGCTGCCCATGAAGGCCGCACTCAGGCCTGGCAGACAACTCTGGCCAAGGCAAAAGCAATCAAACTCCTGCTCCTTGACGTGGACGGGGTACTCACCGACGGCAGCCTCATTTATTCCCATGAAGGCAAAGAATCCAAGGCCTTTAATACCCAGGACGGATTTGGTCTGCGCATGCTGCAGGATTCAGGCGTGGAAGTGGGTATCATCACGGCCAGGAGCTCCGAGGCGCTCAGTCGCCGCAGTGCGGACCTGAAGATCTCTCACCTGTACCAGGGAGCGATGAACAAGCTTGAGGCCTACAAGGAGATCATCAAAAAAACAGGCTACAAACCCTTTGAAATCGCCTACATGGGAGATGACTGGCTGGACATGGTACTCCTCACGCGGGTCGGTCTCGCCGCTGCTCCGGCCAATGCAGTAAAGGAAGTCAAGGAGATGTCTCATTACACCAGCGAACAGTCAGGTGGGCATGGCGCGGTACGTGAACTCTGCGACCTGATCCTTGAGGCCCAGGGCAAGTACAAGGAATTATTTCAACTCTACATGAATCGATGACCTCATCAAGAACTCTGGTCTGGCTCATCCCCCTGGCTCTCTTGCTCACCTTCCCCCTCTGGCGCATTCCAATAGCCGCCTTTCTTTCACCCCGTGGAGGATACGACCCCTCCCTTGCCGAACGCCCCGTGGACGAGCATAAATTCGACATGGAAACGGTGCATATCACCCAGAGCGAACAGGGAAAAACCTCCCTGGAAATTGTGGCGGAAAAGGCCTATACCGGCGGCAGTGTCAACGAAGTCCGTATGGACAATGTAGACGCCGTTGTTACCGGTAATAATGCAGAACAGACATTTATCACTGCCCGCCATGGAGTCCTGAACAAGCAGGAAGCCGTTCTGACGATGATCGACGAAGTCGTTGTGATCAAACCAAAAGACAAGATGGAACTCTACACCGACCTCCTGATATACAACGATAAGACCAACATGGCTCACTCACCGGGTAAAACCAGGCTGGTCGGAGATCAAATCACGATCCGGGGAAACAATCTGCTCTTCAACACCAAGACGCAATCCTACGATCTGGGTGGCCGTGTCCACTGCAAGCTGACCGGATTTTCCAACCCCTAATGCACCGAACATGAGATGCAGGGATCGTACGCACGAACCAGCATCTCTGCCAGCCGCCGAATTTCCCGATCGTCTTTCCCCTGGTCTGCCATAACTGCAGCCAGTTCATGCAGGTCATAGTGGATGTTGGCGTTGTTCTGACTGGTGGGAATGACGCAGTCGGCCTTTGTTATCCGACCGCTGGAATCAAAGCTGTAATAGTGGTAAAGGATTCCCCGCGGCACCTCCACTGCTCCCACCCCACTGCCTTCCCTTGGGGTCACAATCTGTCTGGCCTCCTGCCAGGGGCTTCCCAGAAGCTCCCCGATAAGGAGAAGAGAATCCTCCACCACGTGGACAGATTCCACCAACTGGGCAATGCTATTCATATAGGGATTATGAGTAAGACCCGTCAACCCCAATAAGGCAGCAATCTCTCCGGCCAGAGGATGGAGGAAAGAAGAATTGTTGTTGACTCTGGCCAGAGCTCCAACGGCCATACTTTTTCTAGAAAGCCTGCTCCACTTGGAAGTGGAGTGATCCACCATATACTCATTGGTCATGGCCAGATACTCATCTTCCCCTTTCACCACACCATCGCTGGAAATCAGCTGCCCGCCGATAAAAGGATAACTTCCCTCTCCCTTCAGAGACACCCATTCCGTTTCCCGATTGAAATCGGGAATAGTGAAGGAAGCAAAAAGCTCTGCCGCCTGTTTGAGATCGGGAATAACCGCCTGCAGACGCCGCTCAAGGCTCGCCAGTGCAGATCGATCCGGCAGCATGGTAAAACCGCCGACCACCGTACGGGTGGGATGAAGTCGCCGCCCCCCGATGAGATCGGCGCCGTCATTGGCCAGAAGCTTGATCCTGGCTGCCCGCTGGACCTCTTCCGGATGGGGCTCAATGAGCTCCAGGACACTGGTTGCATTAAGAAAATCGGGAGCGGCCAGGAAATAGAGATGAAGGATATGACTCTGCAAGGTCTCCATGTGTTTGAGGAGAAGGCGCAGTTTTTCCGTCTGTGCAGAAGGCGTCATGGCAAAGGCCCGCTCAACAGCCCTGATACTGGCCAGGGTATGGCCGATGGAACAGATGCCGCAGATCCGTCCACAGATATAAGGTGCATTTTCATACCTCTTGCCCACCAGCATTGCCTCAAAAAAACGCGGCGTCTCCACCACATCCCAGCTGGCCTTTTCCACCTGGCCGTCCTTGATGCAAATTTCGATATTGCCGTGGCCCTCAACCCTGGTCAGGTGCTTGACACTGATATCACATGTGAGTTTCATTCCATCTGTCCTTTGTCCTGTTTGCCCTTCATCTCCTTGAGAATATGGCGAAATCCGCCAAAACACTCCATGCGGTCCAGCATCACCTCTTCCGGGATATTGTGTTTGCGGATAACCTCCCGAAACTGAATGATATTTGCTTCATCGGCAGGGCCTCTGCAGCCCCAGCAGCCCATACGGTTATCAGGACACCAGGAATCACAGCCCGCTCGGGTTATGGGACCGAGACAGGGTTCTCCCAGTTCAAAGAGACAGGTATTGCCCTTGGCGGTACATTCCATGCAGACCGGATACCGTGGATGGTCTACAGATTTACCCAGGACCAGATTGGTAACGATCTGCTCCACCTCTTCCTTTTTGACCGGGCATCCGTATATTGAAAGATCAACCTCCACAAATGCTGACAGGGGCTGTACTTCCCTGGTCTCAACGGGATGGTCGCCGTAGACCTCATGTTTCACCCACTCCAGGTCATTAAAACGGTTCTTGAGCTGATTGACCCCACCAAAACAGGCACAGGAACCCAGAGCCACCAGCACTCCTGCCCGTTTACGAATCCGCTTCAAACGTTCCTCCTCATCCGCCCTGGTGACGCTCCCTTCCACAAAGGCAATCTCATAATCATCACTCCGGATACTCATGGCCTCCCGAAAATTGACAATCTCCACCAGAGAAAGAAAACTTAAAAGGCTTGCCTCGTTATTCAGGATCTGCAGTTGACAGCCCTCGCAGGAAGAAAGCTCAAAAAACGCCACCCGAGGCCGTTTAATCTCCACTCCCAAATAACTGCGTCCACCCTTCTCCATAATTGTTCCCTCTTCCGTAGTCTCAATCTTAAAGTGAGCCCCAGGTATTGCGAGGCCTATCTCAGATAGCTTCTTTCATGTTCATTACTTCCCAATAGTCAAAAACCGGCCCGCTGAGACAGGTATAGGTTGCACCGATATTACAACGGCAGCACTTGCCTCGCCCGCAGTGCATCCGCCTTTCCAGAGAGACAAAGATCTTCTGCATGGGCAGCCCGGCATCGATCAACATATTGCAGACAAACTTGAACATTACCGGCGGGCCGCAGACAATGGCAAAGGTCTTTCGAGACAGGTTTCCAGAAGAAACCTCTATCCGCTTCTCAAGGATCTCGGTGATCCTCCCCACAGGACCGGTCCAGTCTGCATCTCCCTCATCGACGATGATATCAAGATTGATATCGAACTGTCGCCACATCTGATGCTGGTAGGTAAAAAGAAGTTCTGACGGCTTTCTGGCTCCATAGATAATATCGATCCGTTTATAACGGCTGCGATTTTCCAACACCGCGAAAAGAGGTGCCCTGAGAGGGACAATACCAAGACCGCCGGCGATAAGCAGGACGTCGCTCCCCTCCATCTTCTCAACCGGGAAGCCAGTACCGAAAGGTCCGCTGATCCCGACAACCGTTCCGCGGGGAACCCGGTCCAGGAAATGAGTCAGGTTACCCACAGCCCTGATGCAGAGCTCAATATCTCCGTGCCGGGTGGGAGAAGAAGAGATAGAAAAAGGGCCTTCCCCGATGCCCGGCAGCTCCAGCATGACAAACTGCCCGGGTTGAAAATTGAAGCTCTGCCGCAGCCCGGTATCTATGATCCTGATCTGGTAAAGTTTTTCAGTTGCCGTCAAGGGGTAGACACTGGTGATTTCTGCCTGGTAACTGTATTCAAAACTTGTCAGGTCAGTCTTCCTCATGAACTTGCCCTGGCTAGGCATGACATCCACAAACTCCAGTTTATTCATTTTCCTCCTCCTGACCCCGGACACTGGCAATGACATCCGGGACGGTAATTCCTGCCGGACATGCCTGGCCGCAACGCCCGCAGCCCACACATAGCGACTCTTCAAAGGCCTCCTGGAAGCCCCGGTGTTTGTGATAGTAGCGATACTTGAGGCGGGAAGAGCTGTCCGGCCGAAAATTGTGGCCACCTGCAACCTCTGCAAAATCAATAAGATTACAGGAATAGAGCTGCCTGATCTTGGACGCGCCCTGCAGATCCAGATCCACATGCTCTGAGACCCCGTAACAGTAGCATGTCGGACAGACATTGGCGCAGGTACCGCAGGAAAGACACTGTTTTCCCCACTCCTCCCAGACCGGTGACTGAAATTCCAGATCCAGAATCTTGGTAAGATCCGACGTGTCAACCTGACAACTGAATTCACGGTTACGGGCTTCAACCGTCTCCACAAAGCGTCGATGGTCCTCTTCGTCCGGTTCCGCAGTCGGAATCTGTTGCAGGATATCCCAGGCGCGAGCCGACTGAATCTCGACAAAATAGCTGTCACCAAGATCGGTGAGATACATGTCAAACCCATGCAATACGGTGTCGGTACCCATGGAACGACAGAAGCAGAAGGGCTGCGGATGGCAGTCTATGCCGATGATAAACATATTTCTCCGTTTCCCTGTATAAAAGGGATCGGGATAGGCCTGTTCACTGAGAACCTTGTCCAGCTTGTTCAACGCATTGATATCACAGGCATGGACACCGAAAAAAACGTGCTGTTTGTAGATATTGAGATCGACATGTTTCTCCCAGCTGCCATCTTCGATTATGAATGAACTAAGAGTTTCCTGAAAGGGGAGAACAAAAGGCTTCAAGGAGTGGGTGGTGGTGGTAAAATCGAGGCGGAGATCCTGAAAATCATAGAGATAGTCAAAGGCAAACAACTCCTTGCCTCTCTTTGCCATGCCCCGGCTCGTCGGCCCCACCACATGGTTTACGGCAAGAATTTCATATAAGGTTTCCAGTTCCTTCTTTACAAAGACTCTGAACAGCATACCCATCCCTCCGTAGCAAAAACCCAGTCTATTTCGATGAATCCGATCATAAGAGTTTTCATTTGCACAAACTATGTCTTTTTGAATCTATCAAACAATCCCCTCTTTTCACATATAAATATTGCTCCTGCCACTTCATCCAGCAATCGATTTGACAGACAAGTAAGACCATACCCTGCAGCATCCCCAAGAAAATGAAACAAGACAGAAAGCATTCTTGACATTCTGATCGCCACCCACTAAAGTCACACTAATTTACAATTCGTGTTACTAAAAAATTTAACAAAGGGGTCGGCACCCATTTTTTAACCTTCCGGATAACACGAATATTTTTTTCTCACACCCACCGTTAGCGGATTCGTCCCGATGCTCAACAAATCGATGTCGATTCGGCTGCACCAACAACCGCAAGGAGGATCTGATGAAACCGTTTTCCACAACCCTTATAACCACGAGCCTGCTCCTGGCTACTGTCAGTCCGGGAATAGCACATTTTGGCATGGTCATTCCATCGGAACCCATTGTCACCGCGGAAAAGCGAAGTGTCCAGCTTGACCTCTCATTCTCCCATCCCTTTGAGGGAATAGGCATGGATCTGGTGAAACCGGCAAAATTCTCTGTGATCAAAGATGGTGAAGAGACAGATCTTCTGCCTGGGCTCCAGGAAAGTAAGGTCATGGATCACCAGGCATGGAGGTCTGATTTCCAGGTTAAACGACCTGGAGTCTACCACTTTGTGATGGAACCGACCCCATACTGGGAACCCACGGAAGATCTCTCCATCATCCACTACACCAAAACGATCATCCCGGCCTTTGGCTCAGAAGACGGCTGGGATCAATCCCTGGGCCTGCCCACAGAGATCGTGCCTTTGCTCCGTCCCTTTGGCAACTATGCAGGCAACAGTTTCAGCGGCCAGGTCCTGCTTGGCGACAAACCGGTTCCTGGAGCCGAGGTAGAGGTGGAGTTTTACAACAAAGAGCACAAATTCAAAGCTGCAAGTGACTACCACATCACTCAGGTGGTCAAGGCAGATGCTGAAGGCATATTTAGTTTTGCATGCCCTCAGCCGGGCTGGTGGGGATTTGCCGCCCTGAGCACTGCAGACTACACCCTGAAAAATCCGCAGGGCGAAGAAAAAGGCGTGGAATTGGGAGCCGTACTCTGGGTCTACATGGATCCCTGGCTATAGACGAGCAGAGGGGAAAGGTGGATCGGAAGGAAATATGGATAACATCCTTTCTAAACAACCGATGGTGATGAATTCCTCATCGTTGCCGATTCTTTATATGCAGACAGTCCCCTCCCTATAACGCACAAAGGCCTTTCATGAGGATATGAGCCCCCCTGAAAAGCCTTGTGCGATAGGTTTGTTTTTGTAAATTCTAAAACTGGCCCCAGCTAATCATAACATCAGCTGGGGCCAGGTATGGGATAGACGAATATTTCAACTCAATCAACATCAATACCAATGACATTCTATCAGGCATACTGGTAGAACACCAAACAACCTACTTCACCTCTGTAATCGGCTTTTCGCGATAAGGATAATTTTTCAAGCGAATGTCTCCACGCTTATGGGGGTTAGCAATAGTCTTTGTTGTATCAACCCAATCATCCCACTTGAAGTCATTTATAATTTGAGCCTGGTAACTTTCAGTTAGCGGGCGGCTTAGGATGTCGTTAACATGCATCCATTGATAATAACGGAGAAGATCCACTTGATAAGGTACAGGAGTCCCTTTGGGATTTTTTACCTCCTTTTTAAGATCAATGACATCTTGCATGTTAACTTTAGTCTTCCATGTAATTTTTTCCGGAAGAACTACCGGTTCGTTGGGGATGTTATTAATCCCTTTTTTCAACGTGGCCAGGACAGCGACTTTTGTATCTTCCCGATACAAGATAATAGCATGATTATAGTCTTTATTTTTAAAGAAGCCGAGAGTGCCGTACTGAAGACGAGCTCCGGTCAAAAAAGCGACTCCGTCTGACCAGCAAGGCCCTGTTCCGGAAATTGCTTTGAGAACACTTCTATCTATAATCCCATCCGGGAAAAGGATATCGAAAGCAATTTTTGCGCAATTCGCTACATGTGTTATGCCTTCACAGTCATGACCATGCCATTTAATAATGTCTTTAATGGTTACGGCATAAGTACGCTCATAATATCGACCTTGCGTTCCTTTAGTTGCAAGAATCTCAAAAACAGGAGCATATGGCATGGCAACCATAGGGGCATACCAGGTAGGTATGCGATCTGGCTGCGTCACACCGGTTTCTATAAAAATATTAACCCCCTGTTTATAGGTAGGCTCCTGGCCCCAGGATGCTGAACAGGTCAACGCCAAAAATAGTATTACTAAAGAAAAAATTTTCATGTCCGTTCCTTAACTTCTGTTGATATAAAATGTAGTGAGTATTGAGCAGCCTCACTTTTAGTAACTGTTCACCAGCCTTATTTTTAGGCTTGCCTTCAAAAACAAATCCGCTTGCCATCATTTGCAAACGAGGCTTTTTGACAAATTAATCAATATTGTCAAACCATTATGCCAAGACAACTCCCCCCTGAAAAACACAAGGGCCTCCAGAAGAATAGAAACATCCTCTGAAAGCCCTTGTGCGGAGAGAAGCATAAAACTTTTTCTCTATTCCATAATTCCTCGGCTCATCATTGAATCAGCGGGGCTGATTATGGAACAGAAGGGTATGTCAACTCAACAATACTCAAATAGCTCTACAGCCAAAAACTATACTCAAACCCGGCAAGAACCATCGCGATCACCATCACCGGTGCCATCACAATCGCTTCTACTACGACTTTTTCCATTGCCGGCCAGGGTCGGGGTTACAGGCTCTACTGTCAGATCTTCAAGGCAGGATTCATCTTTCAGTTTATCACGAATCTGAAGCTTATCACCGGCCAGGGTCGGGGTTACGATCTCCACTGCAGGCAAGCAGGAACCGTCTTTAAGCTTATCCTGAATACGATCACGAAGCTGATCAGCAGCAAGTGTCGGGGTTACAATCTCCACTGCGGGGACACAAGAACCATCCTTAAGCTGTTGACGAATCTTATCAGCTGCCACAACGGGGGTTACGATCTCCACTGCAGGTAAGCAGGAACCGTCTTTAAGCTTATCTTG
>Ga0180007_10003181_pt1 | contig 18589 bp, 20 predicted proteins | sample MM_PC_MetaG_FD_121122 | JGI IMG/M metagenome (GOLD analysis project Ga0180007, IMG submission 121122) | Groundwater microbial communities from the Aspo Hard Rock Laboratory (HRL) deep subsurface site, Sweden - MM_PC_MetaG | ecosystem: Environmental > Aquatic > Deep subsurface > Groundwater... | reverse complement strand
AGATAGATATTGTATTTAGCTAAATTCACAATATCGTTAATCAAAAAAACTGGTTCGAATTCTTTTTCTAAATGTTCAGCGTCTTCTGCTCCCACCCTAAAAGAAACCAGAGTTCCAACATTGCCAAAAATAGCGTCTCTAACAGTAGTATTTCCATCGAAAACTAGTTGATTTATATATTGATGAGCCAAAATTAGATTTAACTTATATTTTCTGGCCTCAGAAAGGATACTAGCAAAAGATTCAGTAGCAAAATTTTGAAATTCGTCCACATAAAGATAAAAATCTTTTCTTTCCTCTTCGGGAACTTCCACTCGTCCCATGGCCGCTAATTGAATTTTGGTAATTATCATACCACCTAAAAGTCTCATGGAATCCTCTCCGATTTTTCCCTTGGACAAATTAACAATCAGTATTTTCTTATTGTCCATAATGTCTCGCATATCAATAGTGGATTTGGGTTGACCAACAATATGACGGATGACCGAAGAAGATAGAAATTGTCCAACTTTGTTTTGAATGGCTGCTACCGCTTCTTTTCTAAAACGATCTTCCCATTGGTCAAATTCATTAATCCAGAAAGATTTAACCACTGGATCTTTTATCTTTCCATAAACACGTTTCCGAAAATCCTTATCAAACATCATCCTATTCACTCCCAGCATAGTTGAACCAGGATAATCCAGAAGAGCCAGAATAGTATTATTGAGAATATATTCCATTCGAGCACTCCAAACATCTGGCCAAATTTTCTTAAAAACACCCATCATTCCCGAAGCTACTAGATTTTTCTTGTCCTCATCAACTGCTTCCAAAATATTAAAAGCAACCGGGAAACTACTATCGGCTGGATTGAAATAAATGACATCGTTAATACGCTCATTGGGAATTGCTCTCAACATTTTTTCAGCAAATTCTCCATGCGGATCAACCACACAAACACCATCACCATTTCTAATATCTTGAATAGCCATATTCTCCAACATATTAGACTTTCCCATTCCAGTTTTTCCAATCACATACATATGACGACTGCGATCGTCTTTTTTGATACCAAAAATCCGCTCTTGATTTCGGAAATTAGTTTTAGCAAAAAAGTTTATTTCTGACATTATTTATCTAAGAATATTAATCGTCCAAATTTTGTATTTCTAATTACTTGCTAATTACTGCATTGGCAAATTATTAGGGGCAGTTCCTCTCCTTGAGTCAATTCGCGTGACTGAAGGCGTCTTAACGTCCATATCAGGAAAATGAAACAAAGTAGCCAATTCTCTAACAGACAAAGTAATGTTAACTCCATCCATTTTTCTTTTTTTATATCTTTCATAAATTAAACGTTTTCTGAAAGCCACCCTGGTGTCTTTAAAAAAATAATTCGCGTAAGTCTTACTCCTATCATTGGGTTTAAAATTATTAAGATTCAAATCATTAAATTGTTTAAAAGCACCACTCAAAGAAGAAACGTTCGACTTATTAAATCCATCTTTTCTGCCAATATAAATCATCCGGATTTTGGTTTTAAAATGATTGAGGCCCAGATTATCTTCTACCGCTTTCAAAATTTCTCTTTCTCCTGGAGTTAAGCGAAACTCAAGAGGTGCAACTTCTTCTTCTTTTTTAGTTGAAAATTGCACTGCCTCTCTCATGCCCTTAGGAACATTACCCACTACATCACTTAGATGGCCAACAATGCCTTTTTTTTCATCAAGTGGTCGCCCAGCTAATTTTTTTATTAGGTTGATTTCTTCTTTTTTCCAAGTTTCATGAAGTGGCTCAACAATATATTGCAACCAAAGATGTTGTCCGGGCCCAAGGCCACCCATAGCTTCCACAATTCCCCCCATTGGATCAATCATTCTACCCGTTATATCTTCCTCAAATTTTTCATAGGTCTTAATCGGATAGGCATCAGGCATAACAAAAACCCAGTCGGACCCCCAAAGATCCCAATTTTTGTTAGGAACAACTTTGGGAAAATTTTTAACATAATCTTCAACTTCAATGACCTGGGCTTCCGGATATTGAGCATAAACTTGCGCTTCAATGACATTTTTAAATCTCTTTTCCGTTCTAACGTAAAAATGAGCCTTGCCTTCTTCGCCTATTATTTCTAAAGAAAAATGAGGAGTAATTATTCCGGTACTCATAACATCCCAATAGTTATAAGTAGTCAAAACCCCAGCAAGACCCCAATAAAGAGGCTCCATTAATTTAGGACCCTTTTCTATTTCTCTGGGCGGAATAATTTCCAATAAAATATACTCTCTGGTCGCCAGAAAAGACCACTTAGAATAGGCGTGTACAAACTCAAACCAAAGCAACTTGAAAACATAAAAAAAAGCCACCGGTAAAATGACCCACCAAAAATTCAGTAGTCCCCGCTCCATGGCTTTTAATATTTCTGATAGATAGGACGTCTCCATAAATAATCCTAATTATTTATTTTTATTTTAAATCTTTTTTATTTTAATTTGTATAAGTCTTTTTCTTTGGTAAAAAAGTTAGTGTTGTTAAGATTAATCATAACAGTAGCGGACTTTACCTTCCTAATCTTAAAGATTTCTTCAAATAATTTATCTTTCTCTAGAGGTCCTTTTTCTTTTAATATTTTTTCAATAACTTCCCGGACCGTTCCTTCGGTGTATCCCCATTCGGAAAGAGCATAAATACCCCGACCAATCAAAATAAATCGTTTATCTTTGATGAGTTCATTGTGAACTGTTTGAGGATGAGCTTTTTTCTTAGCCAGACCGTTTTCATCAATCAATTTTGCTATCTGAGTAAAATGCAAAGGTTCTTTTTTTTCTTTTAAAATAACATAAATCTTGTCTCTGGTATTTTTAGGAGAAATTTCTGACCAAGAAGATAATCCCCATTTTCCAAAACCATTAGCTTTAATTCTATCAAAAACCAAAATCCAATTTTGAATATCTTCTGCTGTAATTTCAATTTCCTTAATCTCAGAAAAAATAACTTGAACTAATTTTCTTTCCAAAACAACTTTCTTTTCTTTCTTGAAAAAATTATAAGCAATATTTTCAACTAACTCAATTTTTTCTATTGAAAAATCTTTCCCAGTCCAAGAAGGGGTTATTAAATCTTTAATTTCTAATGTTTTGATTTTTTTAGAACAACTAACCAAAAAATCGAGAGCATTCTTTTCTTTGTCCTCATTGTTGGCCAAAGTTTTTATTGCTTCCTCTTGACTAATTATACCACTCCTAGTCTCAATTGCAAAAATAATCCTATCTTCTGCCTCAGCTAAAAAGCTTCTGTCAAATTTAGTTATCTTTTTTAAAGCATCGGCTATAATCTGTCTAATTCTTTCCCTGGTTATGCCATATTCTTGGCCAATTTTTTCCAAGGTTTTTTTAGTTTGATTGGAAATGCCAAAACGCTTCCGAATAATTTCGGCCGATCTTTTAGGCAAATTAACTATTAATTCTTCTGCTTTGTTTTGAAAATAAAGAGAAGAAAGGGTTTTTTTCTTATTTACTTTAATCATTAGCTTGTTTTATCACTTAAAAGAAACTTTTAGGTTTCAGATAATCATACCAATATATTGATTTCTTGTCAAGGGCCAATAAAAAAACCCTGACTCAATGTCAGGGCAAGTGAATTTTTTAGTTTAAAGTCCCACTTTCGCCTTGTTGAAATTGTGTTCATCAAGGGTGCTGGAAAAAATAGTTTCTTGGGTTTTTGGATTATTTAAGAAATAGTTGAAGTTAGATTTCTGAGGATAAATAGCAGCCTTAATAGCCAAAAGGCCAGGATTGCTTATCGGCTGAGGAGGAAGACCCGGATTGATATAGGTATTATAAGGGGAAGCGATCCTTGTCTCTTCATAAGTAAACTGTTTTTTATTCTCTCCTAAAACATAGGCGATGGTAGCACAACTCTGTAGCGCTTGCCCAATCTTAATTCTGTTCCAAAAAATTCCGCTTACCAAAGCTCTGTCTTCGTCTTGATTGACCTCGCGCTCAATAATGCTAGCCATAATAATTATCTGCTGTAAATCTTTTCCTTGATTAGTGATGGCGGCCATCAAATCTGCATCAACCTTAGTAATAAAATTATTTAGCATCTTTTCTATAATTTTCTCAGCTGAAGTTTCGGGCAAAAAAAGATAGGTGTCCGGAAAGAGATAGCCTTCCAGACTGGCTATTCCCTGCTTTGATAAAAAATCATACCTTGGACTAAAAACTTCTGGCTGGTTCACTAAGGTTAAAAAATCTTCACTATCAAAACCATTTTCTGCCAATCTTTCAGCCATTTTTTTGGCCGTCCATCCTTCTGGAAAAGTTATCTTAATATCATTTTTTTGTTCGGCTGTAATTAGCTTTACTATCTCAGGAATCGTCATGGCTGTATTAATCTCATAGCTTCCTGGCAAAATTTTATTTTCAAGACCATTCTTCCATAAATAATAATTGAAATATAGGTTATCTGAAATAATTTTTTCTTGTTCTAACATCAAACTGACTTCTCCAGCTCCTTGGCCTTTTTCAACTAAAAAAATCTTTTTTTGATTTTCTCCCTGAGAAGAATAGATTTGATAGTGTAAATAAAAAAAAGCTCCGCCTGCCAAAATAATTATTCCCAACAAAACAACTATAAATTTTTTAATCATAATCCATTAATTATCAATAATTAGGGGTACAAAGGAAAAACCAGGATAATCCTCTTCATAGAACTCGTCTTCTTTCTTTTCCAAATACTTAATACTGCCATTTACCGGCAAAACCATTTTTCCTCCAATTTTTAATTGTTCTTTGAGTGCTTCAGGAACATTGTTTGATTCAGCTGAAACTAGAATTCTGTCATAAGGCGCCTTTTCTTTTAATCCCTGACTTCCATCCCCATTATAGATTTCCACTATTCCTTTTTCGATGTATCCAAATTTGGCTATATTTTTTTTACTTTGATCAAAAATTTTAGAAATTCTTTCCAAGCCAAAAACTTTGCCTTCAGGACCTACAATATGAGCCAGAAGAGCCGTAGTCCAACCAGAACCACTCCCAATATCAAGAACTTTGTGTCCCGGAAGAGGATCTAGAAGCTCTAACATAAAAGCCACTGTCAAGGGCTGGGAAACTGTTTGTCCGCAACCGATTGGTAGCGCTACATTAGCTTCAGCTTGAAGTTCTAACTCTTTGGGCACAAATTCGATTCGACTAATTTCCGAAAAGGCTTCGATGATTGCCTCTTTTTTCAAATAGCCATCTTTAATTAATTGATTGACTAAACTACTCATAGAAATGTTATAATCCAATAACTTGAACGACTAAATCTCTTTTTCTCCCCCCGTCCATTTCGGCTAAAAAAATACTCTGTTTTTCTGTAATCATCATTTTTCCTTTTTCTATAGGCAAAGTTTGGCTGACACCTAAAAGCATTCCCTTGCAATGAGAATGTCCATTGCTTCGACCATCTGAAGATCTGTCTCGATTAAGCTCAAACAAGTCGTGAGAATATCTATCGCTAACAGGCACCAAACGATAAAGAATCCTCATAAAATCTTGAATGAGCATTGATTCATTGTGATTGACCACAACACTAGCTGTGGTGTGAGGAGAATAAACCAAAACTTGACCTTCTCTGACTCCAGAGCCAGCAATGATTTCTTCCACATTTTTCGTGATATCAAGAAATTCTATTTGACTCTTAGTTTCTATTTCTATTTTTTTAGTATAAACTTTCATATTTTTATTTTATTACTTGAGCAACTATTTTAGCTACTCTTTTGTTTAGTGCTTTTGGTATTATTCTAACATTTTTTGGATTTTTTACCAAAGAAGCAATAGCCTTAGCTGCTTTAATTTTATGTTCGTCGGTTATTGCCCTAACTCCATAATCAAGAGCTCCCCGAAAAATTCCAGGGAAGACTAAGACATTATTTAGCTGGTTGGGGAAATCAGATCGACCAGTAGCCACAACGGCTGCTCCCCCAGCTAGCGCTTCTCCTGGCATAATTTCTGGAGTAGGATTAGCCAAAGCAAAAACAATAGAGTTTTCATTCATTAATTTGACATCTTGTTTTTTTAAAAGGTTGGGAGCAGAAACACCAATAAAAACATCTGCTTCCCGAAGAGCTTCCTTAAGAGTTCCTTTAATTTTTAATTGGTTGGTAATAGCGGCAATTTCCATTTTTGAAGAATTGAGACCACCAGATCTTTCTTTAAAAATTATTCCTCGACTATCAACCGCTATTATATTTTTAGCTCCGGCTTTAACTAGAAGCTTGATGATAGCTACTCCCGCTGCACCTGTTCCGGAAATAACTATTTTGACCTCGCTGATTTTTTTCTTAACCACCTTAAGCGCATTAATGAGACCAGCTAAAACTACAACGGCCGTACCATGTTGATCATCATGCATGACTGGAATGGTCAGTTCTTTTTTTAATCTTTCTTCAATCTCAAAGCACTTAGGGGCAGCTATGTCTTCCAAATTAATACCACCAAAGCCAGGAGCAATGTTTTTAACTGTTTTGATAATTTCTTCTTGGTCTTGTGTATCAAGTACGATTGGAAAAGCATCTACCCCCGCTAGCTCCTTAAAAAGCAATGCTTTCCCCTCCATAACAGGCAGAGCGCCTTCTGGTCCAATATTACCCAAACCCAAAACAGCACTGCCATCGCTAACAACAGCCACAGTATTTTTTTTGATTGTGTAAAGTTTAGCCAGTTTTTTATTTTTAGCCACAGCTCGAGAAACTTCAGCTACACCAGGAGTATAAAGAACAGATAAATTATCTTTAGTTAATTTCTGCTTACTGCAAACTTCTATTTTTCCTCCTATTTTTTTACTTAATTCTATTGATTTATTCATAAAAAATAATTATTTAGCTGTTTTCAAATATTTAAATATTCCCTCAGCCGCAATCGCTCCCTCAGCTGAAGCCACTAAAACTTGGCGGAATTTATTAGAACCAGTAGTTATGTCTCCGGCTGCAAAAATCCCGGGGATATTAGTACTTTGATCAGAATTAACTTTAATAAATTGTTTATCATCTACTTCCACCCCTACTTGTAAAGCCAGTCCAACTCCAGGATCAGAACCAATCTCCACAAAAACTCCATCAACCTTCAAATCCTTACTGTCTTGATAGGCATCGTCCAAAACTAAACTTTCCACTTTCTCTGAACCCTTAATCTCTAAGACATTCGTATTAGTAATGACAGTTATTTTTTCATTCTCAGCAACTTTGTCCACCCAAAAAGGTTCAGCTGAAACTTTTTCCCCTCGATAGATAACAAAAACTTTTTTAGCAAATTGAGAAAGTTGAATAGCAGAAACAATAGCTGAATTACCTCCGCCAATCACAGCTACAGTTTTTTCTCTAAAAAACATTCCGTCACAAGTAGCACAATAAGAAACACCTTTTCCAATCAATTCTTTTTCTCCTGGAATGTTTATCTTACGATAAACTGTTCCCATGGCTAAAAGAATTGTTTTTGCTAGATAGGCCTCATTCCCAGTTTCTATTTTCCAAAGATCATTTTCCTTGACTATAGCAGAAACGGCTTCCATTTTTATTTCTCCACCCAAATTTTTAGCCTGCTCGATGAATTTCTGAATCAACTCCGTCCCTGAAATAGAAACAAAACCAGGATAATTTTCAATACTCCAAATCTCATTCATTTGTCCTCCCATTTCTGCTCCCAACACAAGATGTTTAATTTTATAGCGTGAAGCATAGATAGAAGCCGCTAATCCCGATGGACCAGCCCCAATAATAACTAAATCATAAATATTTTTTTCGTTCATATTATTTAATACGTCAAGATTTAAAAATTAATCCAATTTTGAACTAAATAAATTCCTACAAAAATTAAAATCAATCCCATAATAAAATTAATTAGATTGAAATTTTTTTCTTCCCAGTTATCTAATTTTTTATTTTTCGCACTAACAAAAAAGACGACCATCAAAAGAAGGATAGGTAAAATGAAAATTAGATTATACAAAATAACCAGCCCGAATGATTGCCAACCGCCCTTAAGAAAAACTGATTGCATTGAAGTCAAATAAGGCTTATGAGAGCAAGGAATTAAAATATATCCAGAAATGAATCCCAAGAAAAAGAGGAACCAACTTTTACCAAGGGATTTTTTTGTATAATCTTGGATTTTTTCTATGAAAAGTATTTTTATTTTTTTTTCCTTCAAACCAAGAGCTACTCTAATTTTCATAATACTCATCAAAATTAAAATCGCACTAGCAGAAAGAGAAAAGAATTGAGAAAATTTAATTACATTCCATGACAATATTACAAAAACAAATCCTAGCAAAAAATAAAAAACCAGTAAGCCAGTGAGAAAACTTAGGCTCAAAATATAAACTCTGGCTTTTTTTCTGATTAGAAAAAGGATAGTCAGAAAAATTATAGCTATACCAAACATGCAAGGATTAATTCCGTCGATAAGAGCTGCTCCAATCAAAACAAAAAAGGAAAAGTTTTTATTATAATTAGCCATCAGATTTTCTGCTTGTTTTTCTTTTTTGTCTTGTAAACCTTTTTTTATTGCTTGAGGGGTAGGAAAATTATCAGCTGAAGAAACACCCATCTTAGCTAAAAAGTTCTCTATAATAGGATTACTGCCAACAATAATTTCTTGATCGAAAAAAATAGCTGGCCAACCACGCTTATCTGGAGCTACTCTAAAAACATCAAAAAACTCATTCAAATAATCCATATTATAAGAACTACTCACATCAATCTTTTTAATTTCAAAACTTTCCCAGATTTTTTCTTTCAAAAAATAATCATTTACTTCTTGGCAAAGAGGGCTGCTTTCTGAATAAAAATATACAGCCCTTTTCTTGGAATCTTCAGCCCAAGAAAATTTTGGAATTAAAACCAGAATTAAAATTATAAAAAATATTTTTTTCATTCAATTTTATTTCGTTGAAAAATTTAGCTTCCCAGCCTGCGATTTCTTTTTTGAAATTCTGCCAGGGACCGATCAAACTCTTCGACACCGAAATCAGGAAATTTGGTCTCCGTAAAATAAAGCTGGGCGTTAGCAATATCCCACATCATAAAACCAGCGCTCAAATGAGGCTCGCCCCCAGTCCTAACTAGATAATCAACGGCCGGTAAATCCCTAGTCATTAAGTTATCCTTAATCAATTGAGATGTTATTTCTGTTCCCTTTTTACAATTGTTCAGAATATTAGAAACGGCCTGCATCATTTCATCGTCTCCATTATAAGCCAGAAAAAAGGTTAATATTTTTTTCTTATAATTTTTTGTTTTTTCAATCAGTTCCTTTAAGACATTCCTAACGTTTTCAGGAAATTGCTCTTCCCATCTTCCGATAATATTTATCCTAGTTTCATTATCATGAATTTCTTTGGATTCTAATAGTCTTTTAAAATATTTTTCATAAATATCCAGTAAAGCCATTTTTTCTTGTATTGGTCTTTTGGATAAATTATCCAGAGACGAACCCCAAAAAGATAAACAATTTATTCCTCGCTTTAAAGCATGTTTGATCAATTCTTCCATGTTGTCCGCCCCAGCTCTATGCCCTTCCCAAGGCTTAAGGCCTCTTGCCTTAGCCCAACGCCTATTAGCATCTGGAATGATGGCTAAATGCTCTGGCAAAATTTCCAAATCTTTTTTCATTTTCTATGAAATTTAATTTTTAGTAATCTCGACTAACTAAATATTCAGCTAAATCCAAAAGGAAGTCTTTAGCATTTTTTTCCACCATCGCCATTTTAATTTCTTTTTTTCCCTTTACTATCAAATTTTTAGCTAACTCTTTAGCATAATCCAATGATCCGGTTTGAATTAAAATGTTCTTAAATTCTTCCACTTCTTGCTTGGTAATATTTTGTTTGCCCAAAAGTTCCTTGATTCTTTTGCACTCGCTACGACTTCCTCTTTCTAAAGCCTTAATCACTAAAATTGTTTGCTTGCCTTCAGCGATGTCCGATCCGATTGTTTTTCCAATAATCTTTTCGGTTCCAAAAATTCCTAAAATATCGTCTTGAATTTGAAAAGCTATACCCAAAGGAATAGATAAACTACTATAACTTTCCAGAATCTCTGGTTTAGCTTCACCCAAAATCCCCCCTAGATGTAATGGCCCCTCTAAAGTATATTTGGCTGTTTTATATTCATACATTTGCAAGACATCGTCTTCGTCGGCTCTTCCAAAATATTCCATGTTAATATCTTTAGCTTGACCAATAACAGTAAGCGAAACGATGTCTTGCAGCTTTGAAAGGGCTCTCATAATTAAATCCGGAGGGAATTTTGATTCAAAAATAACTTGATTTCCTAGCGCGCCAATCATATCTCCCACAATAATCGCCATAGAGTTTCCGAAATGTTCTGCATCTTTTTCTTTAAAATTTTTCTGACCAAATTTTTGATAAACAGCATTAATAGTCGGCTTGCCATGTCTAATTAAATCTCTATCCATTATATCATCATGAATCAGTAAAAAAGCATGAATTAACTCAATTCCTATTGAAGCTTTAATGATTTTTTCTTTTTCTTTTCCTCCTGCGCCCAAATAACCCCAATACATAAGGGCGGGACGAATCCTTTTTCCTCCAGAAAGAATGCTTTTTTTCACCACTTGCAAAGAATCGGCCACAAACCGATCTCGAGAAGAAACTTCTTTAATTATCACATTTAAATAGAGCTCGATTTGTTTATCTATCTCCAACTTCAAATCAGCTAAATTCTGCTTAAAATCCATAGTATTTTTCCTTTATTTCAAACTAATCTTATCTCAGTTTTCGACAATTGACAAGGATGTCCACACAAATTCTGCTTAACTTTCTATTTTTTATTGCTTTTTAATTTACAAATCGCTAAACTTTAAACAAACAAGAACAATATGGAAAAATTTGAAAGCCTAAATTTCAACCGGTTTAATGATTTTGTTGTTTTTTTAGATGTCGACGGAACCATTGTTGCTCATGGTCAAGAAAATTACACTCAAAAAGTTAACGAAAAAATTAAAAGTCTCAAAAAAAATAATCGCGTATATATTTGCAGTAACAACAGAAATATAGATCGCAATCAGAAACTTTCTGAAAAATTAGATCTACCCATCATCAACAAACAATATAAAAAGCCTGACAAAAAAATTCTAGCTTTTTTAAACAATTCAGAAAAAAAGAAGTCCCGACTAGTTATCGGAGACAAACTCTATCCCGACAAGCTCTTCGCCAGAAAAATTCAGGCTGATTTCATTCAAGTAGAAAGGATACTTTCTGGAAGAGAAAATTGGCTTATCCGCTGTAGCTATTGGCTAGATAAAATGGTTAAATTTTTCTTTGAATAATAAAGATGAATCTCTTTACATAAAGAGATCCGCTATACAGGGAAAAAATTATAGCTAGATAAGCCGTCGCTAAAGCAAGCGGCTTTAAAATTTCAACCCAAGGAAAAATTAGAGACAATAAAATGAAGTTAATTAATAACAGCTGAAAAGCTGTTTTATACTTGGCTGATTTTATGGCTGGTGTTTTGATTCCTCTCTTAATTAAACTATATCTCAAAATGTCAGTTATAACATCCCTGGCCAGTAGAACTACAATCAAAACTGCAGGGATAATCTTGAAAGAAAAAACTAAAATTAACAAAGAAAAAACTAGCAATTTATCCAGCAGAGGATCAGCTACAATTCCGAAATTAGAAACCACTCTCCATTTTCTAGCCAAAAATCCATCCCAAAAATCGGTCAGAGCCGCCAAAAGAAAAAGGATATAAACTATAAAGAATTTATTTTCAATATCAGAAAGAAAAATAACAACCAGACTGATAGTCGCTATACCTCTTGCTATTGTCAAAAGATTGGGAATGTTTTTTTTAATTATAATTTGAAACATAATTTACCAATAAGTTTTTTTAATTCGCAAAAAATAAGCAGAAGTATTAACCACTGGATTAAGCACCATGACAAAAACTAGAAGAAAAATAATTTCATTAATTGTCCAAGAAATAAAGGGCCAGGTAAACACCAAAAAACCCAAGATATAATCGATTTGGTCAAAAGGGAAAAAGGGTCGGCCACTTTTTATTCCCATTTGTCTTTTGAAAAAACTTTTGAAAGCATCTCCGACTATTGCTCCAAGTCCTCCTAAAAAACCAAACGCCAGAAAAGAAAAGAAGCTATCTAGAAAGTCTATCCTCAATATTCCCAATTGATCCAACCAAAATTGAACAAGGCCAATCAACATTCCGCCCAAAGCTGCCAGTACAAACCCTCGAAAAGTTTTATTTTTTCCTAAAAAAGGCTTACCTCTAAATTCCCTATTTCCATCAAGTGGCCAACCCAAAGAATTGAGCCAATTTAATTTAGCTCCAATAACTGGAAGCATATTAGCCAAAAAAGCCGGCGCCGCTAGATAGATGATAAATAAATATTCTTGCATGTTATCAGTTTATACTAAAAAAATATTTTTCCAAAGCGTTAGATTGACTTTTGAAGCTTAAAATACTAATATAGCAAACAGTTTATATGGTTTGCCGCGTTCGTCTAGCCCGGCTTAACATTAAAAGAAAGCCAGGTTTTCACCCCAGCACCAATTTCATGGCCCCATCGTCTATCGGCTAGGACGTCAGGTTCTCATCCTGGAAAGAGGAGTTCGACTCTCCTTGGGGCTACTAAATGGTGCGGCGAGTCCTGGAAATCACGGGTTCGAATCCCGTACGCGGTACCAACTGCAACGTTAAACACTTGCGCTAACTCCCTAAAGGGACTTTTTAGCTCTAACAAGACATTTTTCACATCAATCAATCGGTTCGAGGTATACGTTTTGACCATTTCACGCTTTTCCGGATCATTCCCTTGAATAAAGCCTGAATAAAGGGATTTTGCGAGTTCGAGTTTTTTTAGCATCTTTTGGAAAGATAGTTTTTGTTTTTCTCTCCAACGAAATATTTTATCTTCAACATCTTTTAATTCTTTAAGGCATGTATTTTTTCTGCGTAGAAATACTTCTCTGTCTATATCACCATCAACATATTTGTCGGTCAACTTATCAAGCCGATCAGTCAGGGCCGATTCCTGTAGCTTCAAGCGTTTCAATGCATCTTTTCTCTCGAAATCTTTTTCGTCTTTCAGCTCTACTAGGACCTCGTCTATCACTCGTTCTTCCGATTTGTTAAACTTCATATCAGCAAAAGTGTCTTTTATTGCGTCATCAATATGTTCTTGGCGAACAGAGGTCCCTTTACATGGTAGACTGTGGCAGCGGTAGTAGACGTGGCCTTTTTGCCTTTCAGCCACAGTTGAATAATTGCAGGCCCGGCACTGGAAAAGCCGACTATACAAGAATTGGTGTTTTCCCGTTCCCTTTTTGACCTTGCCTGCCAAAACGTCTTGCACTTTATCAAATAGAGCCTTTGAAACAATAGGCTCGTGATTACCGATGAATGTCTCTTGGTTTTTCTTGATATACATAATCCCCATGTAGAAAGGATTATGCAGTATGCGAGAAAGCGCATTAACCGTAATTCTGCCGCCATTTTTGTGGCACAATCCGTTTCCAGCTAAATAATCTCTTAGCTGACTCAAACTCCATTCACCTTGTGAATAGATCGCAAAAGCTTCCTTAATCAAAGGAGTAGTCAGGGGATCAAGCGTTTTGGATTGCCCGGAGCCATTGTTAACGTATCCTATGGGCGCGCTGAAGGGATAGAAACCCTGTTTCAGGCGGCCATACATGCCTTTGACGGTCTCTTCGCGGAGGTTGCGGATATAGTCGGTGGCAATAACCGCTTGAATATCAGCTGAAAGCCTTCCACCTCGTGCTTTCAGGTCGACGCTTTCATGGGCGAAGTGGACATCAATTCCGTAATCTATAAGGTCTCCCAGCGCGGCCCAGTCCTTGAGATTTCGGGCGCTTCGATCAATCTTGTGGATGATTACCCCGTGAGCTTTTTTGGCCCGGAGTAATTTCAGCATTTTCGAAAAAACCGGCCTGCCTTGTTTGGCAGCCGTTTCTCTCTCCTCAAACCATCTAATAATGGTTAGCTGATTGATCCGGGCATATTGTTCAATAGCGCTTTTTTGCTCTTGAAGAGAAACTCCTTTTTGACCCTGGCGAATAGTGGATACGCGGATGTAGCCAAAAACCTTATCTTTCATATGTGTTAGTTGACTTATGTTACGTGATTCTCATTTTAAGCAACTTCTGATTCGCTGTCAAAGTTAGTCTCTTCAACCTTCCTGCGCTTTTCCTCTTCTTCCAGCCGATAATATATTTTCATACAAATCCTTAAATGCTGTCTGAATAGCTCTTCGGCTTCCAGAAGCTCTTTTCCCTTGAGATGAGGGCACCTTTTACGAATAAAGGGAATTGGTTTTGGGGAATGTGGATGTTTCATGCCGCTATCTTAGCGAAAAAGCGAAAATAGCATAAGAAGGGAGAATCAAGCTGTTTTAAAGTTCTACACTTCTCCATCATTCTTTTTTTTATTGATACACTGCTACATATGCAAAAGGATAAGAAGGAACACTACAATTTTAACCGAATAATCACTTCGTTGATTGCGTCGGACGGAGTGTTGTTTGAAATGCTCTATGACCACCGACTTCAGGGGACTAATTTGGTCCGTTGGCAAGACGGCACTATGGAAACCGCAAAACACTTCCAGATGAAAGATGGTAGCAAGTTGGAACCGTATTCGCCTTACAACCCCTTGCTTTTCAAAAAACTCATTCTCTTCCCTCAAGGCGTTTCGGAATATGGTTCCAAGCGGGACCTACTCAACCGGATTCGTTCGTTCATCCACCGCTATGTCGATCTGACGGACACCTTCGAGCTGATCGCCTCGTATTACGTCATGCTCACCTGGGTATTCGATCAATTCAACGAACTCCCATACCTCCGAGTTCGGGGAGAGTATGGCTCAGGTAAGACCAGATTTTTGAAAACCGTGGGGAGCCTTTGCTACAAGCCGATCTTCGCTTCTGGGGCTTCTACCGTGGCTCCGATCTTCCACATCCTTAATCAAATCGGGGGAACCCTGATCTTGGACGAAGGCGATTTCCGCTTCAGCGACGAGAAGGCCGAAATTTCTAAGATACTAAATAACGGGAATGCCAAGGGGTTCCCGGTGCTTCGTTGCCAGAAGATCAATCAGCGGGAGTTCTCTCCCGTAGCCTATGAGGTGTTCGGCCCCAAGATCGTGAGTTCCCGAAACGACTACGAAGACAAAGCGCTGGAGAGTCGGTTCATCTGCGAAGACGTGGGACTCCGAAAAGTCAGGAAGAGCATCCCGATCACGCTTCCCGAATCGTTCGAAGAAGAGGCCTTGAACCTGCGCAACCAGCTATTGCTCTGGAGGTTTAAAAATTACTCCAAAACGGGTAACCAGGCAGATTACGTCAGCCGGTCCATCGATTGGCGTCTAAACCAAATTTACTCGCCCCTGCTGACGCTCGTTGCCAGCGAGGAAGACGAGAAGAAAATCCTCTCTTTCGCCAAGGCTCAATATGTCCAGGATAAGGTGGACGCCGGGCAACGAATAGAAGTCAGAGTGCTTTCCATAATCAGAGAAATCGAAACAAGGGAGCAAGAATGCATATCGATCTCAGACATTCTGAGTCTATTTAACCAACGGTTCGGAGCCGAATATGACAGAAGAGTTACCCACCGCTTCATAGGTTCAATCATCAGAAAGAAACTGCGGCTCAAAACCAGGAAAAAGAACGGCCTGTATATTCTGTGTGAAAACCAAAAAGAGAAGCTCAGACATTTATATGATAAGTATGGCATCTGAAATTAGGACATGGGGACTTTAGGACTTATATTTTGCATCATATAGAATCAACGATCTTTTTAGCATCATAGACACCCTTTGCCAGCACGGGCAAAGGGTGCTTTTACGTGAGTTTAATTTTTATTAATTCGTAATCAATAATATATAGTCCCTGAAGTCCCCAAGTCCTAAAAATTGCTAAATTTGCAATACTCCCTTTCTACGAGCAATAAGTTTTTTGCGATAACATAAAAACAATTAATTATTAAAAGTATTTAAAATGGAGGGAAACAAAATACTTTCGTACTTTAAAACATGCCGGTTACGATCCGGCCTAACTCAAAAAGATGTCATTTTTCTATTGTCGCTCAAATCGGCTTCGTCGATTTCACGAACGGAAAAGAATATTCAAAAACCATCTTTTAAAATTCTTCTGGCTTACAGTCTCATTTACGATATCGAATTCGAAAAACTAATACCGAAAGACTTCGTTGACATTAAAAAGTTAATTATTAATCGCGCCTTCCTTTTGGCGAAAAGCCTAAAGAAGCGTCCGCAAACCCCTTTGACCAAGCAACGGATCGCCTTCTTGGAAAGTTTGCTTCATCGCACTCAAGGAGAGCGCCGAATAAATTATGAAGTCCAAAATAAAAAATGATCGTCACGAGCTGCTTCTAGCTATCGACCCAATGTATCGCGGGTTCGGTTTCGCCCTGTTTGAAAAACCGAATTCACTGGTCGATTGGGGCATAACCGATATCCGGCTCAACATAAATGGCCGCAGCATTCAGCGGATCAAGCAGCTAATCGAATTCTATCGCCCCGACAGGATCGTTTTGGAAGATATCCGAAGCGAATCGTCACGGCGCTGTAAAAGGGTTGAACAGTTCATTGATAAAATACACATCCTAGCCAAAGAAAATGAGGCCAAGATAAGCAGCTATTCTGCCAAACAAGTTCAGGAAGTTTTCGTGCAATTCAAATGCCACAATAAACATGAAAGAGCTAAAGCTATTTGCGAATGGCTGCCGGAACTTTCATCCCGCATGCCACCCAAAAGAGCGATTTGGATGAGTGAGGACCCTCGCACCAATCTATTTGATGCAGTCGCCCTGGCCCTTACTTATTACTACCTGGAAGACTAGAGCCAGCCACAAGTTCTTTCAACCCTCGATCAGTTCTTTATATTCCATTCACTAACAAAGGAGGACAGCCATGTGGAATCCGCCGAATAGCGAAGTCTTGTCAGAGTTGCCAAAGCTCTACCAAACGGAAAAAATTCACACGGAAGACAAAATCATCCATCTTCACTTCTTCTTGGGCGGTTGCGATTGGTATATCGCTGAGTATGATGGCCAAGACACCATGTTTGGATTTGCCATACTGAACGGCGATACCCAGAACGCCGAATGGGGATATATCTCTCTGAATGAACTCCAAGAGATCAGTATTAACGGCATAGAAGTAGATCGAGACCTTTACTGGCAGCCGCGAAAAGCCAGTAAGATTGAAAAAATCCGCCAATGTAGTGGCTTCTGAGGTGAGTGAGCTATCCAGTTCAGCTCTCCTGGAGAAACCAAGGTGAACCTACCTTGGTTTTTATCTTTTTCAATATCAATTTATCCCTTCCTACTAATGTGCTTAGACAACAGAGATAATTATGGTTATGAACGGTAATATTTTAAAAATTGCCCAAACTAACTTTCGTCGCAGCCATGATATATTTGGCATCAAGCAACCTGACCGTCTTCTTCATATTTATGTAATCGGTAAAACTGGTGTTGGCAAAACCACTCTTATGGAAAACTTGATTTCCCAAGATATTATCAACAAACGCGGTTTAGTTTTTCTTGATCCTCATGGTGACTGTGTGGAAAGACTTTATCAAAAGTTTAAAGGTCAAGGACAAGACGACTTAGTGTATTTCAATATTCCGGACAATCAGGCTGAATTTGGTTACAATCCGATTCGCAAAATATCTCGCAAGAACCGGCCAATGGCTGCTTTAGGTATTCTAGAAGTTTTTAAAAAACAATGGGATGATTCTTGGGGAGTAAGGATGGAACACATATTCCGCAATTGTCTAATCACTCTCTTTGATCAGCCTAAGGCCAACCTTGCTGATGTTCTAAGACTTCTCAACGATGACAACTACCGAAGAGAAGCCATACAACATGTTGAAAGCCCAAGAGTAAAAGACTTTTGGCAAAAGGAATTCGCAAAATACTCTTACCGCTATCGGGCTGATTCCATAGCCCCAATTCAGAACAAAGTTGGTGCATTTGTTGCCAACCCTATAATCTATGAAGTTTTGACTGCGGCCAAGACCAATTTGAGCTTTCGCCAAGTTATGGATAAAGGGCAAGTGGTCCTGATCAACCTATCTAAAGGAAGGTTAGGTGAAGATGCTTCCTCGCTTCTAGGGGCTCTCCTAATGACTTCAGTCGGCTTGGCTGCTTTTAGTCGGGCCGATATGGCTGAGGAACAGAGAAGAGATTTTGCACTCTATGCCGATGAGTTTCAAAATTTCACCACCCTTTCTTTGGTAAACATGGCATCAGAATTACGAAAGTATCACGTAGGATTAGTTTTAGCTAATCAATATCTTTTCCAATTGGAAAAGGAGATCAGGCATGCAGTCTTGGGAAACACAGGAACGTTAATTGTTTTCCGTTTGGGATCAGCGGACGCAGTTTATCTTGAAAAAGAATTTCATCCTACATTTGATCGGTATGATCTTTTGAATTTGCCTAATCATCATATTTATATAAAGTTGATGATTGATGGGAAGCCTTCAAAGCCTTTCAGTGCGTGTACATTGCCACCCGGTGACTTTATTGTATAGGT
>Ga0180007_10003180_pt1 | contig 18591 bp, 15 predicted proteins | sample MM_PC_MetaG_FD_121122 | JGI IMG/M metagenome (GOLD analysis project Ga0180007, IMG submission 121122) | Groundwater microbial communities from the Aspo Hard Rock Laboratory (HRL) deep subsurface site, Sweden - MM_PC_MetaG | ecosystem: Environmental > Aquatic > Deep subsurface > Groundwater... | reverse complement strand
CAAACGACGGGGGTGTCCGACGACAGGACCCTCGTCCGCATTGGGGATTCTCAACCGCTTTAACGAAACATAATTCGCCTATGTCCATAATGATCTTGCCCTGGAGGGGCAACAAGTCCACTTGCATTTTGAGCCGTGTTGGGCATACTTTGGCCCTGACCGCAATGGATTGCCCGCGGCCGTCGGCACCAGCGGGGACCGCGTCGTCTTTGACCGGCCTCTTCAACGACGCCGAGCCCGGGACTGCCGCATGATTCCGCACGGTGTTCCGTGCAGAAACGGGTGTGCATGGCCGACTTCCCCGACACCTTCGATCCCGGCCAGCTCCGCTGGGGCAGGATGATCCTGCGCTCGACGTGCTCGTCCTGCGGCCAGCCGCTGCCGCTGACAATCCTCTCGGAGACGATCCACTGTCCTTACTGCCAGGCCACGGAGACCATCGACCGCCAATTGTGGTGGCAGCTTGTTGGCATGCTCGATGCCCTGACCGACCGTCACGAACACGCCGAGGGCACCCTCGGAGAGGGAGCCCGGCAGATCGTATACCAGCTCGATCCCGCGCCGCCCGCCTGTGAGAAGTGCGGCGCCTCCCTCGCCGATGAGGCGGTGGACGCAGGCTATGCCCGCGACCTGCGCTGCCCCGGCTGCGGCGACCCGGCCGGAGTCGCGCCCGCGCCGGACTGGATCCTCGACCGGATCGCGCCGGCACGCACCGTCGTGAGCGCGGATCCGCCGCCGGGATCATCCATCGGGGATGGAGCGCCTACGTCGACGGCGTCCCCCCAGCTCGTCGCCATGGCCTGCCCGCGCTGCGGAGGAGGCCTCGAGATCACCGAGACCAGCGGTCGCCTGTTCCAATGCAATTTCTGCTCCGTCGACGTCTATCTTCCTGACGAGATCTGGCGCAGGCTGCATCCGTTGAAGAAGATGCTGCCACTGTTTCTTGGGTTCAAAGGAAAGAGCGCGTGGCGACAGGAGCAGGAGGCCGATGCGGCCAAGCGTGACGCAGAGCGGGCCAGGCAGGAAAAGGAAAAGGCCGCAGCCACGGCCATCCGTGACGCCGAACGCAAGGAACTTGCCGCGAAGTCCGTCCGTTCGAAGAGCCTCGCCTGGCGCGTCGTGCTCGTGCACCTGGTCCTGCTGCTGGGCTCCATCGCGACCACCTGGCTCACCGCCGCCTCCGGTGGGCCTGGCACGGGACTGATGGTCCTGGGCGGCATCATCGTGGTCCTGTCGACCCTGGTGACCTGCGCCTTCGTGACCCGCCCGATCGCGCTGGCAACCGGATATCCCGGAGAGTGGCAACTGTTCGCGACCTGGTTCTGGGTCCCGTTTGCGCTGGTGATGCCCGTCGTAGGCTCGATCATGGCGCTGGTTCGCGGGATCCTCCTGGCGAGGGGAAAGTTCGGCTCATCCACCATCACCAGCGGCAGCTCATCGGCCTCCTACGACGCGGTCGTGCTGGAGCATGGAGAAAGCCTGCCTGCAGCCCTGTTCTTCCTGGCCCTGGCGCTGCTGTGGCCTGTGCTCCTGATCGCGGTCCTCACCCCGGAAGACGCCGCGCGCTTCCTGTCCCGGCTCCCCCTCCCCTGAACCGGAGAACTCCATGTCCAACCAGATCCGCAGCCCTGAAAAGACCTTCTCGATCCTGGACAGCATCGCCATCGTCGTGGGCATCGTCATCGGCGCGGGCATCTTCAAGTTCCCGACGCTGATCGCCATGAACGTCGACTCCGGCTGGATGCTCGCCGGCGTGTGGCTCCTTGGGGGATTCATTTCATTTGTGGGGGTGCTCTGCTATGCCGAGCTGGCGACGGCCTACCCGGATGAAGGGGGCGACTACCACTTCCTGTCACGCGGGCTGGGCAGCCGGATTGCCTTTGTCTTCGCCTGGACCCGGATGATGGTGATCCAGCCTGGCTCCATCGTCATGATGGCCTTCATCGTCGGCCAGGAACTGACGCGGTTCTGGCCGCTGGGCTCCCACTCCGAGGCCATCTGGGCCACCCTCGTCGTGGCCACCCTGACCGGTCTCAACCTCTCAGGCGTCAGGAGCGGCAACCGCGCCCAGAAGGCGCTCACCTTCGCCATCCTCGCGGGACTGGCGCTGGTCTTCGTGCTCGGGGCCGCGGTGGCCTCCCCGGCATCGGCTCCGGCGCCGGAGCCCTTCGCGCAGGGCGGCGCCATGGGCCGCTTCGGCATGGCCATGGTCTTCGTCCTGCTGACCTTCGGCGGCTGGAACGAGGCCGCCTACATCTCGGCCGAGATCCGCAACCCCGAGAAGAACATCGTTCGCTCGCTGCTGGCGGGCATCGCCGTGGTCACGGTGGTGTACCTGCTCGTCAACTTCGCGCTGTACCGCGCCCTCGGACTCGCCGGGATGCGCAACTTCGACGCCTATCACGCGGTGGTCGGAGGCTCCCTCGGTGCCGGCTTCGGTCCGATGATCAGCCTGCTCGTGGTCGTCGCCGCCCTGAGCACGGCCAACGTCACGATCATCACCGGCGCGCGCAGCAATTTCGCGTTCGGACGTGACTTCGGCCTGCTCCGGTTCCTCGGGCGCTGGGATGCGCGCCGTGGCACGCCGGGGGTGGCCCTCCTCTTCCAGGGCCTCATCGCCTGCCTGCTGATCCTCCTGGGTGTATGGCACAAGAAGGGCCTGGAGGCGATGGTGGACTACACCTCCCCGGCGTTCTGGTTCTTCTTTCTGCTCACCGGCATCTCCCTGTTTCTCCTGCGCCTCCGGGATCGGGACAGGCCCCGTCCCTTCCGGGTGCCGCTGTACCCGCTCACTCCCTTGCTGTTCGTGGTCTTCTGCGCCTTCATGCTGCGCAGCAGCCTGATCTACACGGGCAGGGGCGCCCTGGTCAGCGTGATCGTGATGGCCACCGGGGCGCTGGCCCTGGCGGTAAACGCCTTACTCGGCGCACGTCCCAGCGACTGAAAACCCTGACGCCCCCGGGGGTCTATTCGGCTTCCACGATTTTCTGGAGTTCACGGATGCGGGCCCGATCGCTGACCGCGAAGAGGTTGTTGATGAACAGGACCTCATCGATGCCGTGGGCAACTACGAAGGAATGCAGGCCATAGGGGAAATTGCGGATGTCGGCCACGTGGACTTCCTTGTAGTCGGGGGCCAAAAATGGCACGAAGGCGTTGCCGAAGGACTCCTTCAGGACCAGCAGTTTCTTGTCCCGCTTGGGGCTGCCGTTGTTGATGATTTGGATGTACGGGTAGTCACCGAGCAGGAAGGCGACGTATTTGTCGCTGATGTTCCGGGCTTTTTCATACACCAGAAAACCGGCGCCCAGGGACCTTCCCTTTTCATTGTAGTTTGTCACTTTGTAGTTTCCGGCCGGCTTGTAGGCGGTCACGACGTCCGGATTCTCCTTCAGGGTCGAGTTCCGCGTGGTGGAATACAGCGTGCCCCAGAACTTCCCGATCTCGATCTCCTTGTAGGAGGCCAGCGGTGTGGGCGTATAGCCCGCCGCCTTCGCGAAATCCTCATACGCGTAATAGGCGCCCAGCGCGGTCCAGTGGTGATCGGTCCGGAAGTACAGGTACTGTGCCTTGTGGCTGACCAGATTGTTGTAGACGTCCACGTTGGTCACGTTCTGCAGGTGTCCGAAGACGTGCTTCATGATGGTGCGCTGTGAATTCGTGAAGGCCTGGTACCTGGACGGAAGGTTGAACTCGATGGCCGTGGGGGCCAGCAGGCAGAAGACCTTCGCCTTGCTGCCGAGCACGGTGGCCGCCTTGTTCACCACGGTGGCATAGCGGTCCGCGGTCTTGGTGGAGCCGCCATACACATAGAACGCGGCGCTGCCGAGGACGACGATGTTTTCGATCCGCTCGATCTTCTGGGTGGAGGGCGCCGTCACGGGCACGAGGGCGCTCTTCCTGTCGGTGTCGTCGCCGCCGCCCCCATGATGCTCCTTGCCCTGCGCATCGGTGGCAGTCCTGTCGGTCTTCTCCGGCGTCCGGGCGACCAGCAGGCGGGGCTCGGGGCGTTTCACCGTCAGGTGCTCGTCGGCGTCCTCCTCCTCGTCGTCCTGCGCGGTGGGGAGAGCGTGGTAGATCTGGATGTCTTCATACTTGAAGCCCTTGAGATCCTCGTAGAGATGCTGATATCGCAGAATCTTGTCCCGGAAAGGAAAGGTGTCTGCGTAGTGGAGCGACAGTTCCCGGGTATACCGGCCAGAAAAATACCCGCCGGTGGTCAGGGTCGGAAACGCGGCGAGCTGGCGCTTTTCAAGGGAGGAGAAGACGGGCTTCTTCAGGGTCAGGGACAGGACCCCCACAGTAGCGATAAATAAATATATCACCAGGATGTAAATCAGCGCGTTCGTTTCTTCTCGCGGCAGGGTCTTCACGTGTTGCAGCATTTTCCCTTTCTACCTCAGATTCCTCAAAATCGATAATACAAAAATGGATTGTGCGTCTGACCCACGAGCAGGACCGTCGAGATGACCAGCCCCGCCAGGGAAGCGGAGATCATGACGAGATTGCCTGCGCCGCTCCCCAACCTGAGTTCGACCCATTGAAGCATTTTTTTTAACCAAATCACCAATGGCGCGCAGAACAGCAGGCTGGCGAGGATCCAGTACAAATTGTTGGCGAGGCTGATCTTGATCTGGAGATCGAACCAGGGGAGATCCTCCATGAACAGCATCATCCGGAGGTGCTCGAGCCCCTCGGAAAGGTCCGTGAAATAGAAAAGCACCCAGCCTACGATCACCACGACGATCAGGTAAACATGTCCCAGCGCAGAGGGAAGCCTGCGCAGCAGTCTGCCCGGGAGCGACTTCTCGAGGACCAGGAACACGAGATAGTACAAACCCCAGATCACGAAGTTCCACGAGGCGCCATGCCAGAGTCCGGTCAGGAACCAGACGATCAGCAAATTCAGGTACATATGCCGGTGCTTGCCGCCCAGTGGGATGTACAGATAATCCCGGAAGAACGAGCTCAGGGACATGTGCCATCTTCTCCAGAAATCCCCCACGGAACGAGCAATGTATGGATAATTAAAGTTTTCGGGAAGATGAAAACCGAACATCAGGCCCAGGCCGATGGCCATGTCTGAATAACCTGAAAAATCATAGTAAATCTGCAGCGTGAACATCAGGGCGCCGAACCAGGCGCCGGCGACCGTCTGGCTCTCGAGACCCCGGTTCATCCATACTGAAGCCAGATGGCCAGCTGAGTTGGCGATGGCCACCTTCTTGAAGAGCCCCATGATGAAGCGGCGCATCCCGTGGGCGATGTCGGAGAAGCGCAGCACCCGGCTCGCGAGCTCCCGGGCGATGTCCGTATAGCGGACAATCGGTCCCGCGATGAGCTGGGAAAAGAGCGAGACAAAGAGCAGGAATTGAAGAAAACTCCTCTGGACCGACGCCTTTCCCCGGTAGACATCGACTGTGTAGGAGATGGTCTGAAAAGTATAAAACGAGATGCCGATGGGAAGGGAGAAATGGGGAACCGGCAGCCGGGCGCCCGTGAGGGCGTTGATGTTGGCCACCAGGAAGCCCGAATATTTAAAGGCCGCTAAAAGTGAGAGATTGGAGACCAGCGAGATGATCAGACCCAGGCGACGTCCACGGGCGTCGTCCCTCGAAGCGATGAATTTCCCACAATGAAAATCAACCGTTGCACTGAATATTAACAGTATTACCCAGACGGGCTCGCCCCACGTGTAAAATAATATGGATGCGGCAACCAGGATAACATTTCTGGCCTGGGCCTGAAATAGATAGTAGAAGCCCAGCACGGTCGGCAGGAACAGGTAAATAAAAAGTAAATCCGCAAAAACCATGGGCTCCTCAAAAACAAGCTGAGTATCATTCCACGGCCTGCAAAGTCAAGGATGAAGGACATGCCGGTGCGGTCGCCGCCCCCCGAACACCTCACCCTTGACTTTCAGGATCATTTCCACAATATTGCCCCACTGTAACGACGAAGTGGAATTGGCGTGTCCGTCGACGGCGTGCAGAGCGGGGGCAGCTACTGGTACCCGGGCGGCCTCAACCTGCTGAAGTACTGATCCCCCGCGCTCCTCAGAAACATACCCTTAAATCCAATGTCTGGGCATCTTGGAGGTGACATCACCCTGATCGTCAAGTATCATCAGAGCGTGACTCAAACCTGAGGAGGCGTGATGTCCGTTCCATTCGCTGAACTCGTATCCGTGGAGGAACTCCAGAAGTTGCTTGATTCGCTGTACCGTGCGACCTCCATCGCCACGGCGGTCCTTGCTCCTGACGGAAGGATCCTCACCGCATCGGGATGGCAGGACGCCTGCGTGGAGTTCCACAGAAAAAATGCGAGTTCGTCGCTCCGATGCGGCGAAAGCGACGCCTACATCAACGAACACCTGCACGAGGGGCCGTTCGTGGGCTACCGTTGCAAAAACGGCCTCAACGACTACGCCTGCCCGATCATGATCGAAGGGGAGCACGTCGCGACGCTCTTCACGGGTCAGTTCTTCCTTGAACCGCCCGATGAAGCCTTCTTCCTGGCCCAGGCCGCCGACTGCGGCTTCGACCCGGAGGCTTATCTCGAGGCCATCCACCGCGTCCCGGTGATCGAGAAGGAGCGCGTCCCGTCGATCCTGGAGTTTTTGACCAACATGGCACTGAACATGGCAGCCTCCGGCATGGCTCGGCTGCGTGAGCTGGCCGCCACCCGTCAGGTGATCGACTCCAAGGACGAGGAGCTGCGCCGGGCGTTCGACAATCTCAGCGCAGAGAAACAGTTCATCGACGCCATCGTCAACAGCCTCCCTGGCGTCTTCTACACCCTCGATTTTTCGGGAAAGTTCGTCCGATGGAACGCCAACTTCGAGCGGATCACCGGATACAATGGTGAGGCGCTGGCCACCATGAGCGCACAAGAGCTCTTCGAGGGAGATGAACGGACGCACATCGTCGAAGCCATACGGGAGGTCGCCGAGAAGGGCGAGACGACGGTGGAGGCCGCCATCACGAGCAGGGACGGGCAAACGAAGCCCTACCTCTTCTCCGGAATGCGCGCCGTCATCGGAGGCACCCCGCTCCTGGTGGGCATGGGGCTCGACATCAGTGAGCGCCGGAAAATCAGCGAGGATCTGCGCCGCCATCGAGACCACCTCGAGGAGCTGGTCGCTGAGCGAACGACCGAGCTCCTGCGCAGCAAGCACCTCCTCGACGAGACCTCCAGGCTGGCGCGTGTGGGTGGCTGGGAGATTGATCTCGCAAGAAACAAACTGTACTGGTCGGACATGGTGCATCAGATTCACGAGGTCGGACCCGACTTTCACCCTGAGCTCGAGACCGCCATCCATTTCTACGCCCCCGAAGCCGTGCCCGTCATCTCCGAGGCCGTCGGCCTGGCCATCTCGGAAGGCCGGCCCTTCGATCTCGAGCTCCAATTGATCACCGCCACCCGGAAACGGCTCTGGGTCCGGGCCGTGGGAGAGGCTGTCCGCAAGGACGGGAAGGTCGTCAGCGTGCGGGGCGTGTTCCAGGACATCAACGCGAGCAAACTGGTGGAGCTCGAACTGAAGAAGCACCGCGAACACCTTGAGGAGCTCGTGGCCGACCGCACCGCAGAGCTCGCCATCATGGTGGAGAACCTCAACCGCTCCAACAACGAGCTCGCCCAATTCGCCTACGTCGCCTCCCACGATCTTCAGGAGCCCCTGCGGATGGTCTCCAGTTACACCCAGTTGCTCGCCAGGCGCTACCAGGACCAGCTCGACCAGGACGCGAAGGACTTCATCGGCTACGCCGTCGACGGCGCCAACCGCATGCAGCGGCTGATCCAGGACCTGCTCTCGTACTCGCGCATCACGTCGCGCGGGCAGCCTCCTTCCACGCTCGACGCGCACGACGCCCTGGGCCTGGCCGTGACCAACCTGCAGACCTCCATCCAGGAGACCGGAGCGATGGTCGCCAACGGGGATCTGCCAAAAGTGCTGGGCGATCGGACCCAGATCTCCCAACTCTTCCAGAACCTCATCGGCAACGCCATCAAGTTCCACCGGCCCGACGAGCCGCCCCGCGTGAGCGTGAGCGCCTTCCCCACGCCGGACCGTCAGGGCTTCTGGACCTTCCGGGTCCAGGACAACGGCATCGGCATCGAGGCCCGGCACTTCGACCGCCTGTTCGTGATCTTCCAGCGCCTCCACGGCAAGCAGGAGTATCCCGGAACCGGCATCGGCCTGGCCCTGTGCAAGCGCATCATCGAGCGGCACGGCGGCCGCATCTGGCTCGAGTCCGAGGTCAACGTGGGAACCACGTTCTTCTTCACCCTGCCTTCGGCAAACCAAGGAAATGGAGCATTGAAATGAGTACGAAAAACGTGGGAGAGATGATCGACATCCTGCTCGTCGAGGACAACGAGGGCGACGCCCGGCTCGCCAAGGAGGCCATGCGGGAGAGCAAGATCCGGAACACCCTGCATCATGTCCTCGACGGCGAGGAGGCCATGGCCTTCCTCCGCAAGGAAGGAAAGTACGCCAACGTGCCCCGGCCGGACCTGATCCTGCTGGATCTCAACCTGCCGCGCAAGGACGGCCGCGAGGTCCTCGCCGAGGTCAAGAGCGACGAGAACCTGCGCAGGATCCCGGTGGTGATTCTGACCGTGAGCAACGCCGAGGAGGACATCCTCAAAACATATAATCTGCACGCGAACTGTTACATCACCAAGCCCATTGATCTGGATCAGTTCATCAAGGTCGTGCGCTCGATTGAGGACTTCTGGCTGACCATCGTCAAGCTGCCCAACACCGTGCAGTGAGGCCGCCGACCTGAGGAGCCCCATGGACAGTTCACCGATTCACATCCTGCTGGTCGAAGACAACCCCGGAGATGCCCGCCTCGTGAGGGAGCTGGTGCACGAAGCGCCGGACCTGGAAATCCACCACGTGCAGACCCTTGCCGACGGGCTCGCCTACCTCGACCAGGGCTGCTCGGACGTGGTCCTGCTCGACCTCGGGCTGCCGGACAGTTCAGGGATGGACACCCTGCGGTCGTTCATCGGCTCGGCCCCCTCCCTTCCCGTGGTGGTGCTCACCGGACAGAACGATGAGGAGCTGGGGCGGCTGGCCCTTCGTGAAGGAGCCCAGGATTATCTTGTCAAGGGGATGGAGATCGAGCAGGTCCTCACCCGGGCCGTCCGCTACGCCATCGAGCGCAAGCGCTCCCAGGTGCGGCTTATGGAGCAGAACGCCACTCTGGGTGCCGTCCTCGAGAGCACGGACTTCCCGATCTTCGCCATCGACGCCGACTACCGGTACACGGGCTTCAACCAGGCCCACGCCTTGACGCGGAAGGCCGCCTCCGGCGTCGAGATCCGGCACGGCGCCCGGCTTTCCGAGTGCTTCGCCGATCCGGCGGACTGGCTGGCGATGAAGCCCAACCTGGATCGTGCGCTCCTAGGCGAATCCATCGTGGAATCGGTCCACGCCGGTCCCGAGGGATTGGGGCGCCGGACCTATGAGATCGCCTATCACCCGGTTCATGTTGAAGCCGGGGAGATCCTCGGCGTCGCGGTCTTCTCCCGGGACGTGACCGAGCGGGCGCGGAGCCAGGAGCGGGACCGGTTCGCCCGCGACCTGCTGGAACTGTTGAACCGGCCGGACTCCGAATCCAACCAGATCCGCGACATCCTCCAACTGATCAAGAAGAGCACCGGGATCGAGGCCGTGGCCATCCGGCTGAAGGAAGGCGAGGATTTCCCCTATTTCCTGACCAACGGCTTCCCGGCCCCCTTCGTGGAATTGGAACGCACCCTGTGTGTCCGGGACGATTTCAACTGCGTCCTGCGCGACGACCAGGGTCAGCCGATCCTGGAGTGCATGTGCGGGAACATCCTTCGCGGCCGCACCAATCCGGAGTTCCCCTTCTTCACGGAGGGCGGCTCCTTCTGGAGCAACCGCACCAGCGATCTGCTGGCCACGACTACGGAGGAGGAACGCCAGGCGCACACCCGCAACCGCTGCAACTCCGCCGGCTACGAGTCGGTGGCGCTGATCCCGCTGCGCGGCAGGGACGGGATCATCGGCCTACTCCAGTTCAACGACCACCGCCGGGACCGGTTCGATCTCGAGATGATCCAGTTCTTCGAGGGCATGGGCGCCAGCATCGGCATCGCCCTGTCCAGAAGCCAGGCCCAGGAGGACCTTCGCCGGTCCGCCACACGGTGGAGCGCGACCTTCGACGCCATCGCCGACATCGTGTGCGTGCTGTCTCCGGAACACGAGTTCCTGGAGATCAACCGGGCCGGCTGCCTCGCCCTGGGGCTGGAGCGGGACCAGATCATCGGCAGAAAATGCTACGAACTGGTCCATGGCACCGCCGCCCCCATCCCCGGATGTCCCTGCATGCGCTCGCTGGCCACACGGGCCCCGGCCAACGCAGAGCACCAGGAGGGCGAAAAGTTCTACAGTCTTGTCACATGGCCAAGCCTGGGAACCTCAGGGCAGGTGATCTCCATGGCCCACACGATCAAGGACATCTCCTCGATCAAGCAGGCCCAGGTGCAGCATGACCTGCTCGAGGAGCAGTTGCGCGCCTCCCAGAAGATGGAGGCCATCGGCAGCCTCGCCGGCGGTGTGGCCCATGACTTCAACAACCTCCTCTCGGTGATCCTGAGCTACACCGGCCTCGCCATGGACTCCCTGCTTGAGGGGGACCCCCTCAAGGAGGATCTCGTGGAGGTGCAGAAGGCCGGCGAGCGCGCCGCCGGGCTCACCCGCCAGCTCCTGGCTTTCAGCCGCAAGCAGGTCCTGCAGCCCTCGGTCCTTGACGTCAACGAGATCACCTCAGGCCTCGAGAAAATGCTGCGGCGGATCCTCGGCGAGGACGTCGAGCTGGTCCAGGTGCTCGAGCCGGAGCTCGGCCGGGTGATGGCCGACCAGGGCCAGCTCGAGCAGGTCCTGATGAACCTGGTCGTCAACGCCCGCGACGCCATGCCGGCCGGCGGCAGGCTCACCATCGAGACCTCCAACATCGAGGTCGATGGGGAGTACGCCTCCCGACACATGGGTTTGAGGACCGGACCCTACGTGCAGATCGCGGTCTCGGACTCGGGCTGCGGCATGGATGAGGCGGTCCGGGCGCGCATCTTCGAGCCGTTCTTCACCACCAAGGAGAAGGGCAAGGGCACCGGGCTGGGGCTGGCCATGGTCTACGGCATCGTCCAGCAGAGCGGTGGGGCCATCGGAGTGTCCAGCAAGCCGGGCCATGGGACCACGTTCCGGATCTACCTGCCTCGCGACGTCTCCGGCGACGCGGCGCCGGATCTGGTGCCCGCCTCACCGACGAGGAAGACCACCGGAACCGAGACGATCCTGGTCGTCGAGGACGAGGACGCGCTGCGCAAGGTCATCCATCGCGCCCTCTCCGGAGGCGGATACAACGTGATGACCGCCGCCGAAGGCGAGGAGGCGCTGCGCATCTGTGCGCGGCATGCCGGTGAGATCCACCTCCTGCTGACCGATGTGGTGATGCCGAAGATGAGCGGCCGCGAGCTGGCCCATGCGCTCACGGCAGACCGGCCGACCACCCGCGTGCTCTACATGTCGGGCTACACCGGAAACACCATCCTTCATCACGGTGACTTCGATGCGGAGACGCAGTTCCTGGCCAAGCCGTTCACCATGGCCGGCCTGATGTCGAAGATCCGCGCGGTCCTCGACTGACAACCCCGTGAGCGTTCACTGATCTTCGACAGGCCCCAAGTGAAGGCAAAAGGGGGAGGCGCCGTCAGTCGATCTGGCACCAGCAGACCACGCCGCTGTCGGAGACCTCGCCGTTGGGGCCGGTCTCGCCGCAGACGTTGGAGTACCTGGCGTCGAGCTGGTACCTGCAGATGCGGTTGCAGTCGCCCACCATCTCGAGGGTGCCGTTGCAGACATACAGGTAATCGCCGAGGCAGTGGGAGCCCGCCGTGGTGCAACTGTCGAAGCAGGTGGTGATGTAGGGGGGCACGTCGGCGTTGTGCTCCTCGCAGGAGGCCGCGAACATCTCGTCGAGGCAGTCCTCCGACAGGACCAGGGATCCCACGCTGCCCAGGCAGGTGTCCTGATCCGTGGCGGTCCCGCAGTCGACCATCATCTCGCACAGTTTTTCGGGGGTCTGATCCGAATTGCCGCAGGCGGCGCCGTACAGCACCGCCCCGACAGCCACAAACGTCATCAGCAGGTTCCTCATGTTTTTCCCTCTCTCGGTTGCGTCACCCAATCGGCATGGTCTTACCTTCAGGAACGATGTCTGTCAACCGCCTTCGTCACCTTCGAACATTCCGAATACCGTAAAAGAATTATCCTTGCTCCATCGCCGGTTTATCGCCATGCTCTGACCATGCGCACGCTTTGGCTCACCCTGCGGGCCGGCGTCGGCTTCGAACTCTACAACGACGGCCTCAACGACGACAACTCCGCCGGCACCAGCCCCGTGCTCACCCTCGGCACGGGCTTTCGCGTCAGCCTGGGCAAGCTACTCGCCATCAGCCTGGAGCTCTCCGGCATCAATTACCCCACTGATCTCACGCAATTCCACATGATCAAGATCGCCGTCGGCATCATCTTCTTCTTCTGACCGCGTCGGCCAACCGCCGCATGCGGGCGGTAAATGGGCTCATAGAACCTGATCAACTGTGACTCCGCTGCCACCACGCCTTCGACCTGGACACCTTCACCGACCGCGTCCGACGTCCGGGCTTGCCTTCCCGAGGATTCTTCATTACCCTCACCGCTATGCTTGAACTCCGGTTCCTCCCCACGCGCTGGACGCTTGCGCTCCCGCTGCTCTGCCTGATCTCGGCGGCGGTCTTCGGCCTCGGCGCGATTTCCCTCCCGAGCCGGAGCCTGGGCGCGCTCTCGCTGCTCCTGCTGGTCTTCGCCGTGGTGACGCTGCGGACCCGGCGCCGGCTCCTCGCGACCGCGAAACCCCCGTCGGATGCGCCCCCCGCGACGCCGTTGCCGCACGACGGCGCGACCCTGCCCGCGGTCCTGCGCGCCACCCAGACCACGGGCCTGAAGCACCGCGACGGCTTCCTGGTGCTCGACGCCGGCTTTGCCGCCTTCGTGCCCACCGAGGACTGGTCCAACCTCGCCGTCTCCATCGCGGTGGGCCTGGTCGTCACGAAGCTGCCGCTGGCCAGGCCGGAGCTCCTCATCGAAGGCGGGCCGCTGCTGCGCGCGGAGCTGGAACGCCTCGTGGGCGAGCGCGACGGCTTCTTCCTGTCCGACGCCTGGCAATGGAATCCCTTCCTCGGCTCACAGGTCCTGATGATCCTCGACAAGAACACCCTGACCGTCCGCGACGCCCCGCTGCCCCTGTTTGCCCGCTGGACGCGCGCGGCCGGCTCTCCGGAGAAGTCGCGCGCCCTGCGCAAACTGATCCTGGTCATCGGAGGCCTCGGCGCCGGGCTCATCGGCCTGGGAAGCCTGGCCTGGGGGCTGACCGGCAACGTGGACTTCTTCATCGCCGGGCTGGTGTGGGGCCTCGTGTTCCTGGGCGGCCTGGCCGGCGGCCTGATCGTCGCCCGCCGCGCACAGCGAAAGCAGTGAGCCATTTTTCCTGAATTCCGCGTTGACCGAGGTCCGGTAACGGACTACGCTGTCTGAAGTGGAGTGTAACGACATGACAAATCATATGCAGGGATTCTTGGGCGTGTGTTGCTTGTTTCTAATTCTTTCATGCGACGACGGTCCCCGCACCGCCCCACCGGCCTGCGGAAACGGGATCCTCGAGGCAGGCGAGACCTGCGAAGGTACCGACTTCGGCCCGTTGACCTGCACAAACTATGGATTGGACGCGGGGACCCTGACCTGCACGGCGCAATGCACCATCGACATCGCCGCCTGCCATGATGACGCGATCTGCGGCGACGGCGTCCGGGATCCGAACGAAGCCTGCGATGATGAGGACTTCGGGGATCTGACCTGTGCTGCGTTCGGCCGGGATGCCGGCGCCCTGGCCTGCACGACGGCGTGCACCATCGACGTCTCGGGCTGCTCCGACGCCGCCGTCTGCGGGAACGGCCTCAAAGAAGCCGGAGAAGCCTGCGACCAGGCGGACCTCGGCGGACTCACCTGCGCCAGCCTCGGTTTTGAAGAGGGGACTTTGCTGTGCGCCGCCGACTGCACCATCGACACGTCCTCCTGTTCCAGCGACGTCCCCGTCTGCGGCAATGACCTCCGGGAATCCGGCGAGGTCTGCGACGGGACCGATCTGAACGGAAGATCGTGCATCTCCCTGGGCTATGACACCGGACAGCTCGCCTGCGATCCCGGCTGCGCCGCCTTCATCACTGCCGGCTGCGCCCGCCTCGAGGTCTGCGACAACGGCCTCGATGACGACGGCGACACCCTGGTGGACTGCCTCGACCCGTCGTGCGCCCCGGATCCCTCGTGCCAGGTCAGCACGTGCACCGAAGAAGCTGTGTTCCACGACAGCCCGCCGACCTGCGCTCCGGGTTTCCAGTGTTCGGTCGACGAGTACTTCTCGCCCGATTGCCTGCCTGACGTCTATTTCAGCGGCGGCGTGTTCTACGGCGCCTGCGGCACAGGCCGCGAGTGTCCGTTCGGCTCGATCTGCATGGGATCCAGCCAACTGGACGAGACCTGCATGCCTTTCTGCCAGTCTGAGACGCATCCGGACTGCCCCGGCGGAGGCCTCTGCCTGTATTCGCTCGTAGGGTCCGACCTGGGCCTGTGCGCGCAGCCCGACGCCTGCGACCCCGTGGCAGGCACCGGCTGCCCTGTCCCCGGCGAAGGCTGCTACCTGCTCGATCCCACCACCGGCGACAGCCTCTGTTTCACCGCCGGGACCGTCCAGACGGGCGATCCCTGCCTGGGCATACCCGACTGCGCGCCAGGCAACACATGCGCCGACCCCGGCTCTGGGTTCATCTGCGTCAGGTTGTGTGATGCGGCCAACCCCTGCGTTTCCGGAACTTGCCAGATGATCTCCGCCACCATCGGCTTCTGCGGCTGAAAACCGTACGACCCCGCCCCGGAGCTGGGTCACCCCGCGTCACGGGTAAAATGGAATGGGATTCTGGAGGAAACCGTGGGCCTGACCATCGCTGTCAGTCGTCTTCAGCGTCCACCGGGACCACACCAGGAAGAATCCCTCCACGCCTCCGTTTTGAAATAGCACAGTACAATGAAAGCGATGGGGGGTTTGGTGGCCTTCCGGAGTGCAATGGAAGGCATCACAGGGTTGAAACAGGCTTAAACGTGGCATGGCTTCGTGCCTTTTAAATGGGCGCTGGTTGTACTAGAGCTGATGCGGATACACCGGGGCGGGCGCGAATTCTGGGGAATCGCGGTGGTGGTGGCGCTCGGGGCGCCTGAACGCGGAATAGGTCATAGCAGCGAGTCGATCAAAACGCCCCAAAAAAACCGCATCGCGAAGGTGCCCGGCGGGAAGGGCGCGTCGCGGTTGCCTTCGTGGAACGCCTTTTTCGCACCGTCGTAGGGCACGATGAAACGCCTGAGACGAAGAATCCACGCGTTGCGGGCCTCATCGTGCTTCGACGACACCTTCGGGTTGCGCTTGAACGGCTTCCACTTCGTTTGTGGCGCATCAAACGGATTGATCTTCAGGCACTCCTTGCGCCCCAGCCACTGCAGTCCCTTGGCCTCATGGTCCGCGGCGATGGCGTCCTCCACTTCGGCAACCCGCTGCGCCAGGTACCGCCCATAATCCTCAGGACGCATCATCACCGCACCCGGCACTGGCGTGAGAATCAATTCGCGCGTGAGCAGCGTCGGATCGTCGGTCTTGGCGAAGAACTTCTTGGGGCGCTTCGTGGTGATTCGCCCCTTGGCGATTTGCGCGACGCAGGAGATGGCGCCGGGCCACAGGTTGTGCTGCGAGACGAGGCCGGCCTTCACGGGGTTGGTCAGCGTGTACACGACCTTGTCGAGTACATCTCCACTCTCTGGCAGCACACAGTAGTTGGGTCGGGCGCCACCCTCCCACATGGCTCCGAAGCGGCCCAGGCTGCAGTTGACATACCTCGCGATGTTCTGGTTCATGGCCTGGACGAAGAAGGGGGCGGTGCCATCGGGGTCGGTGAGGACGACGTGGATATGATTCGACATCGCACAGAAAGCGTGGATTTGGACGGGGTGCTGGGACTGGGCGTCGGCGATGCAGTAGAGGATGGCCTCGCGCAGCTCTTTCGAGGGCCGTAGAAAGTAGCGGCGTTCGCTGGTGTTTCGGGTGAGCAGGTAGGCGGTGTTCTCGTCGTAGGGAAATGCATGAACCATGGGACTCCCGGACGCGCCGGCGGCACTCCCCGTCAGGTGACGGTTCTCGGGCGACGTCAGCATCATTATCGTGGCCAGAAAAGGACGGTTGCAGGAAAAGCACCGCCGTAGCAAAGATAATGAACTCCGCAGGGTCGAGGGCCCGGTCGATTTCCAGCAGGAGTGGAAAATTCCAACGAAGGGGCCAGAAACAGAGAATGCAAAAGCAAAGGCGTGGAGGGTTCCTGGTAGCACGCTGGTGCTCCGGATCCAGGTCTTCACCGGCCGGGACTCCACCCACGGGGTCCCCCCGGACTGGGAGATCTGTGCATCGAACTACGACGGCAGTCCCCTCCTGCCCAATGACTATTTCTCCGGGTACTGCATGCCCACGTGCGGCAACGACCTCGTCGAGCCCGGAGAGCAGTGCGATGGAAGGACCCTCAACGCCGGCCACCCGTGCGGGGCGCTGGCGCACTGGACCGAGCAGAGCCTGGGGGATGGCCTGGTCTGGTGCACGGATTGCCGATGGGATTTCTCCACATGCACACCATGATGCTTCGAACCGCGCTGTGTCTCCTGATGTCCGGGCTCTGCGGGGCCGCCTGCACGGGCGCGCCGGAGCCGCCCTGCGACGGCCGCTTTGCCGAAGGCGGCGCCTGTCCGGATCCGGCCTGCCAGCAGGTGCGTGCCAGATACCTGATCACGGGACGTGACGGTTGCTTCATGGGAATCCTCGGGGACCTGTCTGGGCTCGGGCAGGTGGACTCCGCGCTCTGCTTCGACGCGCACACCGGAGGGGAGCCAACCGAACCCCAGCTCTTCTGCCGGCGTCTCTCGACGCACCTGGTCCAGGTCGTCGAGTTGTCCCTGCAGGTCACCCGCGTGCCGGAGCACTTCCAAGCCTGTTTTTCCAGTGATGGAGAGCCGCTGGTCTCCTTCTTTCCCTCGGACTGCAGCCCGGTCTGCGGGGACGGCATCATGGAGCCGGGGGAGGCGTGCGAGCCGGACATGACCTGGGGACTCACGGCCTGCGAGGCGTATTTCCCGTGGCCCGGGATGCTGGGCACCGTCTCCTGTTCCCTCGATTGCACGCTGGATTTCAGTGACTGTCAGTCCACCGAACCCTGAGCGATGGGACAGGCCGGAAGTACCAGAGAATGACATCCTTCGACCGCACGATCGCCTTCCTGATTCTCCCGCTGCCGTGGCTGGGATGCACGGACCCGCAGGTGGCGAAGGTACCCGGAAAACCGGTCGCCTCGATGAAGCGATTGAGGCGGGTCTCCCAGTCCTGCATCGTCATCGGGATGTGCCGCAGCGCCATGTCTTCGGCCAGATCCAGATAGGCCGACACCAGCCGCTGCAACTGTGCCATCTCACTCTCAGTGAGATGGTTTTTGGCGACCACCACATCGAATTTCTGGATCTTTCCAAGGGGGGCATCCTTCCAGGAGGAAAGGCCCATGTGGTCTTTGCCGGCGTCGGCGCGATGAACGATGACCTCGGCTGCCGTCTGGCCATGAATGGCCCAGTGCAGCTTGTTCTGCACGGTGGCAAAGAAGCGCTTGGTGGCCTGCGCCGTGACATCGTAGTCAATCGCGGTGGCGTAGATGTCGGTGATCTTCTGGTAGAACTTGCGCGCCGAGAGGCGAATCTCCCGGATGCGTTGCAGTTGCTCCTCAAAATACTGGCTGGTGAGCACCGACCCGTCATTCTTCAGACGCTCGTCGTCCATCACAAAGCCCTTGATGGTGAACGACTCGATGATGCTGGTGGCCCACTTGCGGAACTGCACCGCGCGCTCCGAGTTGACCTTGTAGCCCACGGCGATGATGGCCGCCAGGTGGTAGTGCTGGGTGTTGTAGTTCTTGCCGTCTGCGGCAGTTATCCGAAAAATTCGGATAACTGAATCTGCCTCCAGCTCACTGTCGGCAAACACCTTTTTCAGGTGGTAGTTGACGGTCCTGACATCAACGACATAGAGCAGCCCCATCATCTTCTGGGTGAGCCAGACGTTCTCATCGGCGTAAACCGCTTCGACTCCCCCCTGTCCGGCAGAGGCGACAAAGGTCAGGTATTCCGCCGCAGATGAACGGACCATGGAGACCTCCTTTTTCCTGGCGGGCTGCGGCAGCTTGTTTTTCCTCATCTACGCCTAATCCTTCGGGGAGGAACTATCCCCGAGGCTGGCGCGGATGTCAAGTTGCGGTAATTCCTACACCAGGGCGATCGAGTTCTCATTTTTCTGGACAAGAGGATCCACGTCGTATCCGCCTGGAAACTTCGGGGGGCAAAGTGCCAAGTCGAAATCGAAATCGAAATCGAAATCGATTCAATTTCCT
>Ga0180007_10003179_pt1 | contig 18592 bp, 14 predicted proteins | sample MM_PC_MetaG_FD_121122 | JGI IMG/M metagenome (GOLD analysis project Ga0180007, IMG submission 121122) | Groundwater microbial communities from the Aspo Hard Rock Laboratory (HRL) deep subsurface site, Sweden - MM_PC_MetaG | ecosystem: Environmental > Aquatic > Deep subsurface > Groundwater... | reverse complement strand
GTATTCAGAATACCCAAAAGCCTCATTTGAAATGTCAATGTCCACAATTTTTTCAAGCACCTTCCTGGCATTGGGCCCTGAAAGGTTGATGACACCCAGGGAATCCGTGAGATTTACCAGGGCAAATTTCCACCCATCATACCGGGTGTGGTATCTGATCCATTCAGCCGTCTGTCCGGCACGGCCGGATGAAGTGGTGAAATAATAATCATTTTCTCCCTGTTTAACGACAACCCCATCATCAATAACGCAGCCGTCATCATTGCACATGGCTGAGTATTTGATCCGTCCCTGTTTTACCTTGGACATATCTGAGACAAACACCCTCTGAAGTGCCTTTAATGCATCCGGCCCATGGAGTCTGAACTTACCAAGGCTTGATCCATCCAGCATTCCCACGTTGGATCTGACATTTTCAATCTCTTTTTTACACGACAAATCATCAGAAAAATAGCGCGCCCGCTGCCACACACCGAGATTCCTGAAAATTCCACCGTCTTTTCTCTGCATCTCATCCATGGGTGTTATTTTGAACATCTTATGATTGACCCCGGCATAGGTAGCGATCAATGTAGGAACAAGAGGGGGCCTGACATTGGTGGGTCTGATGGAAATATCGGGCAGTGCCTGGTATTTAGCCACATACAACGGCAGGTTATGTCCGGGGATACCACCCTGTCCAGGTCCCAGTCCCGTTGCTGTAAACCGCTTGATCAATTCAGGCACATCAAAGCCTTTATCTATTGCCTGCTTGATATTTTTAATGGTTGCATCTTCATCAAAACAGATAAAGCTCTTTCTACCTTTTACGGGTGCGGTTACCAGTTTTGTTCCCCGATCCGGTCCGGGAAGATTTTCCAGAACTTTTTTCGCTTCACCGATTTCCTGTATGGAACAATTTTCACAGTCAAAGGCAGCTTTTAAACCGGCAAGCATGCCTGATGCTTCAATGGATAAAGGATCGTTAAGTCCCAACAGTCGACCTGCTGCATGCATTTTTTCCGGCATCTGATCCGGCAGGAAAAATCCTGTGTGGGTATCATACTTAAGCGTGCCCTGGGCCACGGTAATATGACCGGTAACGGGCGTCATACCGGCTGATGCCACAACAAGATCGCAGTAAAATATTTTTGACACCAGGCCGTCAACACTTGCAAGGCTGACTTTCTCAACACGTTTTCTGCCATGGGCTTTTGTTGCTACCCATCCTTTGAGAAGCGGTATTTTTTTATCTGCTATCTTTTTTAAAAGCCCGGGGTCCTGTCCATCCTCCCGGATATCAGCGATACAGGAAATGGCAAGACCAAGATCATGAAGTTCCAGTGCCGCTTCAAGCCCCAGATCATGACCAATGCTGAAAACCGATTTCTTGCCGACAAGCAGGCCATAGGTTTTGGCCATGCGCAGGGCACATGCAATCTGCATGACACCCGGTCTTTCATTGTTATCAAAAATCAAGGGCCTTTCAATGCATCCGGCTGCAACAACAACACTTTTGGCTCTGATTTCAATATACCGTTGATCAAACACACCATCTTTTTTACCAATCTGAAACCCCGTGACAAGACTGTTGTTATACGTTCCAACACAGGCAGTATGTTTAAACACCCTTATATTAACAGATGATTCCACCTCTTTTGCAAGCTGTTCAGCCCTTTCGTAAAGGGTCTCTCCTTCTTTGTACGTGCTTGACCGGTATTCAAAAAATCCGCCCAGCCAGGGCCGGGATTCCATCAGAATGACCCGCAACCCTTTTTGGGCTGCTGAAAGAGCTGCCATCATTCCGGCAGGGCCGCCACCGATGACACAAACATCCGTGTTCAAAAAGATCTCATCAAATTTGCCGGGCATTTCATAATCAGGACTTATTTTACCAAGTCCTGCAGCCTTTCTGATCTGCTTCATGGCAATCGGCCAGATCTTTGCCGGTTTATGCATGACATTATAATAAAATCCTGCCGGCATCAACCAGTCCATTTTATCCAGAAAAGATAACCAGTCATTTTCTGCAGACCCTTTAACGTTCTGCTCTTTTATGACCATACCATCTTCAAGCAGGGTGTTTTCACACCGGACATTGGGGACACCATCCACTTCCATGCAGGTATTGCTGCATTCGCCGTCAAGACTGTAAAGGCCTCTGGGTCTGTGATATTTGAGACTTCTGGCAAATATCCTTACCCCGTTTGCATATAATGCCGTTGCAACGGTATCGCCCTTTACACCATAATATTTTTTCCCTTTATATATAAAGGCAAGTTTTTGCGCCGTATCTATTTTTAATGTCGGCAGATGATTAAGCCTGTTCATCATTTTGCCCCCTCCTGCAAGTCCTTCTCAAGATTTGTGGTCGTGTCCCGGTGAATTTTAAACCAGGAACCACATCCATCTTTGTGACACCACCACTCCTGCTGAACACCTGCAACACATTTATTCATGTGGACATATTCGCACCAGGCTTCCGGTGTCAGATCCTTTTCATCAGGTCTCGGACCCTTTTCCTCTCCGCCGAATTTGAATTCATATCCATTTCTTTTCCCGCAAATTGGACATGTAATTGTTAATGCCATTTTCTTTTCTCCTTATGCCTAATTATCCGGGCTGTAATTCACAAGCGCTGCCGTCTCACCCATAAGCTTATGCTCTTGATATCGTTTCAGGGCAAAGGGTTTTAACATATCAGGACAATTGTTGGTCGCCATATACTGCGCCATATATTTACCCACTGCTGAACAGGATTTGAATCCAAAATAACCCCAGCCACAGTCCATGAAAAATCCATCAACGTGGTTATTGCCCTCCATGATGGGTGCCATGTCAGGGGTCATATCAGCAAGCCCGCCCCAGATTCTCATGAACCGAAGCCCCCTGAAGCAAGGCAAAAATTCAGAAAGCGCTTCAGCCTGATGCTTGATATAATGGGCCGTATTCAAGGTGGTATAATTCGGCCAGGGATCCATATGCGCACCCGTGGCAATTTCACCTTTCAACGTCTGGTTGGCATAACAATGATAGGCGCCTGATGAAACCACATGATCCAGCACCGGCTTCAACGGCTGGGTGACCATGGCCTGAATTGTCAGAACACTGATCGGCAACTTGATTCCCAGCATATTATAAATCAATCCAGCAGAGTATCCACCGGCTGAGATCAACACCTGTTTGGTGTTAATGGTTCCCTGGCTTGTGGTTACAGATGTAACCTTACCATTTTTGGTGCCGATTCCCAATGCTTCGGTCTGCTGGTGAATCTCAACCCCTTTTTTAGCAGCCCCCCTGGCAAGCCCCCATACCACGGCATCATGGCGGACAACACCTCCCGGCGGATGGAACATTGCCCCATGAATGGGGAATGTAATATCTTCTGAGATATTCAGGGCCGGGACCAGTTCTTTTGCCTCTTTTGCATCAATGAGATGACTTTCCACGCCATGAAACTGTGCCGTTGCAATGGTCATGGTCGCTGCCTTCATGGCAGCCTCAGAGTGCATGAGATTTAAATTCCCGCAATTGTTAAACATTAAGTTGTAATTCAGGTCCTTTGTCAGAACCGGCCAGAGATCAAGGGCTTCTTTATACAGCGGAACATTATACTGTGTCCGCTGATTGGCGCGAACAATGGCAGTATTTCTGCCGGCACCGCCAAATCCGATATAGTTCTTCTCTATAATCGCGATGTCGGTAATGCCATGTTCTTTTGCAAGAAAATAAGCCGTTGCCAGGCTGTGAAGCCCGCCTCCAATGATAACCACATCATAACTTGATTTAAGCTTGGTCTTTTTTCCCCACATGGGTTTCTTTTTCAAAAACATTGGCCTTCTCTTAAAATTATGGATTTATGTCAAATTATACCGTATCCATTTTCTTCACTACGCGATGAAATGATTCCTGTCAAGTATTTATTTTTAAAATGATACTTTTTCTTTCATTCATACTTGACAAACCCATTCTGCTTCTATAAAAATGGATGCAATAAGATCTTGTCAGGATAACTGCCAATACGGAATTTAATACATTAACAGGGTAGAATAACAATGAATGACCCAGCATCACATCCGGTAATTAATGATATCTCCAGCAAACTGGAGTCCCTGACCCCAAAAGCACAGACACTTGGCACCTATATCATGCAAAACCCTTCCAAGGCTGTTTTCATGACCACAAAGGAACTGGCTGAAACCTGCGGAATCAGTGAAGCTACCGTGGTCAGGTTTGTCAGCACCCTGGGATACAAAGGGTATTCAGAATTCCAGGACGCATTAAAGGATTTTGTCAACACAGGCCTTTCTCTTCCTGAAAGAGCTGCCATCAAAGACATTAAAGAGCCAGGAACAGATAGACTGCACCGCGGTATCCTGGAAGAGTTGAACAATCTTAAATATCTGTATGAAAATATCAATATTGAGACCATGAACCAATTTGTCGAACATCTGGACAAAAGCCATTCTGTTTACGTGGTCGGCTCAAGACTCTCCTATACCTTTGCGTATTACCTGGGCTGGTCTTTAACCAAAATCAGAAAAGGGGTTCACATCCTTAAAGGCAGTGACTCTACCTCTTTTGATATGCTGACCAATGCCCATCCCAACTGCCTGGTCATTCTTGTTGCAACGTCCCGGTATCCCAATGAGCTGATCAAGTTGAGCAAGATGATCCGCAGAAGCGGCCACACCTTATTAACCATGACTGACAGCAGCATCAGCCCGGTAATCCAGTTTGCAGATCTGTCGCTTGTGGTCCCGTCACGGTCCATTCCCTTTATCGGCAATGTCTCGGGCATACTGGCCGTTATCCAGTATCTTGTCCAGGAACTGGCCAATAAAAAAGGCGAGGAATTGAACACTTATCAAAAACAGCTTGAGCAGGTTTATCTTGAAAACGATGTCCTGTTTAACCTTGAACCCATGTAACCGGGAAAATAAAAACATGCTGAAAACCCAGGAAGAACTGCTCAATGTGCTTGTTCAAATCGGCATTGAACACACAAACCATGAACACCCGGCCGTGTATACGGTGGAAGAGGCAAACCTGCATCACGGCGGCATCCATGGCGCCCACAGTAAAAACCTGTTTTTTAAGGATAAAAAGAAATCACTGTTTTTAGTGGTTACCCTTTCTGATAAACCCATCAATATCAAGGAAATGGCTAAAAAAATCAATGCCAAAAGTCCGTCCTTTGGAAAGCCGGATCTTCTGGCCGAAGTTTTAGGTGTTATTCCGGGATCCGTAACCCCCTTTGCCATTATCAATGCCCAAAACCATGATATCCGGGTGATACTCGACAAAGACTTGATGGATAATGAACTGCTCAACTTTCATCCCCTGGTGAATACGGCCACAACAACCATTGCCTCCAAAGATCTGATAAAATTTATGGACCACTGCCATCAGGCGTTTGAAATCATCCGGTTGTAACCGGAACGATGGCTGTTATTGGGTTCTTTGACCCTGGTGCCGGGATCAATCCCGTGCCGATACCCCTTTTGGACGAAATCGAGGGGGAATCCCCCCCACAACTGGTTCATAATACCGGTAAAGGGTTTTTTCTCCCAGCAACTTATCAATCTGGCCCTGGATTGTCATGCGTTCCTCACTGTTCATCCACTTGTTCCAGTCTTCCAGGGTATTCCAGGTACTGATGATCAGATACTCCCCGTCACAGTCCAGACAGCTGAACGTCTGGTCCGTCAGAAATCCCGGCTGGGCCGTGGCGCGTGATCGAAGCTGTATGATCAGAGGTGCCAGGCTGCCGGCCATGGTCACATCTTTTACAATTCGTCTGATAATAATGGAAACGGCCATAATATCCTCCTTTATTTAACGGATTAAAAGAAAACACCAGCATCTAGGCAGGAATAAGGCAAAAGCAATCGGAAAAATACGGGACCTGCGAAATTTGACCATTCAGTTTCAATTCAGACAAATAGACATCTTCAGGTGTCTGACAATTTTATAGTCACCATAACCCTATACTGAGTGATGCGGCTATAATGTATTCCTGATATCCGTCGTTGTTTGTTCAGATACGTGTTCACGCTGTTTTATTCCCATAAAAATATCATCATTTTTCATGGCTGTAAATAACCATTTTAAAATAAACCATAAACGGTAAAGACCTGAACACGGAAATCAAGCTGTGATGATGCGACAGGGGGAGACTAAAATTTATTGCGGACCAATGAACCAACAGGGATCACATACCCTGAGTTCTGATTAACGGCCGTAAAAACAGCCGGTTTCAAATTAACGTGAAACCGGCTGAAAATATTGACTGTATCTCTTTTTTCCAAATGGGAATTAATTTGGATTATTCGCCAAGATAGGCTTTCCTGATCTTTGGATTGTTCAGCAACGACTGGGCCTCATCTTCAAGGGTGATTTCCCCTGTTTCAACCACATACCCCCTTGATGCTGCCTGGAGTGCAAGATTAGCGTTCTGCTCAACCAGCAGAATCGTGGTGCCTTCTTCCTTGTTGATTCTGGCAATGATATCAAAAATCTGCTTCACAATGATGGGCGCAAGTCCCAGAGACGGTTCATCCAGCAACAGAAGCTTTGGTTTTGTCATGAGCGCCCTGGCAATGGCCAGCATCTGCTGCTCGCCGCCGGAAAGGGTTCCGCCCTGTTGATTTTTCCGTTCTCCCAAAATGGGAAACATTTTATAGGAGTGCTGGATATCTTCCATGATCTGATCCGTATCATTCCTGTAAAAGGCCCCTAACCTCAAATTTTCCATAACGGTGAGTCTGGGGAAAATCCGTCTTCCTTCCGGTACCTGGCATAGCCCCAGTGTGGGAAGCTTTTCCGGGGATACTGTGTTGATCAATTGGCCATTATAATAAATCTCCCCTTTTTCAGCCTTGACAATACCGCATATGGTCATGAGTGTGGTTGATTTTCCAGCCCCGTTGGCCCCGATGATTGCCACAATTTCTCCGGGCATAACCCTGAGGGATAAGCCTTTAAGGGCTTTAATGGATCCGTATCCGGAATGGACATTTTTCAATTCAAGAATCGGTTGCAAGCTCATCTGTCCTTATCCCTCCTTTTCTTCAGAACGGGTTCCCATGCGCTTGGCAGGTATAAGACCAGCAGGCCTGAAGAGCATCATGATAATCATGGTGGCGCCAAAGATCAACATTCGATAGGATTGAAACTCGCGGAAAATCTCGGGCAATGCAATCAGGGCGATAACCCCCAGTATAATCCCGGGGATAGATCCCATCCCGCCCAGAACTACCATACACAACACCATGGCAGATTCAAGAAAGGTAAAGCTTTCCGGGCTGACAAATTTCATGCGTGCCGCAAAAAAAGCACCGGCAACCCCGGCAAACACGGCCCCCATGGCATAGGCCAAAAGCTTATAAATAAATGTATTCACCCCCATGAGTTCAGCTGCTGTCTCATCCTCTCTGATGGATTCCCAGGCACGTCCCACCCGGGAAAAATTCAGCCGATGAACTGCAATAACGGCCACTATAACCAGGGCCAGGGCAAAATAATAAAAAAACTGAAGTTTTTTTACCCAGATATGTTCAAAGGTAAATCCATTTTCAAATATGGGAATATAGATACCGATGGGGTTGATTCCCAGGATGCCGTTGGGGCCGTTGGTCAGGGACATCCAGTTGTTGAGGATAATCCGGATGATCTCCCCAAAGCCCAGGGTGACAATGGCCAGATAGTCCCCCCTCATGCGCAGGGTTGGATATCCGACAATACAGCCGGCAATGCATGCCGTCAACGCTGACAGGGGCAGGCAGACCCAGAAGGCCAGACCATAGGTGATGTTAAGGATGGCATAGGTATATGCGCCCACACCGTAAAATGCAATATATCCCAGATCAAGCATACCGGCCAGACCCACAACCACGTTAAGGCCCAGGCCCAGACAGATATAAAAAAGGACTGTAATGGCCACATCAGTACCATAACGGCCGGCAAACTGGGGATATGCCAGTGCAAATATCAAGGTTGCACTGATCCATACCCAGGTGGGAAGCGCCGTGGCAAAGGTCCTGATATTTCCTGCAATCCGGGAAGCCGGAGTTGCAATAAATTTCAAGGCATCACCAGCCTTCATCACATAAATCATCAGACAGACAAAAGATCCTGCCAGTATATAACTCCATACCGTAACCGTCTTTTGAAAGGTCAGGGTTCCGTCAGGATGAATGCCCATCAACGGCCATAGCAGGCCTAAAAGCCACAGAATGCCGATTGTATAATGTTTCCAAACTTTCTTAAACTCTTGTATCATCTATATTCTCGCCCATAATTCCATTTGGTTTAAAATAGAGAACGCCAATCAATATGATAAATGCAAACACATCCTTGTACTCGCCTGAGATATATCCGGCACCGAATATTTCAACCATTCCGATAATCAGACCGCCGATCATGGCACCGGTAATATTCCCGATTCCGCCCAGGACAGCTGCAGCAAACGCCTTGATGCCCGGAACAAATCCCATGTCATACTTGACTGATCCATAATAAAGACCATACATGATACCGGCGGCGGCAGCAAGGCCCGCACCAATGGCAAAGGTCAGGGAGATAATCCGGTTGCTGCCGATGGCCACCAGGGCTGACATGGTCTTGTCCTGGGCCGTGGCCCTCATGGCCATTCCGATTTTGGTCCTGAATACCAGCAAATTCAGGCCCACCAAAAGGCAGGCCGTCAGGGACACGATCATGACCTGCAGATAGGATATGGTGACCATGCCAAAATCAAATCTTCCCTGGAACAGCTCTCCCGGATAAACCTTGTCATACACCCCCTGGGTGAGCATCATGCCGTTGGAAAGAAAAATAGACATGCCCAGAGCGGACAAAAGGGCGGACAGTCGGGAATTTTTCCGCAATGGTTTATAGGCAATTTTTTCAACCCCTATGGCAAGATAGGCGCAATAGGCCATGGCAATCATAAACGAACCTGTCAGGCAGATCACGGGATGGGAGTCCATATAACCGAGCCCGGCAAAATAAGCCAGGGCAATGGCACCCACATAACCACCTGCTGCAAAAAATTCACCATGGGCAAAATTGATGAGCTGGATGACTCCGTATACCATGGTATACCCCAGTGCAATCAATGCATACATCCCGCCAAGGGTTAAACCATTAATCAACTGCTGAATAAAATATTCCATTATATTTAATTTTCTTAACTTTAGGTGTTGGGGTGGACAAAAAGATGCGGCTCATACCGCGGCAAAAGCCGCATCATATTGTAACCAGATAGTTTATTTTTTAATCAGACCGTTGACCGGCTCCCAATAGGGAACAAACTTGTCACCAACAACTTTATAGGCGATATAAGAAGATCCAGAGTCGCCTTTGGCATTAAACTTGATTCTTTTTGCAACACCCTGGTAATCCATTTTCATCAGCTCAGCCTTGACTTTTTCTGAGTCTGTGGAACCGGCCGCCTTAATGGCTTTTAACAATGTTGTGGCTGCATCATAGGCATAGGTTGCATAGGCTGCAATCTTACCATATTTGGGCACATATCGTGCTTCAAAGGCTTTGTATTCAGGTGTGCTTTCATCTGTAAATCCATAGGTCAGATAAACACCTTGTGACGCTTCTTTGGCAACATCCATGTATTTGGGCTGAAACACGGCATCCTGGGTTATGATCTGGGATTCCATGCCCAGACGTTTTGCCTGGAGTGTCATCATGGCTGCAGGAGAGTACCCCTGAAGAGACATGTAGAAGATATCTGCATTTGCCTGTTTTGCCATGGTCAGAATGGCTGAAAAGTCTTTGTCGCCCTGGTTGACATGCTCATGGGCCACGACATCCATTCCCAGAGCGATACTGGCATTTTTAACACCGTCAGCCAGACCCTGGGAATAGGTGGTTTTGTCATCCACGATAAAAATGGTCTTTGCACCCAGCGCTTCTTTCATAAACTTGGCTGCTGCAGGGGCCTGATCATCATCTCTTCCGCACATTCTGAACATGTAGGGAAGGCCGCGATCCGTCACTTTTTCATTTGTGGAAGCCGGGGTGATCATGATAATATCTTCTTCGGCCAATGCTTCAGATGATGGGATGGTGGAAGAAGAACAATAGGCGCCGATAACACCGACCACCTCAAGATTGATAAGCTTATTGGCTGCGGCTACGGCTTGTCTTGGATCGCAGGCAGTATCCTGGGGAAAAAATTCAATTCCGCTATAACCCGGCATTCCACCGGCTTCTTCAAATACTTCAATGGCAGCCCGGACACCATTTTTGATGTCTGTCCCATCAGATGCATAGGGACCTGTCAAAGGGCTCATGGAACCTATTTTCAAGGTCTTTGCAGAAACTGCGGTAAACAAAAAGGGGACCAGAATAAGGCCCATAATCACAATTGCTAACACTCTTTTTCTCATTTTTTCCTCCTAAAAATTATTGGTTGGCAGGCTGACCAAGATATGCCTCAATCACCTTTGGGTTATTCTGAATTTCATGTGAATCACCTTCAGCAATTTTCACTCCATGATCAACACATACAATATGATCACACACACCCATCACAACCTTCATGTCATGCTCCACCAGGAGCACATCAATACCCAGTTCTGATATGCGTGTAATGTCTTTCATCAACTCTGAAGATTCAGAGGGGTTCATGCCGGCGGCAGGTTCATCCAGCAGCAGCACTTTGGGTTCCGAAGCAATGGCCCTTGCGATCTCAAGTCTTCTCTGGAGGCCATAGGGCAGATTTGATGCCACATCATCGGCATACTTTCCAACACCCATGAAGTTCAGCGCTTCCATAGCCTTTTCTTTAATAAAGGCTTCTTCCCGTTTTTGTGACGGGGTTCTCAAAATAGATCCCACAATCCCCTTGGAGGCCCTGCAGTGCCTTGCCACCATGGCATTTTCAACAGCCGTCATGGCAGAAAAAAGGCGGATATTCTGAAAGGTTCTGGCAATCCCTTTTTTAAAAATCGAATAGGGGCGGTTTCCACGGATACTTTTCCCATCAAAGATCACATCCCCTTCCGATACCTGGTAGACACCGGTGAGAACATTGAAAACAGTTGTTTTCCCGGCACCATTTGGCCCGATCAGCCCAACAACACCACCATTTCCGATTGTAAAGCTCAGATTGGATAATGCCAATAAACCGCCAAACCGAACACTCACATTTTTTAATTCTAGCTGTGCCATACAGATCTTCCAACCCATTAAATTTTAAAAAATCACAAACCGCTTAAACAGTGATTCCATAGCCTGATTGTCGATTTTTGTAGCCCATATACCATATGTTGTCAACTCAAAAAAATCAAGGGGTTATATAATGAGGGACACAAAGCCATAACTGGCAATACGATAAAAAATTTTAAATGGTCTAACCATACAAAAACAGATTTTGTTTTTGTTCATATTTTTTCTTTACAAAACATTTACATTCATATTGACATTAAAATAAAAAAATGACACATTACAGAAAAAAAACATCTGCAAAAGGCTAAAAAGATGAGAGCAAAACTGACCTCAAACCAGCAAAAAGTGCTTGATTTCCTAAAACAACAGGTTGAAAAAAACGGCATCTCCCCCAGTCTTCGAAGGGTTGCCGCTGAACTTGCCATCAGCCATGCTGCCGTTGCCCAAACCTTAAAAACCCTTGAAAACAAAGACTACCTCAAACGAGCAGGCCGATACAGCCGGACCATTCACATCCTGGATGATATGGGTGACTTACACCTTGCGCAAAGACAAAAGCAAATTCCGGTTATCGGCCACATCACAGCGGGCATTCCCATGTATGCCCAGCAGGAATGGGAGGGTGGGCTTTTGATAGATGCAAAAATATACCCGGGTTCCAATCTTTTTGCCCTTAAAATACATGGCAGTTCCATGAAAAATGCCGGAATCCTTGACCAGGACCTTGCCATTTGTGAACCCCGGCAATATGCCCACAACAAAGAGATTGTCGTGGCCCTTATCCATCATGAAGAAGCCACGGTAAAAAGGTTTTTCCTTCACCCGGACTGTATTGAACTGCGGCCTGAGAATCCGGATTTCAGATCCCGGAAATATGAATTTGATGAGGTGTTGATCCAGGGCAAGGTCATTGGTATTGTTCGTGGCCCCACGGGAATGGACATATAAATGAGTCCCCCCCCTTCCCTGACAAACCAGATCTTTGTCGGCACCAGCGGCTATTCCTATGGGGAATGGATCGACGCGGGATTCTATCCGGACGGCACCCATTCTTCCAATATGCTTGATGCTTACATGCAGATCTTTCATGCAACAGAACTCAACTATACCTGGTATCAGATGCCAAAAGCCCAGGCCATCCATCGATTGTGCGCAAAGGTACCGGAACACTTCAGATTTGCCGCAAAACTCACACGGACCATGACCCATGAAATACAAAAAGGGGAATGGCCAAAACAGGTCATGCTCTTTCGCCAGGGCATAGAGCCGTTAACCCGATCCGGAAAACTGCTTTGCATCCTCATCCAGCTTCCACCCTATTTTGAACGATCTGTCAAATTTCGGCATTATCTTGCAGCCCTTTTGGATGAACTTGAAGGACTGCCGGTTGCAGTGGAATTCAGGCATGCGTCCTGGGCAACTGACAAGGTGTTCTCAGAACTTGAACAGCGGAATGTGACGCTGGTTTCAGTGGATGAACCAGATCTTCCAGGCCTTTTTCCCCGGCTTGATGTGGTCACCAATCCAGACCTTTTTTATGTCCGTTTCCACGGCAGGAATGCCAGAGGATGGCGGTCCGGCAATATGCAGACACAATTTGACTATGATTATACGGACCAGGAGCTTGCAGAATGGGCCACCATCATTAAAACCGCCATCATGCCGGAAACTTCTGCCGGCTGTATTTTTTTTAACAACCATGTCAGGGGCCAGGCCCCGAAAAATGCATTACGCCTGATCGATCTCCTGCGATAGGGCCATTGCCATTAAACCCAAATATGAACCGCTCAATCATTCACTTAAACATTGCCGATTTTGCCGCTGCCGTGGAAACCAATGCACAGCCGGCTCTCAAGGGATATCCAGTCGTTATCGCCCCTCTGGGGACACCCCGGGCCGTGGTATACGATATGAGCGAAGAAGCGTATAAAGAAGGCATCAGAAAAGGCATGACCCTGACCCGGGCAAAGCGGATCAATAAAAAAATCAAAATCGTGCCCCCCGTTTTCAACCGCTATGAAAGGGTTATGAAAGATCTTTTAAAGCAAAGCGTTGCCTTTACCCCTTTCATCGAATCCGGTACATCGGACGGCCATATATTTCTGGATGTCACAGGTTCAGGCCGGCTTTTCGGCCCTGGTGTTGATGTGGCCGTTAAGCTGAAAAAGGCATTTAAAAAAACATTTAATTTTGATCCCATCTGGTCTGTTGCCACCAACAAGCTTGTGGCTAAAGTCGCCACCCGGGTTGTCAAACCGGTCGGCGAGTATATTGTCGCACCAGGTGATGAAAAAGCCTTTCTTGCACCATTATCCCTTCATCTGATCCCCGACCTTGTAAAAGCGGATTTGACAAAATTTTATGAATTCAATCTTTTTTTTATCTCCCAGGCAAGGCTCCTGACCCTGGAACAACTTAAGATCCCCTTTAATTGCCGGGCACCCCTGGTTTATGACTGGATCAGGGGAATTGATTCAACACCCGTCACAATGTATTGTCAAAACAGTTCCATCCTGGCGGCAGACCATGAATTCAGCACGGACACCAATACGGCTGACCAGCTGAGAAAGGCGCTTTATCTCATGGTTGAACAAATATGCAGCACCCTGCGAAACCGAACACTTGCCGGTGCTGCCATAAAAATTATCCTTTCCTATTCAGACGGGCTGCAAAATATCTCAACGCTTGCACTTAAGCCGCCCACATCCAATGATTATATCCTGTTTAAAAAATGTGTTCCGCTTTTAAACAAAACATGGGTAAGACGGGTGCGGATCCGCCACATGCGCCTGATATGTAAAACGCTTGTCTTGCAGGGGATACAGGCAGAATTGTTTACTGGCAGGACCAAAGAGACAAAACAGGCTGATCTGATCCTGGCAATGGACAAGATCCGAAAAAAATTTGGCAAAAATTCAATCTGTCCTGCGTTGACAATCGACTCACCACTGGATTGCAAGGCCAGATACCAATGATTGCCTTGAACACAAGGTCCCATTATTCTTTTATGTGGGGTACGGGTTCTGTAAAAGATCTCTGCTGCCGGGCAAAGGCGCTTGGATATCAAAAAATCGCCCTGACAGATACAGACAACCTGTGTGGCATGTGGCAGTTTATCAATGCCTGCAGACTTCAGGGATTAACCCCTGTCATTGGAGCGGAAATCACAGACCCCCATACCCCCCACAGGGCAGTCTGCCTGGTAAAAGACAGCCAGGGGTACAGCCATCTGACCCGGCTTATCACCCAGCGGCACAGGGACACTGCATTTTCACTCAAAACAGCGTTGCCAGCCCTTTCCAAAGGACTTGTGGTCTTGACCAAAAACCATGAGCTGTTACCCTTCTGGCACCGGAACGATGTGGATGTCGCTGTCAATCTTACCCGGCATCCCCTGTCTTTGCAGCATCCGTTGTGTGTGACAGCCAGAAAACTTGCCATTCCCATGGTGGCCACGGCCGGCAGTTTTTTTTTAAACCAGGAAAACGCAAAAATTCATCGCATGCTCCGGGCCATTGACAACAATACCTGTCTAAGCCGCCTGACCCAGGCGGATGTGGCACCGGATACCGCATTTCTGGCTACCCCAAAAACATACCAGAACAGGTTTGCCATATTTCCAGATGCGATAAAAAACAGTGCCAGCCTGGCGGAAAAACTGGAATTCCAGGGACCGGATTTCGGTATTGTCATGCCGCCCCTGAAAAACAGCACAAAAACAGATGCGGCTGCGCTTTTATACCAAAAAACAGTGCAGGGGGCAAAAATTCGATATGGCGCAAGTCTGTCAGGACACGTCGTCAAACGGATTGACCATGAGATGAACATCATCCGGCAAAAAAATTTTTGCGAATATTTCCTGGTGGTTGAACAGATTGTCAAAAGAGCATCCCGGATCTGTGGCAGGGGATCGGGTGCAGCGTCCATTGTGGCCTATTGCCTTGGCATCACCAATGTCTGCCCCATTAAATACAACCTGTATTTTGAACGGTTTTTAAACCTTCAACGAACAGACCCGCCAGATATTGATATTGATTTTGCCTGGGATGAAAGGGATGATATCTTAAACTGGGTGCTGCATGAGTTCAAAGGCCATAGCGCCATGGTATCGAGCCATATCCTGTTTCAGCCCAGAATGGCAGTCCGGGAAGTGGCCAGGGTTTTCGGGCTGCCTGAAGCGGAAATCAGCAAGGTAACCAAACGGCTTCCCTGGTTCTGGAAACTCAATGAAGCCACGGCAGATCTTCTGGACAGAATAACGCATCAGCCTGAATTCGCAGCCTTGGATTTTCCACCCCCCTGGCCTGAAATCATGGGCTATGCCCAGGCCATTACCGGAACCCCAAGATATCTTTCAGTCCATCCCGGAGGCATTGTCATCACCCCCAACCCCATTGACACCTATGTGCCCGTTGAAACGGCTCCCAAGGGCGTACCGCTTATCCAGTGGGAAAAAGATGGCGCCGAAGCAGCAGGCCTCGTTAAAATAGATCTCCTGGGCAACCGGAGTCTTTCGGTAATCCGGGACACCATAGCGAGCATCAGGACCCATTCCGGAAGTTTTGATGACTTTGACACCCTTGATCCTGAAGATGATTATGAAACCCAGCAGAATGTGGCCCAGGGCAATACCATGGGGTGTTTTTACATTGAAAGCCCAGCCATGCGCCTGCTGCAGAAAAAATCCAAAGTAGGGGATTTTGAACATGTGGTGATTCATTCCTCCATTATCCGGCCGGCTGCCAATGAATTCATACAGGAATACATCAAACGGCTTCATACGGGAGTCTGGAAGCCCATTCATCCCCTTTTGGAAGATGTGTTGAACGAAACCTTCGGCATCATGGTATTTCAGGAAGATGTCTCAAAAGTAGCCATAAAGCTGGCAGGATTCACCCATGCCCAGGCGGATGGTTTAAGAAAAATCATATCCAAAAAAGACAGGGAACTTGAAATTTCTGATTATTATGATCGGTTTAAAAAAGGTGCCGGCGCCAAAAACGTTTCCCAAAAAGACATCCAGTCAATCTGGGACATGATTACAAGCTTTTCAGGGTATTCTTTTTGCAAACCCCATTCTGCCTCCTATGCACGGGTATCTTTTCAGGCCGCCTATTTAAAAACCCATTTTCCGGCAGAGTTCATGGCAGCCGTCATCAGCAATCAGGGGGGCTTTTATTCCACGTTCGCCTATGTATCTGAAGCCAGAAGATTAAATATCCGGATTCTCCCTCCAGATATCAACCACAGCAATATCAGCTGGAAGGGACACCATCTTGACCTCAGGGTGGGGCTGATGTCCATCACAGACCTTTGTACTAAAACCATGAAAACCATTATTGCAGAGCGAAAAAAAGCCCTGTTTTCAACCCTTGAAGATTTTTTTGTCCGGGTCAACCCCAGGGAAGACGAAACCAGGGCCCTGATCCATAGCGGCAGCCTGGATTCATTGAATGATCACGGCAATCGGGCCAGCCTTTTATGGGCCTTTGCATCCTGGCAAAACCAGGAAAAAAAGAGCGATCTTCAACCGTCCTTATTTGACTTAAAAAAATCCTGTCACACAAAGTCTGTCACCCCTATGCCAGCCCTTCCTGAAGATAATCCCATTGAAACACTTCGAAGAGAATTCTCTGTTCTGGGATTTTTATGCGCACACCACCCCATTATCCTTTTCAAAGACATTATCCAGCCATACGGAACGGTAAAGGCAAATCACCTGGCACGGTTCATCAATAAAAAAATTACATTTGCCGGATGGCTCATGACGGGAAAACTTGTAAAAACCAGACAAGGGGACCCCATGAAATTTCTGACCTTTGAAGATGAAACCGGTATTGTTGAAACTGTTTTCTTTCCAAAACCCTATGCATTTTTCTGCCATTCCCTGGATTATGGGAGACCCTATCTGCTGTATGGAAAAATTGACTCCAACTGGGGCGCCATAACACTTATTGTTGAAAAAACCCAACCCATTCATTTTTTGACAGAAAAAAATTCAAAAATTTTTATTAATATCTATAATTCGTAATTTTTATTACTTTACTACAAATATGTAATATAATATGGTTATAAAAATTACAAATTTGAATATTTATATTATATATAGAATAAAAATCATATCATAAAAATTTATTGATATCGTTTTTCATCCATGTTTTCAAATTGTTATAAAAAAAATCGATGGCAGGTCGTTTTTTGGCATATAGTTTGCTCAACACTTATGAAGGAATTAAGAGAATCATCATATTAAAAAAAGGATGTCTGCCATGTTACTAAAAATAATTTTACTGCCTCTGGGACTTATATTTTCAAGTGCTGTCAATGCCTTTGCCGGCGAAGGGACAATTGATACAGGAGATACGGCCTGGATAACCGTGGCCACGGCAATGGTCATGGTTATGACCCCGGCCGGCCTTGCGCTTTTCTATGGCGGGATGTCGCGGTATAAAAACATCCTGAATACCATGGCCATGACATTGATTGCCTATTGTCTTGCCAGCATTGCATGGGTCATGTGGGGCTATTCCCTGGCCTTTGGTGAAAGCGACTCTCTTGTTATCGGCAGTTTAAACCATTTTTTTTTAAACGGCATTGATATCCATTCTGTAACCGGAACCATACCCACACTTCTTTTTGTGTTGTTCCAGATGACCTTTGCCTGTATCAGCGTTGCCATTATACTGGGCTCAGTGGTTGACAGGATGAAATTTTCATCATGGATTGTATTTACCATTCTGTGGGTCACCTTTGTTTATGCGCCGGTCTGCAACTGGGCCTGGGGCGGTGGGTGGATGTATAAAATAGGCGCCCTTGATTTTGCCGGCGGCAATGTGGTTCATATCAATGCCGGGGTCTCAGGCCTTGTTCTGGCCCTCTTCCTGGGGAAAAGACGAGGATATGGAAAAGAAGCGATGTTTCCATCCAGTGTTGCATTCACTGCCCTTGGTGCAGGACTTTTATGGTTTGGATGGTTTGGATTTAATGCCGGCAGCGCACTAGAAGCCAGCGGCATTGCCGCTTCTGCATTTCTGGTCACCAATACGGCAGCAGCCATGGGGGGCCTTGCCTGGTTATCTGTTGAATGGAAGCACAGCAAAAAACCAACTCTTTTGGGACTGGCGTCTGGTGTCATTGCAGGGCTTGTCGGCATTACCCCTGCTGCTGGATTTGTATCTTTAACAGGTGCCCTTGTAATCGGGGTCGTTTCCGGCATCATCGGTTTTTTCGGTGTTGCCGTGCTGAAACACAAACTGGGCTATGATGATTCCCTTGATGCCTTTGGAATACATGGTCTTTGCGGCATATGGGGGGCCCTGGCCACAGGACTGTTTGCCAGCCCATCCATTACCGAGGGGGCTGCAGGCCTGTTTTATGGTAACCCCAAACAGGTCTGGATTCAATTTGTCTCCGTTATCGG
>Ga0180007_10003178_pt1 | contig 18593 bp, 30 predicted proteins | sample MM_PC_MetaG_FD_121122 | JGI IMG/M metagenome (GOLD analysis project Ga0180007, IMG submission 121122) | Groundwater microbial communities from the Aspo Hard Rock Laboratory (HRL) deep subsurface site, Sweden - MM_PC_MetaG | ecosystem: Environmental > Aquatic > Deep subsurface > Groundwater... | reverse complement strand
TCGATACCCGTGCCAGCTTCGATACCCCAGCCAGCTTCGATACCCCCGCCAGCTTTGATACCCTCGCCAGCTTCGATACCCCCGCCAGCTTTGATACCCTCGCCAGCTTCGATACCCCAGACAGCTTCGATACACGTGCCAGCTTCGATACCCCAGCCAGCCTTGATACCCCTGCCAGCCTTGATACCCGTGCCAGCTTCGATACCCCCGCCAGCTTTGATACCCTCGCCAGCTTCGATACCCCTGCCAGCCTTGATACCCGTGCCAGCCTTGGCGAAAATACGCCCGGAGGCTTTTAGTGATAGAAACGAAATCCAACCGAGGTTAGCATCGATTTCAATATGACCATCGAAGTCCACGGCACCAGCGGCGTATTCACCGTCTTTAATGTCCTTCTTTTTAATTGTCAATATGTCCACCGCGTTTTTTACTCCTTTATTGGAATACCTGTGTATAATTGGAATACCGTACTTAAAATCTCTACACACCTCCTTCCGCCGAGCCGGCCAGGTGATGACTAGCCAGCTCGGCCTCGTTATTTGTCTCAGCCTCGGCTCTCACCTGCAACATTTCTATAAATTCATCCATTGCTTTCTGCTGCCGGGCAGGGACATCTTTGCTTTGCTTTATATTTACGATGACATCCATTAAGTACAGGCCTCCACATATTCCTTCAGGTGGTCAGGGTGTGCGTAGTCTGGGAATTTCTTTCCGGCAAGACCGGCTCCCCATAGAACTATCTCGTAGGCCTTCTCTCCAAAGGGAATAGGCTGCTTACATACGGCACAGAGATGCTCTTTGCGGGTGGTTCTTAATGTGGCCGTATGCCTGTCCCAGTTGACTTCTTTGGGATAGCTTATCCTTTGTATAATCATCACCATGCTTTCACCTGCTTTGCCCTAGATTTTGGATTCTGTGGCTTCTGGTAAGGGTGTAGAAATATCATTGCGCCGTTTTCTTTCCCTTGAAATCACCATACCAACGGCACTCACCTTCATCTTGAACATGTTTGCAATGGATATTTGCCTATATCCCTTTTCCCAGTATTCCCATATTTTTTGGTTTCTTGACGTCTTAACTCTGTTTGCCATTAATTATCACCCTCCACCACATATTATAACTATACTTTGCCTATTTGTCAAGTCCCCCAACGATATTTATTTTGAAGCTAAACAAAAAAAGAGAGACTAAAGAAAACCCGTTAAGGGCTAATCCCTAGTCTCTCAAAAGTAAACGCTTAGATTCTTATCCTGTGGCTTCTAATCAGGGGTTAAGTAGCTTCTTCGCTTCCTCCACCACGTCCTCACCTTCTTTTATAATCTTCAATATCTCTTTCTGGGTGAAATGCTTATCCTTGGCTGCCTCGATTATGGTCAATACCAGCTCGGACAATTCCTTACTCATGCCGGTCATGCTGTCCTTCTTTGCTTTCAGGACAATACTAACGATAATCATTACGATAGCTACTATTGAAGGTAATAGGGCAGATAGAATTCCCATCCAGTTAGTGCTTTCCATGATAGACCTCCTTTAGTCACCGTCTGACGCTGTATATCCCTCACTGAATTGTCTGGTGAAGATAACGCCGAGTAGTACCTGCTCGATATGTCTCTTCCTTATTCTATAAGAGTCTGGTCGAGTTATATTCAACCCCTGTGTCTTGCAGTACCAGCCGTCACTGTCTGAATCGATTTCTATTATCGAGTGAATAACCCGCTCTCCGTTGTAATTCCAGATAATAATGCTGCCAAGGTCGAGGGCATCAACATACTTGGAGTTATTAGACAATATGATGGTATGCCCTATATCTATCAGTGGCTCCATGCTGTTTGTACCCTGGACTGTCGAGATGGCTACGCCTTTAAGACTCCGGACAGTAACATCCTTAGACGCGCAAATTATATCCTCTCTGGCTATGTCAACCCTGGGACTGGGCATATTGCCCTTAACATCACCGCTGACAAACGTCTTTAAGGATTGGAGCATCTTGATAATTAAATCAATCATTTTTATCCCCTTACCTTGTACCAAGCATAGTCTCTATCTTTGTTAGACGTGTACTGAGATCAGATAATTGTACCATTATTGTAGCTTGCGTGGCTTGATATTGACTTATAATCTCCCTGTTGAAAGATACTTGCTGAGTGAGCATCCCGTACCCAAATGCAACGCCTATAATCTGTATAACTAGCAGGCAGACAATGGTTATGATTCCAATATTAACTTTCATTGCAGGTTTGTTTTCCATTTCAATCTCCAAATGGTATGTATAAATACTGCCCGAACATAAACTCAGAGCTGTTTCGAGCTATCACCATAGTCATTCCTTCTGATTAGCCATTTAATCCCTATGTACATGAGTGTTAGTGATGCCAGGGTGAAGGTCAAAGCCTTACTTAACTGTATCCATTCCATAATCGTACCTCCTAAGTTCCTATCCCTATAGCTACCCAGTAATAAGTTATCCCATTACTATTGGCAGAGGTGGGGTAATCTGCAATATCTCCTACATAGAAGTTAGTTGCGTCCATTACTGTCACAGCGTAAGCATTCATCGCATTTAGGCAAGTTATATTTCCAGTTCCAACTATAATGATGAATACTATAGTGCTAGCGGCGGTTGTAATAAATACTACTTTGGGTGCGGCGCCTAGTCCATGAGCTATTGCCTTATTCTCAGTATCATCACCCACATAAGAGCCTGAGGATACTGAGGCCCTTGCAAGCATATCAGTCCTCAGATTATTGTACTGGGCTGCTGTCGCCTGGTCTGCTGCTGCTACTGCGCTACTTGTCGCCATATTATTCCCTCACTATCACTTGAAAGGTTACGTTTTGTCAACCTCGGCTGACCGTCAAGATGTATGTTATCGTAACGTCATATAAACCACCGCTATTATCAAATGAAGCCAGGAAGTGACTGAATAAAAGACCTGTAGCCTCCCCTGCTGCCGCATCGCCACCTCCCCACATACCCGCTTCCGCTATAACGGCGGTTGACTCGGCAGCCGTAAAGAATGTCGAAAAGGTTGTCACATAATTAGAACGGGACCCGCCAGAAGTTTCAGCCTTTCTAGCATGATAGGTTGTTAAGGTAGTGTCCCCTGCTGCCGGTGCTGTACTTCCAGTACCTATTTCACAATAAGTAAGCCCGGTGTCATAGGTGGCTGATTCGTCTATCGTGAATCCTGCTATTAACAAAAGCCCTTCATTACAGATTATGTTTGGACTCTCGATAACAGCCACAATCTCGCCAGGGTCAACGAGACGCCCTTTGTCATCATATTTGCGGGTTCCCTTTTTGGTGGCGGTTAATATGCCCTTACCGGATATGATTAGCTTATTCGGCTCTTTTATTTCCATCACTTCACTCACTAATCCCTTCTATAGTTGGCTTTTTGCCCCTCGGCAAATTGTGTGCCTTTAGAATATCCCTGACCTTTTGTAGCTTGGTTGAGTCTAAGTCAATCGCCGTATCAATCTCAACTGCCCCTTCGACATATATTTTTACTGCTTTAATATCACCACGCTTCAAGCCAAGTTGCTTTTCAAGCTCCACAGGGTTAGGCCCTGCCTCCTCAAATAAATATTTCATCGTTTACCTCGCTTGCCAGATTTTAAGCTGCATCAAATACCCATGAACAGCTACACCCCCAGTAGCCCCATTCGCTAGTGAATGTGCAAAATGATTGTAAGTTCCAGCCACGCCACTGGGTATCTTCGCAGAGGTGCTTTGTGTCCCTTTGAGGACACCGTTCACATACCACTTGATGTTCGGTACGCTTGGGTCATGGACTATAACTATCTGGTATTGATACTGGTCAGTTATAGTAGTATTAAGATTAACCTCCCCCAGCTCTGTACCGTAGCTTTCACCCATTAAAGCTAAATTGTCCACTCTTAGCCCGATACCTTTAGCAGCTAAAGCACCTATAGTGATTGCTTCCTTCAACTGAACTCTTCCCACAGCCTCAGCGTCACTGAGTCTTCGGACATAGTTGAAAATTAGGTAAGTCTTTTTGTCCCAGTTGAACTTGAATAAGTCGGCACCCTCCGAGAAGCCATAAGCACGAAAAGTCGATAAACCAGAGCTGTTAGCTGTGGCATCATTGTAAATATCCTGTCCGTATATATACATACTAACTGCTGTTCCACCAACAGTAGTTGTATTCCACCCAAGTCCCGGAACATGAAGTAGATTACCGCTCCTAAGTAGTGTACTCATTGCAGTAAATGGCGTCTTATTCACTATCAGGTCGGAGGCATTAAATACGGCAAAATCATCAGTGCCCGCCCCACTAGCCAGGTGCCGACCATCCGCATCGTCCTCGGCTGCCTCCAGCTTAGCCCCAGCAGATAAATGCTTAAATACTATATCTTCGGCCATAAGTTACCTCCACGTAAAATAATCCCACTTCGTCCCTTGTCCTTTGTAGTGTATTGGGTAAGTATACGGATAGTTCCCGGTCTCATCCCACAGGTAGGTGCTCTTTGCCTGATATGGCATTGAGTTAGATTCCGTCATCTCTAATCTCTCATGCTGAACATTGTGTATAGACCCCGCATCTATCGGGGCCGAGTTCAACCACCTGTTTACATTACCGCTAACGGCAAATTCGTCCTCATCTATTGAGGTTGATTCAGTTAATGATAAAGTTTCCTCTTGTTGAAGTAAGGCCAGTAGTAAAGCCTGGCCTATCTTAATTAACCTGTCAGGGTGAACTACGAGATTAGAAAAGAACTTTGACCATGAACCCAGAACAGGCCCGGTGATTGCTACCACAGAATAGATTAAATGAGTGGAATCTTCCTCGGTAATTTGAACCGATTCTATCAGCATCTTGTGAGAGCTAAAACCAAAAGGGGAATAGGTTACTGTTAAAAGCTGCCCTGCTTTAAGCCCTGTGGTTCGTGTTTGAAATGAAAATCTCTCGGCGTCCTGGCAGTAAAGTTTAATTTTAGTGCTGGCCGATTCTCTCATGGCATCAGCAGACTCATGCTGAGCTTCGCATGCCATTTCTTCTACAATGCCAGTCCCGCCTTCGACCGCTAATCGTGCTGCTATATCAGTGTAAGAATCAGCCCTTGCTATAAGAGGATACTGCCCATAATAAACGATCTGGACAGCCGTAGCATTTGCGGGAGCTGTAGCAAAGGTAATTGTTGCGTCACCTTTATTCCAGTAACAATCTTTGCCTGAATCTAACCCTTTTATCCCTACGGTCTTAGGAGCTGCATCTACCGTGACTGTAGGCTCTGAGGCGATAGGATAGCCAACGGTAAAGGCTACCGTTGCACCATCCCCGGTGAAGTTCTCAGTCTGCTCAGAAGTTAGACCCGTCCCGCCCCTTATGTATTGCCTGTTCCGATATGCTGGATTCCCCTTTGATAGACCGGCGGAGCCATCTACGATTTGTAAATAAGTCAGACTCCAGGGCGCCAAATTGGTATCGCGCTGAATGAAGTGTAACGCTTTATCCTCATCGATATACCAGATAAACCCTGAGAGTTCTTTCAGAGCATCAAAAGCCTGAGATGCGGGGACATAATTGAATATCGCCTCTTTTATGGTCGGGCCCGTCTGGATGGTGCCGGCGGTAATTCCCTCAGCGATTAAGTAGTCTGTTAAGATGTCATTTACGATATATGCTAGAGTTTTATCAGTATAGGATTTGACTATTAAACGTTTATCAGCTAGATAGTGATTGTCTTTACATTCTATCGTATGTAACAGACCGCTTCCATCTCTTACCACTTCAGGGGTTTCAATAAATCCGGTGAATCGTTTAGTCCCTGTGGGGGTATCCGTTGAACCATCGTAAACCTGTACCACCTGACCGTTCTGGTAGGTGTCATCCCCCTCAAGGTCTATGATGACAAACGAGGCCGTGCTTCGCTCCTCAATACGGTTATCAATATTCAGACTACCAGCGACAATAATCACCAGTGTACCATCTATAAATACAGATGCTGGCCTAGACACTTCTCAAAGCTCCTTTTAATCTTGCCTTTGATACTATTGCCTCCGCGATTTTATCTATATCCGTTTCCTGCCTGACATAGAAATTGTTACCTGTTACATTTATGGAGGGTGTACTAGATGTTACTTGATTTATTTCTTTAATGATTACAGGAGATTTTAAGTTGCTGAATTGAGAAATTAATTCAGAATAAAAATCTGGCCTCTTTTCTATCACAGGTTCTCTGGTGATATACTCGGGCCTCTTTTCTATCACAGGTTCTCTGGTGATATACTCGGGCCTCTTTTCTATCACAGGTTCTCTGGTGATATACTCGGGCCTCTTTTCAGCCATCACTCCATAGGGGATCGCCTGCCCCACTTTGGTTAGCCAGGTAGGTTCCATGATCAGGGCACCTGAATCAAAGCCCTCAATATTGCCACCACCATAATTACCACCACTAGAGCTTCTATAAATATCCTCATGGACAGTCGTGACCGTGACTGTTTTATTTTTTAGTTCGTCCAGCTTTGTATTATAATTTTCAACAAAACTGGCAAGCTCTTCAAGTTCCCTGTCGAGCTGGGCATTAAAAGCATTCTCCTCAGTGCTAATATCAGTCAGTCGTTTGTCAAGCATCGACTGGGAGGCTTGTTCTTTAGCAAAGCGTTCTTCTTCTATCCGGATTAGTTCTTTCTCCAGGGCACCATCCAGGGCATTCTGTTCAGCTTTGAGTTTAGTGAGTTTAACCTCAAGAGCTTTTTCCTCAGATTCCTTTTTATCAGCTAATTTTTGCTCTAGTTGGTTCCTCTCTTCGTCCGCCTGCTTGCGGATAGTATCCATTTCGCCACGGAGAGATTCTATTTTGTCTTGACGCTCTTGTTTAAGATTCTTAGTTCTAAGGGTTTCCAGGAAATCATCGAGCTCTTTTTGAGATTTCTTTTTATCCTCGTCTGATTCAGCCAGGCTGAGTTTAACTCTGAGATTAGCTTCCTTTTCTTTGTCTTCAGCTATATCTCTGGCCCTATTCTCGGCTTCTTGCTGGTCATTGATAGCGTCTATTTGCCTTTGTACACTATCCAATTCCCAAGCCGTCTCAGCATCAATGGTTTTTAACTTAGCCTTGTATTCCTCATCCAGCATCCGCAAGGTTTCACTGTGCGCTTTGCGGGCATCATCCATTTGCTTATCGAGAGATTTACGTTTATTATCAGTGTCTTCCCTGGCTAAGTCCATGAGAGTATCAGTGTACTCTTCACCATAACCCTCAAGTATCCCATACTGTTTGCGTAAATCTTCTATTTGTTTATCATAACTAGATTGAGCGTCAGTACGTTGCTTGTCATAATTACTCTTAGCTTCAGCGCGCTCTTTTTCTGCTAATTCTGCGCGTTCCTCGAGGCTCTTTTCAGCAGCAGATAATTGCTCTTCGTAATATTTAGTTGATACATTACGGGCCTCATCCAGGTTCTTTTTGAGTTTAGTTGTATCTATTAAATTATCTGCCCATTCACTGATTTCCTTCCGGGCATTTATTAACTTTTGCCCCACACCCTCGATTGATGCCCCAAGCTCTTTATTGAAAACTCCTACCAGTTTGCCGATGCCTTGAGTGATAAACCCAAACATCTTACCGTAAAATTCTATAAACGGCATGAGGACCGTATTAACGATAAACTTCACACCTTCAGCGAAGATGACTTTCAGATTTATCCAGAAGCCTTCAAAGAAATCTTTGACCTTATCCCAGTTCTTCCAGAGGGCTATACCGGCGGCAATCAACCCCCCAATAGCCACAATAACTAACCCGATAGGATTAGCGGACATGGCTGCATTCCAAAGCCACTGGGCAGCGGTTACGGCTTTTAATAAAACAATCTTAGCCGTTAAAAGAGGGTGCATGATAGCGTGAGCTATATTGTTAGCTACCATAGCTGCGGTATTTGCTACCCACTTAACTGTATTTAATCCAACCTGAGTTGAAAGGAAAATCATCAAGGGGCCAAGAGCCGTCATACCAGCCAGTATAGGCTCTAAAGGCTCAAGGAAACTGCCAGCTACAAGGGTTAATTCTGAGAATTTTTGTTTTACCTTTTCCATTATGCCGAATTGTTTGTTCATGGCCTCGGCATGTTCATCGGTTAATCCGGTAGCTCCGTCTATTTCATTTCTGTATTTTGCTATTTCCTCTGTTGTGATGCCCAGTGCCTCATTAAGTGTGACTGAACCATCGGCAGCTTGGGTAACAGCCGTTCTGAATAGACGAGTAGCCGTAGCCCCGCCTTTACCTTTTGATTCTAAGACTGCCATAATAGCAATCATGTCATCTAAGGATACATTGAGATTATCTCCGTACATGGCTACATAATTCATTACCGAGCCAAACTCGGTTAAATCGGTCGTGGTGTTTTTGGTCAGCCAGGTGAATTTATCCAACTCGGCGGAGGTCTGTGGTAAGTCTTCTCCCATAGCCTTTAGAGCAGGTATGAGAATATCAGCCACCACCTCAGCACTAGACCCGGTTGCATCGGCCAGAGCATCAAAGGCATTGGCTGACTTTTGTAATTCTTCTGTATTCCTTACACCCGCGCGTGTGAGAATATCAAACGTGGCAGCTACGGACTTAATGGGAAAGGTGACATTAGTCGTGGCTAAAGTTAAATCACGGAGTTCCTTTGTGGTAACTCCTAAAGTAATAGCTGTTGAACCTAGAACGGAATTGATATTCCTGGATTCGGAGGCGAACTTCAACCCCATAGCTCCTACCGCCGTAAAGGCTGCACCCATTATCTTGAGTCCCTTCTGGACTTGCTCGGCTACCTTCTGTGTGCCTTCAAGCTCCCGGTTCGCCTTATCAACGCCCTTCAGGGACATTTGCCCGAATAATTCAAATATGTTCAATATCGCTTTCCCTTCTCGCTTACTCTCGCCAGCCTCTTTAGTGTCGCTATATCTTTAGATGACATAGTTGGTTCTTCTACTGTTTTTTCTTTTAGACCGAGAGATTCAAGATACTGACCGAATGTATTCTCTCCGCCAGCTCCCATTTGGAAACCGATAAAAGCAGATTCTATAAGGCGTTCTTTGGCTTCTTCGTGTCTCACCTCGGAGAGTAGTTTTACCAATTGTCGAAAACGCTTAAACGATAAGTCGTCTACTTCTCCGTCTGTCCATCCGTATCTTGACTGGATTAGGTCGTAGTATCGGTCACTTGCTGCAAAGCTAAAAAATCTTTGAAGTCACCTCGGTTTACAAGTTCCTTGACAATGTCTACCGGAGTAGATACCGGCATATCATCCAGTTCTTCTACAGTTTTCCCTATCAGGTCAGCCAGCCATGAATAAATATCATCCGTCAGGTCGGCGGCTACAATATGAAACAGGGAAAGCCCTACCTGCATAGGTTCTTTTTTATCAAGGGATTGAAATATATCCGCTATGCTGGATGACTTCAACTTTCCCAACAGCTTGGCCAGGGTTTTTGTATCACGGGCACGTAATTCTCTGATTTCCATATCTCTCCTTTTTAATGAGGGGAGGGCAACCTCAAACCGCGTTAGTCATGCCCTCCCCCCAAAGATTACGTTGCTGGTGTGAACGTGATGCTGAGAGGCCGGGTGGTGAGGGCTGCCGGGTCCCAGTGAGCCACAAATTTCATTGACAAAACTGTTTCACCACTTTCGGGCAGGTTTAAGGTCACTGGCCCTTCTACCAGACAATTGGTGAGAGTGACGGTTACTAACGTTGCCTCGGTAGTTGCTGTTACGCCTTTGATCTCACATGCAAGGGTGACAGAAGCCAGATAAGTAGCCGCGGCTATATCCCCCAGCGTAATCACATTAGCCGATAGTGAGGCACCCGCCAGGGCATACAGCAGCCTGTCCTCATCAATCTCCATTAGATTGGTGGTCAGGGTATACTCACCGTTCTCTAAATAGCGGTAGCCCTTCATTTTGCCCAGTGACCCGTCCGGTCGTATATCCCTGATAGTCTCGTTTATTTCAAGAACATTCCCACCCTTAGTCGCACCGAGAACAGTAGTGCCAACCATAACCTGCCCGGGGCCCATTACGATTCGCTCGTGAGTTAAACTTGTGATGCCATGTTGTGAAGCCATTTTGTGTACCTCCTAGATTTAATTCACTTAATAAGATGCTATCTGGATAGCCTCGGATTGTCTCCATAAGCTAATATCAAAGAGTAGTGAATAATGCCATATCTCGGGCTCATTCGAGGGAACGAACCCATCCGAACTTAAATTCAATTTCACATTTTTCACCTCATCCGTATAGAATTGCAATCTATCCAATAACTCAATTAGTCTCTTTCTTATAGCCGTTATTTCAGTAGCAGACGGGGAATAGCTCCAAATATCTAATGTATAAGTCCCTTTCCTTTCAGGCCATATATCTCCAGTTCTCAAATCCAGTCTATGAACTAAGTAAGGAAGGGCCGCATCAGTTTTTGCCCATACAAGATATAAGGCAAAAGTTCCCATTAAACCTAAAAGAGTATCATCCTGTCGCAGCCAATTATACAATGCTGTTATTAAACTAGCTTGCAAATCTGTATATTCTTCTGCACTAAATGTTATTGGGAAATAATAAGGAAAAGGCATAACCAACTCCTGAATATCAATTAGATTTTGATTATGGAGGTTCTCATAGGGCTTAGAACCATTGCCTGATAAAGATTTCTTTTACCTTGTCTTGCATCTTTTCAAAAGAGGGTCGCAACCATGGCCTGGGTTCCATATTCCAGGTGCCGAACTCCGTCATTTTGCCCTGTATTTTATCCGTTCCTACCCTGCCGATTACATCTTTCCCTTCCACTTCAACCTCGGCAGATATAGATTGTCTTAATTCGGCAGTGGCCACTGCTGGCGCTTCGCCAGGTGCGGAGGCGGTGTAAGTTCTTTGAGTACCAGGGACTTTATATGTTCTACCAGAGCGGGAGCCGCTTAACCGTTCTAATACCTCACCCCTGACCTCTTCAACAGCCAGTTCCATTCGCTCTCTGGCAACCTTCTCTATTCCCTTTGTTACCTCTGCGATATGGGATACAAAATTTATATCTACACCCATTAGACTTCCTTTACTACCACAGTCGTATTATTTTCAATCGTTATCGGAGGCTCGGTAGGTTCGTAAGTCTTATCTAAATGCTTGAACCGGTAATCAGCTAGGTTAAGGGTAATACCCTTTTCAAAGACTATCTTGTGTGAGGCAAATGTATTCAACTGCTGGTATTCAGCCCTTGCCTGAACACTTAAAGGAATCACACGGCCATACCGGTGTTGAATGGGAATATAAGTAACTACTTGACCCATTGCACCTTCGGTTACTGTACGTTGCTGGACTTGAATTCGGTCAGAAAAAATATTAGTCCGCATTACTTTCCAATTCCTTAATTTTAAGTTCTAATTCTTGAATCCGCTTATCTTTGCCATCATAATAACCTTTTTGGAAGCCATCTTGATAACCCTTGTTATGATCTCTTATATGCTCACCATTCGAACCACCTAATTCTAAGTTCTCAATACGATTATCAGTAGGATTCCCATTTTTATGATGAACTATCTCCCAAGGATGGAGACATCTTCCTAAGTGTTTCGCCATAACCAGACGATGTTCAGAAACAGCATTATGGCTTCGGCACATTGAGTGAAAGAAATCATTTGGAGATAGCCAGACCCTAACATATCCTTCTCTGCTTATACTTCTTCCACCCTGCCACCGAGAATGTCTCTCTCCTATAATTCCTTTTCTTGCCTCGCTCATTTTGTGCTTAGCTTCATCAGTTTTAGCTAATTTTGCTAGTGCTGAAGCACTACATTTCTGGCATTTATGAGATACGGGCAAGCCATTTCTAAGTTGAACCCATCTCTCATTGCCACATTCTCCACAAATTGCATAAATATAATTGCCCCTACGGGAATAACCAAATTCCTTTGCATTGATAATATCTCCTATTTGTGGCATTGCGCACCTCCGTATTCATTATACCACAAACGGATTGTCTTTGAACAGATTAGTTCTCATTCCTTCCACCAGTGATAGCCATCAACCCATGTGTCTTCAAAACCTCGTAGCTTCCAATCCATCTTAAGGGCTTCATCCTTGGCTGAATCCATTATCCATCTCCATGGCGGGTCGAAGTCGTAGAGAATAATCACGAAGTTCATTAGCTTGCGAATAAAACCCATCCGCCACGCATCGAGAAAACAATGCTCGAAAAGCCAATCCCTTATTTTAATTAAATTATGTGAATTCGGATGCCATGTGTTTTCAACAGTAGGCTCAGGCATTTTAGATATACACTTAAACGCCTTCCACAGCTCATTAGCAGCTCTCAGCTTTTTGATTTTAGAAGCATCGGGATCAAAGATTGTCTCTATAGCTTCCAGCGCGGGTTTTTTAATTGCATGAACCATGAAGACTTGTAAAGGTAGACTGGAAAAGATAGTCCTGTGTTTTACACCTATAGAGTCACCTAAAACCACTTTACAAATTCTCCTTTTGGTCTTATACTTTTATTGGAGAGGAAGAAATGAAACTGATAGACCATGTTAAAAAGTTTGATAATCTCTGCCCTCATTGCTTCCCTAATCACTGTGTAGAGCAGGGGACTTTTATCATCTGTGGTAAGTCCAATATTACTATGTCAGTTCAGCCGGACGCCGAACCGTGTAGTAAAGAGGACTGGTTAGAATGTCCCTTGAATAAGGAGAGAGTTGCCATATCTCATATTCCTCTCTCACCTGAAATGGAAGCAGATTTAGAATATTCCTAGACTAGCCTGCAGCCCACTTAACAGTTTCTTGGCCAGTTCAGGTAACTCCCCTATTTCATAAGAATCTGTTTTCTAATATGGCTATGTAGGCTTTCAAATCCTGAATCTGTTTGAGTTTGCCGTCTTTCAATCCTTTTCTATAACCATCTTGATAACCTTGATTATGCTCAGCAATATGATTCCCCAAAATGGTCAATTCAAGATTTTCAATCCTGTTATCATTCTTTATGCCATTTTTATGATGGACAAATTCCCATGTTTGCAAGCATCTTCCTAAGTGTTTCGCCATTACCAAGCGGTGTTCAGCTATATATCGTCCTCGCCCATTAGGAACCATTGCGAAATAAAAATCATCTGGCGATATCCAAACATCAATATACTGTCCGTTTTTAGTTCGCCCACCCTTCCAGCAAGGGCTTTTACTACCATCAGTACTAATCCCTACTTGTCTCCCTGCACAAATCTTGCATAATTTTCCTCTTGGTTTCTTGGCACTATATGGGGGAGCTAATTGTACCCATCGCTCCTTGCCACATTCTTCACAAGCAGACCAAATTAATTGTTGATTTCCCTTTAATCCAATATCTTTAGCTTTTGTTAAATCACCCAAATTCGGCATATCTTATCCCCCTTTATGATATTCTCAATCTATTATACCACATTGGGGAACAGATTGCAATTAGAATATGCCTATGTTAGTATTTAATGAGCTTAAGAGTTTTTTAGCTTGAGTTGGGATTTCGCCGATTTCCCCGAAGTCTTGAGAGCCAACTCCTGATATATTCTGGCTTTTTAGCCCTAATCTATTCTCGTAAAATGATGCAACGGTTACCAGAACCGCCAGCACAGCATCGGGAACTAGAGCCTGTGTCGCTGCCCTGGTAGCACCGTAGCCGGCGTTATAAGCTATCACGATTTTATACTTATTAGTCCAGCCTATCCCCTCCAGGTTATCACTCCAGAATGAGGTCGCGCTTATAGGCCGGATGAGATACCCTTCTTCCTTATACAGCGTAAAGTCAGTATCTTCCGTTAATGACCCGCCGCCTAGAGTGATGCTCGTGAAAGTATTGACCGGCTTCTTATTCAACCATAGTTGAGTACCACCATCCCCGATACGGTTCTCCGTGATAGCCCTTTGAATGAAAGCCCGCCCGCAGTAATCTTCACATTTCTTGGTAGCTGCGTTTATCAGGATTTCCAGCAGGTCGTCATCGTAATCCTCAAAGGTATCACTTGAGGCTGCATAGTCGTAAGAGGATGTAACAGGGTGGTTGAGTGGAGGCGCAGTTACGAAGGTTATATCCGCCCCGCTTATCGAATAGTGGGTAGTCTCAGTTTGAAGCGTGCCGTTGACGTATAACTTGAGACTCCCGGACACAGGTGTATTGTCCAACGAAAAGGTAGTATCCGAGCCGTCACCCATACCCACATACTCGGCAAAGACTTGAAGGGAACTGGCGGCATCTTTTCTCAGATGATTCTTAGCCTGCGGAAGCGTAACGAGTGCTGTGCTACTTAGGGACATGATTGGCCTCCCTTAATTCCCACCTCAGAAGTCTGATTTCCACCTTTAAGTTTTTATTATCTTCTAATAATTTATCCATTTTGTTTTCCATTCTTGAGAATTGATTATGTCTATCCTCACCTATGAGTTGGAGATTCTCAATTCTATTATCATCTCTAATGTGATTCTTGTGATGGACTATTTCCCATGAATGAAGGCATCTACCCAAGTGTTTTGCCATTACTAATCGATGTTCCAACACAGTATGATGGTATGTGCGAGCCATAGAGAAAAAGAAGTCATCAGGTTGAAGTGTTATCTGAATATAGCCATCTTTCCTTTTGAGGTATCCACCCTTCCAATTCGGACTATCGGCCCCCCTTCTTCTAGCACAAAGGAAACATCTAGTTGTATTAGCTTCCCCATGTCGGATTGCTACCCATCTCTTTTTTCCACAATCAAGACAAGCCTGCCAGATGTATTTGTAGAATTTATCCTTCCCTATATCCCTTCCTCTTTGAATCTCACCAAGCTCAGGCATTTTTACCCCTCTCCTTGTAGCCTTTGGCGGGGTTTCCGCGTTGTCTATTCTTCCAGTAGCCCAGTTGAGACAATTCAATTTTAAGCACTCGATAAAGTGCCTGATGGCGTTCGAGTTGCCTTATCTCCTTGACTAATTGCTCAATATTTACCCCGCTCATACTACTATCTTACCATTAAGAGTGGGTTAATGTCAAGCCGTTGCCGATAGGCTCATCTTTTACCTCTTCGTTACTAATTTCAGGTTCATCATGGATATCTGGCTTACTCTTCTTTTTCGGTGAGGGCTTTTCAACCCAAACCTTAGCGTATCCCCTGGAGATAAATTCTTCCGCCTTGTCCTGTGGCAGCTCTACTGTCTCACCTTCAGGATACACTCGATTGCCTGAACTAACTTTTGCTAGCATTATGAGCTTCATTTATCCCTCCGCCAATATTCCCATTATTGCTACTGTGCCATTCTGCCCCGCGGCTGCGTTGGCAAAGTATAAAGTGGATATATCCACGTCTTCCATTTCAAATGATGTGCCAGCCGCGTAAGTCACGGGATAGGCTGAGGAAGTCCCGAATACCTGAGATTGTGTACTTATCTGAATAACGCACCAGCTTAGTTTCTTTTCAGACGTTTCAAACCTTCTCCCCGTATCCGCCGCCGCCGTATCTGACTTAGCGTATATCTGGCCGTAGAATCCTATTCCCATAATTTACCTCCGCTTTTTAGGTCTACCTAATTTCTTTACATCACGAGGGACTATCCTTTTAACCTCAGTCCGCTCACCTAGCTTGTCCTCTATTTGAGGTTTCTTGATTTCTTCGGATGTTTTATCACACCGGGTGCACCTCAACACGCCGTCCACGTAATGGTAGTATTGATGCTTGCATTCCATAGAGCCTCCTTTTTTCAGGGGGCTGGCTGGGAAAAGGAGGTAACCCTGGCCAGCCCCCACACCCACCCGAAGGCGAGTTATTTCCAACTTTCCACTTCCAGCTCAACAGCATCTAAAATACGGTTTATAAACTGCCCGTATCTAATCTCCTTTTGCTGTTTAATAAATTCAGGATCTTGCCAGTCTTTTTCTATTTTCCTGATCCTGTCCTGATAAATGTCATAGCTTGTTTTTATGGACTCAGACAATCTCTGTCTTATAGACGGCGTGATGTTATGCCATAGATTAGAGCTTGGCCTGTTCTGCCCGGGGAGTTGGTAGCCCCTTCTAAACATTTCGCCAAGCCACCAATTCAGGAATGCCTTATAGAGATTGTCGAAAGCTAATTTCCCGATAGCGTAGTTTATTCCCGCCTCATAGATTTTGACATAGAATTGAGGCATATTCAGGTGTTTGAAAAAGTCCTCTTTTATATCCAATAAGATGTGTAGATTCGGGTCATCAATATTTTCCTTCGTAGCTTTGGGGAGAGACATTAAGGATTTCAAGAGCTTCATAAATTCCAAAGTATCCCTCAACCTGAACTTACCATCTACCCATTTCAATGTAAGTTCCTTTATAGGTCTTTGGATTTCATATGTGACCTTCCGTTGTATATCACCTGAACTAAAGACTGACTTCAATCTTACTCCTTTAGAAAGGGGGAGGTTATCCCTCCCCCTCATAAAACTAGGTAACTGTTCTTAACGGAACTTTCAGCCAGATGGTTACAGTGGTCATGTAGGTGGAGGCAGCGAAGTCGTCAAATTTGACTCTCAGGTAGTCGCCCGCTGAAAGAGCGTAAGGGGTAGAGAGCGCATTGGAATCAAGTCCCGACAGGTTGTCTGAGCAGGAATCAATCACGTCTGCCCCTGAGCCGTCTGTACTGCCATCCAGTATGTCAATACCAACGCCCGTACCAAGTCCCGGGGAAGCATCGGTGTCATATGTTACGTGGACTAATGTGCAGGCATCCCTTACCGGGCCGAGTTCTATAGTCTCATTATCAAAGAGACCTGGGCCAACCACTAAGGAAATAGAGATTGCCACTTCAGCAGCCAGGTCAGCCTTATCTACTACCGAGGCCGGCAGGGCAACGTCACCAGAGAACGTAATATCACCGGAGAACGTCTTATTACCCGAGATGGTAGCAGTAGACATATCCAGCACTTCAGTCCATGTTGGTGAGGCTGCCGTGTTCGTATTGATGTACAGGATTGCGTTGGTTGTATCAATGCACAGATCGCCAGGGTCGGCACTGCCGGCGTAAGTCCCTGAAGTCCCGGAGGTAGGAGTGCCGGCATTACGCCATACTCTCCGCAATCCACCTTCTATTTTACTTGTGTTTAATTGGTCAAAAGCCATGTTATTCCTCCAAATTTAGTCGAGAGGGGAGGTTTTGATGCCGCCCCCCTCGCTGTTAGTTCGACTAAATTATACGCTATTCGCTTACAGCCTTTAAGCTGTTGCTTTGGCAAGACGTTTTGCTGTCATGACTTTGCCCCAAGCCTTGTTTTTACAAAGCATAGAACAATATTTGCGGTTACAGGTTTCATCCACTTGCCTTAATTTATGAGGCCAGGTTTCAAATTCCTTCCCGCATTCTTGGCAGATTATCTGTACTCGTTTGCGTGGAGTAGGGTGTATCAGAACATGGTCTGGATTACTTAGAAGTTCGAAGTTTTCTATCCGGTTATCGGACTTAACTCCATTAAGATGATGTACAGTTTCGTTTGGTTTTAACTCTCTGCCCTGATAGTTTGCCATGATAGCCCGATGTTCCAGTTGCCAATCCTTTGCATAACTGCCAGTCTCAGCAACCTTCACTTCGATATAGCCATCTTGCCTTGTTCGTTTACTTCCGAGAGGCATCCTGCGACAGTTTGGCTTACCTCTCATGCTTGCAATGCGACATTTTGCCGAGCAATAAAGCCCACCCTTTCGCCGTGGGTCTCTTGCTTCTGCTGCTTGAATATAAAATTCATTGCCACATTGCTGACATTTTTTTACCTCACCTGTCTTTACTTTAGGTGGCTGACAAAAGTAACATCGCTTGCGCTTGCCATAGGGTCTATGACATTTCGGGCAACTTTCCATAGAGTTCACCTCCATATTTAGTTACCCTATTATACCATAAACCCCAGTAACAGTGCAACAAGAAATCCCTAGATACCAGTCAATGTGCAAAACGCCGTGTCCCTGAAGTACACAGCGGCCAGGCGGATGTCGGCCCTGATTGCCTGCGTACCGTAAATGAAGTACGAGGCGTGAGAGTCAGTTACCTTGAACGTGATACCCCGCTTCATGAAGACGGCGCCATAGCCACGGAAGTCCCCGACAAGCCCTGTTCCCTCAGTTATGACTGTGGTGACTATAACAGGAACGCCCCACAGTCTTTCGGGGCCAGAGTCTATCGGACTACCAAAAATGTAGATGCCGTCAGCAGTCCTCAGGAGCCGTATTTGCTGCCAGTCGTTTGGATGCATGATGATAGCCGAAGGCTCGGCAAAACCAGTAGCAGCCGAAGCGCCACGAACTAAGGTCATGGCCTTGAATACTGTATCAGGAGTCGGGTCAGTCCCCTTTGCCTGAGTCTGGACACTGGCGAGGTTATAGGCACCCCACAGGCTAGGAGTTGTACCGCTACCATTGATAAGCTGAGAATCAATCCGACTCTTGAGCATATAGGTAAGCCGGTTATTCAGGTATTCGGACAACCCGCCTACGTCCTCAAGCTGCTCATCGGTTACAGGCAGCCACACGCCCACCTTCTCCACTTCATCGGAGGTCTCAGTGAGAGCGATTGCCGCCTCACCATACACCGCAGCCTCAGCCGCCTCCGCAGCATTGTTCGTGAAGGTAGTTTCCT
>Ga0180007_10003177_pt1 | contig 18593 bp, 39 predicted proteins | sample MM_PC_MetaG_FD_121122 | JGI IMG/M metagenome (GOLD analysis project Ga0180007, IMG submission 121122) | Groundwater microbial communities from the Aspo Hard Rock Laboratory (HRL) deep subsurface site, Sweden - MM_PC_MetaG | ecosystem: Environmental > Aquatic > Deep subsurface > Groundwater... | reverse complement strand
TCTCAACCAGCTGGGACCACCAGCAGCTTGTGGTAGATAAGCTTAGGGATGTTAAAAACCTAGATTATAACTCCGGCTTTGATGACCGGATATTTATCAAGAATCCGGAGAAGTACTGGGAGCTCTACCGGCAACTCAAGCTCGAAGCCTGGCGATTTGCCTATGATACGCCGGAGCAGAGGGAACCTATCACGCGATGCGCTGAGTTTTTGCATGGTAAGGGTGTCGACCACCGGCGTATCTTGGTTTATTGTCTGGTTGGATTCCCGGGGCAGACGTTTGACGAGTGCCGTGAGAAACTCCAGTACCTTATAGACATCGGTTGCTCCCCCTACCCGCAGCGGTACCGGCCGCTGGATTCTTTAACGAGACACTACACGCCACCGGGGTGGCAGAACGGTAACCTGGAACTACTTTTTGCGTATTTTGGAGTTCCATTCGTCTGGCGAAGTTGTTCTTGGAAAAACTTCAGGAGGTAGAAATGAAAGAACATCCGATTATATTCTCAACCGATATGGTAAAAGCCATACTAGAAGGTAGAAAGACACAGACCAGAAGGGTTATTAAGCCACAGCCTGAATACCAAGATAATACTAATATATATTGGGGAAATAAATGGTGTTTTGTTAATGACATTAAGGATTCTATGCCGCAATTTTGTCCCTATGGTCAAGTAGGCAATAGGCTTGTAATAAAAGAAACTTGGGCAACTGAAAACCGATACAATCACCTCAAGCCCTCAGAAGTTCCCCGGACAGCAAAGATATGGTATCTAGCAGATGAGCAATATAACCCCTTTTTAATGGGTAAAGTTCGTTCAGCTATGTTTATGTGCTACTGGATGAGCAGGGCTAGGCCTGAGATTACTGAGGTTAGAGTTGAGAAGTTGCGAGATATAATAGAGGAAGATATCAAGAAAGAAGGTTGCCCCTCAATCGTATGCGGTGTTGGGCATAGACTCCAATGGTTCAAGGAACTTTGGGACTCCCTCAATGCCAAGCGTGGTTATTCTTGGGAAAGTAATCCCTGGGTATGGGTAATAAGTTTTAAGATGCAGGAGGTATAAGATGAATCAGGAAACAGAGAACCTTTTAAACCGAGTAAAGATAGGCAACGATAAACTTTTTCACGCCTGGGAACAGATTCGTGATATGGATAGGAGTACCGGCTGGAACGAGCAGATGGACAAGCTTTCTGAAGCATCTAAAAAACTGTCGGGGCTCTGTCACCAGCTCAAGCTAGCCGGCTACAACGATTGCCTTTATATAATTGATGGTAAAAGGACTCGTAAGTGCCTTCACAACTCTGACGGTTTTTGGTGCCAGGTCTGCTCCAGCGATATAAAGTATTGGGAAGCAGAGATAATGGAGGCATAGGAAATATGACTAAAGAAGAGAAAAAATCAGCCGAAGAGCTGTTTGAAGAACACTGGGTATGGTTTGAAAGTATAATGAAGCATATAGCCAGAGACTGGTTTATTCACGGGTATAAACATAGGGATAAGGAGGATAAGAAATGAAAGAATATAAAATATCAAGCCATAATTCTACAGTCTGTGGTTATCCTGGCAGGGACTTCGATTGGTCGTTGTTCTGTTGGGATGGTAGCGAAGAATATAAAGATGAGTGTCATCATTTTAATTGTAAGCATAATCATATAGACAAAGCACCGTTGCCTTGGGTAGATGGAAAAACACATACCACTGAATATATGCATGTTCCTTATCACTGGTCTGACCAATGCGCTATTTATCGTGTAAGACCAAATGATTGTATGTATGCGGGGGAAGTGTATCGTGGGCATTTAATCAAATCAGTTAAGGCTATTAAAAAAGAAGATGGCTGGTACTGGAGACTAGAATGGAAATAATAATCTATATGGAGCCGGTGGGCAAGGCCCGGCCCCGGGTCACAATGAGGGGTGAGAGATCCTTTGCCTATACTCCGCAGAAAACAGCACATGCCGAAAACCTAATTCGAGATAGCGTGCTGCCGCTTAATACATTCTTTGAACGGAACACTCCTCTGAAAATGACGGCGGTATTCTATCGTTCGCGGCCTAAAAGTCTCGCAAAAAAAATAAAATGGGCCGTATCCCGGCCTGACGCCGATAATTATTTCAAACTTTTGACTGACGCCCTGGAAAAGTTCATTTATGAAAACGACAGCCAGATTACCACGGCGTTAATCAAGAAGAGATTTGGCTCACCACCCAGAATAGAACTAAAAATTGAGGAGGATACTAATGAAGAGTAGTGGGCAAAATGATTGAGGAAATATGGTAGTGGCGCTTACGAGAGGCGATTTAGTGAGGGTAGTGAAGCCTCCCTTCTATCATAAACATTTATTTGGATTTTATGGGCGAATAACGCATATCCATAAACCACCTTACGCTACTTATTCAGTTAGGATAGTAGGCAGAGGCATAGAATTCGATTTCTACGAAGACGAAGTGAGTCTTATCGAGAAAGGAACGGCAAAGATAAAGAAAGAAATGGGAAAAGGAGAGTAGCAATGTTTAACCTTGAACCAGCTGATATTATTCTTTCATTGAATACCCGAGGAGACCTGTTCTCTAGGGTAAAAAGATGGGCAATAGGTCTGTTCGACCACATCTTCATGTATATGGGTGAGCTGGGGGTGATAAAAGAGGGTTACAGTGGTGAACTCCTGAATGTCCCTATGCTGTTTGAAAGCGATGGTCGCGGTGTCGTCCTTGGTAGTCTGTCTAGCCGGTATGGGGAGCAGGTTGTAGTAATGAGGATAACGGAGTTGAGACTAAAGCCGAGGAGTAGAGGAATCGACAAGGCTTTCCATATGGAACATATATCAAAACTCCTCCAAGAAGCTATCAAGCTGGCATCCGACCGGCAGGCGTACTATGACTATTTCTGTGTCGTTCACAGTATCATACCCAGAATCATCTATGAGAAGCTCGGTATACCGCTAGAGTTGATACCGGGATGGCTAAGATACCAGAGGGACCCCTATCAGATATGCTCAGAGGCGATATTAGAAATATCCACCCGGGCCGGCATACCCTTTCTACGGGATGACATAGTCCCTTTGCCTGGAGACTTTTTTGATAGTCCGGTGCTGAAGCCTGTTTGGGAAGGGGAATTAAACGAAAGTATAGTTAAATGATTAGATGTCCTAAGTGCAAACTATCCACCGGATTCTACTGGTGGCCCGCAACGCTTCAGGCAAATCTTCTTGTGCGGGAAGATTATCTACTTTACCAGCGGAGCTACCCGGGAGAGGAGGGTTACATATCACCACGATGCTTACGATGTTTTGATAAAGCTCTAAAGAAAGGAGGAGGTATAAATGTCTAAGAAAGGAGAGAAACTGGAAAAGCTTATCAAGGTCGTTGATAAGCTGCTCGACGACTTGAAAGAGAACGTCGAGAATCTACTGACTGGAATCGAAGAATTAAGAGACGAGGAGAAAAAAGATGGGGAAAATTAATATCTGGGCTAAACGTTCACTGTATATGTGTGGCAATGCCAAGGTAATGGGTTCTGATATATCGTGTGCCAAGGGCCACAGGTTGAATTACCTGGGAAGACCTTCTGACTCAAGTGAGGGGCTAACCATATCAATAAACAGATTAAAGAGAGGGCAACCGCTGGAGCTTACTATTTGCCAGGCCTGTGAGGATTATGATGAGCTCGGGCCACCGGTTCCTCAGCATGAGAGGGGCTGGCTAAAAACGCTGTATTAAGAAAATGAAGAAGAAGAAAACAGGGAAAGAAGTAGTGCAGAAACGGCGGGAAATATGTGATTTTGCCCGCGATAATAATCTGGTTATTCATCCCGGGGGTTACAATTACTACATTGATAGTTTTCTAATGTTTTATTATTGTTCCTGTGCCCCGGAGAGGAAGAATTGCCCATGCCCGGAAGCAATAGAAGAAGTAGCTAAAAATGGGCACTGCCGGTGCAATCTTTTCTGGCGCAGCCTGGATGATTTTAAGACGGAGATTCTTAAGTAAGAGGAGGATTAAAAATGGATATATATGTTCAGTCTGAAATTGGGGTTTGCTCTGAATTTTTGCCAAAGCAAAAGACCCCAATCTCAGTGGTTATCTCACCTCTCAGGGTTGAGGGCGAAGAGAAGCATTTAAAGATAATAAGTGGGTGTAATATGTGGCGTAATTGTGAGAATGCCAATTGCTATTTTAGTGCGGCAGCTCGAACTAAAATCAAGTGTTAGCGAGAAGAGAATACAAAGAGGCCCAGCTTAACACTGGGCCTCTTTTATGACGTGGGGGGGTCGTCCTATCTAACCTCTTTTACCGGAGCAACCTTTGGCTGCCGTAGTAAAGTTGCTCCTGGCTTCTGCCCTGTCCTTTGGATGTGATCCAAAGAGCTTGCCGCCAACACATCGGTTGAAAGCACTTGAGGCGTGGCCTGGTAGACCAACAATTCTGCGGGCCAGAGGAACGGTTATGTTCTTGCCGCTTAGCTTCATGTCATTCTCCTTTTAGATTATTTTTAGTCATCATCATATATAATCATCATCAGAACTTCTCGGACTGCGAAAAGCAATCAATATCTAAAAGTTCTATTCTTAATGAATCCCCCACCTCATTTTTTATTATATCCAGTTCTTTGCAAATTGTCAATACATCTCCGTCATTAAATATTTTTTTAAGCCTGGCGGCCAGACTTTTATTTCCGGCTTTCTCTAAGACTCCCAAGTATGTGCTGGCTAAGGGACCTATTAAACAAGAATTACAGTGTTCCTTGGTTTCCCCTTTTACCCAGTCCTCTATTGATTTGACATTTTTTAGCTTGCAGGTAAAACCTTTCATTTTTCTCCTTTATTTGCTTCGGTGTAATATTATAGCCAGAACGGCCCGGTTTGCCCGGGTCAATTCTGGTAGCGCGTCTCTCATCATAGTGGTCGGGTGGTTGGTTCCCAAGCTCCGACCGAGAAGCCCCAATGCCTTCTCTTTATCTCCGGCCTTATAGGCATCTACTGCCTCTAAGTATTGTTCTAATGGTTCTACATTCATTCCTGTGTTTCTTCCCCGGAAATCTTATCACCCCAAGGCGAACCTTTTTCATTAAACTCATTTTGTATATTTACGATAGTTTCAAGTGCCTGGGTCTGTTCTGGAGTCATTTCAGTCCTTTTCTTTTCAAGCTTGGTAGTGCTGGATACTTTACCGCAGGCGCTCTCTTCAAGTAGTGCTGATAAAACAGAGGGTTCCATATTTATTTTTGGGGCTACTTGATTAGCCAGTTCTTGCATTTCCTTGGCGCAGTTAGCTTTCCCCCTGGTTTTGCGTGCCTTGGGTTCCTTCGGCTCCTTTGGTATAGAGCAGATAGCTTTCGCTTCTTCTCTGTCTTTAGCCTTGCCGGAGCATATCTTGGCTCCCACGCAGAAATCCAGCTTCCTCTCTTCTGCGGGTTTAGAGCCGGTGATATAGGGTCTCATACATTCATTATAAGTTTGCCTATCCATAAGTTTACTCCTTTGGACACTCCTTCAAATATCCATACTCATGAGCCTTTTGTTCGAACTCATCAATAAGGGTATTAAGTGTATCCAGTTCCTTATCAGATACTACTTCTCCGCCTTTAGTCTTTTCCTCAAGTATATTTTCCTCTCGGTAGCCTTTCAGGATAATGAATCCTAATTCTACCCACTGGTCGTAGGTCAGGCTATCAGGGTCGAGTATATCACATTTAATGGAAGCGGTTTCGGGGTCTACCAGGCAATCTATTTTATGTTTATTATCCAGGCCTATAAAGCGGTCAGAGATTGAGAACAGATTTTCCTCTCCGCCGGTGTGGGTATGTATACCACCTACAACCTTTTCTTCAGGGCGGCATGGTGGAAGTTTTACATAGCCTACTTTCCCAATAGAGAAGGGAGTCACCCTGATTTCACCCTGGGGGGTTTTGCAGATTCGTTTGGCCGTTTCCCATCCATAGTCCCGCGTCGACCGGGCCATATCTTTGACATCTAAGGTCTTGGCAAACTCACATAAATCCATTACCCACCTACCTTCAATAGCTTGACCAAGTCTTTAATTGAATAGTGCTCAATTGGGATATTGGAATGGTTTAACTTTAGCTCAACTACCGCTTCTCGTAGCAACTTTATAGCCTCAGCTAGCATTTCTGCCAAAGTAAGGGCATGGATATCATTATAAAATATATATTTCAAAGTTTCAGCAGCTTCGTTTGCCCTATGAGCAAACTCTATCTCGAATTCTTCGGTCATACTACCATTGGGTACTTTCCTTAATTTAATCTTTTCAATTTCCATTATCTACCTGCCTTTATTCGGGCGCTCAGGTCTCTCACTAACTTACCGGCGACCCCGAATGTCATTGGTTCTTGTTCAATCTCTTCTCTTATCCCGAGTCTTTGAGCCATTCTGGCTATCATTAGCTTTTGCCGGCCGGTCGCCGGTCGGTTTATATCCTGGATTGCGGGGTTATCACTCATATCTTTTCTCCTTATAGGTTGTTTTTCCCACACCGACTACCACTTCTAGCAATCAGTTTACCATCTGCATATAGGCTTAAAAGCTCACAATGGTTCTCACAATGGTCGCAGTAGGTTATCTCGGGTTGGTATTCGCTATTTATTATTGTATTTGAGCCTCTAAAATTACTCTTACCATTACCGCCCTCTTTTGCTAGCTCGGCTATGCCTATGGCTCCCATAAAGCTGCAGTTCTTAGGAACGAGAATAGGATAGCCTAAAGCATCCTCAAAACACTTTACTAAAGCAGTATTGAGAGCAGTAGCTCCCTGGAAGACAATGGGTGGTAATAACTTTTTCCCTTTAGCCAAAACAGCTAAATAGTTACCCACCAGAGCTTTACAGACCCCCATGAGAATATCTTCCACTGCCCTACCTTTGCTTATCTGGGATACAGCAGCACTCTGGCAAAAAATCCCGCACTTACCCGGAAGGGCAGCAGGGTTTTTGCTCTTTAGAGCGATAGCGCCGACATCTTCAATCCTGACTTCAAGTCGGCTGGCGATAGTCTCAATCATAGCTCCGGTGCCTCCGCCACAGTTATGAACTGCTAGGTGGTTACAGACATATGTATTATCTCCCTCTATAGCTAAGTTATAAACTTCCCCAGCGTAATACTCCTTTTTATTAGACCTTACTGGGATTAGATAACCATAATCGCATTCCATAGGAGCCCTTTTTCTCTTTGAAGCAACCTGCATTCTCTCATCTATTTTATTTATCTCAGCCCCATTAACATTAACCATATAAACTTTTTTCTTATTCTTTGGGTTTTCAAGAGTAATAGTAGCCTTAATATGATTGCTCAACAGAATATAGGTTACCTGTGAAGCTAAAACTTCTGAAACTGTTTTAAGGACAAGGCTTCGTTTCCTATTATTGACAGTTAGGCAGCCATCACCTCTAAATATTCCTATAATAAGATTCATTAGCAAATGTTTATCTAACATCAGTAACTCAGAACTTAGCCCTTTTCGGTCAGAATATTCACCACAAAAAGACTTTATCCTTCTAGCAAACTCAGAACTATAAACCTTTATTATGCCTCTATGGTGATGGCATGGTTTATACTTTGGATTTAGGCCAATACTCCGCAGTATAGTGACAGCATCATTGATGTATTCTTCTTCAGCTACATTGAAGCAGAGGGCAACGCCACATTCGTATTTTATACCTCTATCCCTTTTTTCTCCTCCATCTTTTTTTATCCTAGGGAAGTTATATTCAATATTACCTTCAGCAAGATAGTAACCTAGAAATCTTAGAAAATCGGGGCTGAAGCTGTTGTCTGAACAATGTAGGTTTGGTGTTGTCAAAATCAAGTAATCTCCTTTGCTTATTCCATCTGGAGTAAGAAAGGTTGGGTGAAAGTTTAGCTGTCGCCCCTTTCTACAGGATTTATAACACTTTCTTAGTGGATTACATGCCTGTATTCCTCTAGTTTTACTCTCATAGCATTGTATCTGTTTTCTTTTAAGAACAAATATGGGATGTTTTTCTGTAGTATTTAGCTTATTTGAGCCCCCACAGTCAATCCGATAAATTAAGTTATTATGTTGTCTCTTAATAACTTTGCTGACTTTCCTGAATTGTCCTTGATGAGTTAGAACATTATCACCGACAATAATATCCTTGATCTGCTTCGGAATGAAACCTTCAATTATTACTTTATCATCAGGCAAAACACAATCTTTGTTCATCTGAAAGCTGGATAACATACCATCTTTTATTATCATAAGCTTGCTGTCTTCCCCACCGATGTCGACTATTGTCCTGGCATCAGGATATTCTTTCAGGCAGGCTACCATATGGGCTATAATCTCAGAGTCTACTATATCGGCTCCTACCATAGATTGAACGAACTCCTTGCCGCTTCCGGTGATGCCAACAGCCTGGATGTTTCCATTAAGTGATAAACTATCCAATCCTCTTTTGACAGTAGGGATTAATCCGGTGTTTTTTAGATAAACCTTTCCTCTAAGTTCATCACCTTGCAACGATACAAACTTGAGGGATACGGACCCAACATCAATGCCTAAAAAGCTCATCCCTGCACCACCTATACCAAAGCCAAATCAAGCTAACAATGAGTATAGCAAAAGGTATCCACATTAAAATTTTCATCGTGCTTTCTCCGTTTTAGCATTGACACAAAAGTTTCTATACGGGTATTAAATCCTGCTTCAAATGAAGCTTCGTCTATCGGGAACCTATACAATGAAATATTATATTTATCAGCCATCTGGTCTACCAGTACTTCAACGGTAGATTCGGGCATACAGCTGAGCGGGAGAATATGTATCACTCCGTCATAACCGTGCTTGGCATACCAGATAATGTTTACGATGCTCTGAAAGCCATGGCCACCCAGCTCCTGGGATAGCAGGCTCTTGGCCTCTTTTATATCTTTCTTGCTTCCCTTTTCGGTTGACTCATTCAGATAGTCAGTAATGGTTATCGACATATTAACATTGGCCCCCATCCGCTGGAGCGTTTTTACTATATTAAAGTTGATGTCCGGCTCCAGTATGGTTCCCACCTCACCTATAATGCCAATCTTAAGCTCTCTCTCTGGCAGGAAGCGGTAGGTCTTGATTTCCACCGCTTTAATCTCAGCATATACCTTTTTCATTCTGTGGTAAGCCTCAAAATAAGAGATATGCCCCCACCGCCTAACTGTCGAGAGGAAGTTCTTCTTGGTGATAACATTCATCTTGAACCGGTAACCCAGATCCTTTAGGGTTAGTTCTTGTATCTGGTAATAATGTTTGAGCCTGCACAACCCACAGCTGTTAAACATTACCAGGTCGGTCGCTCCATGTTCCAGAGCCCAAATCTCCTGGCCTAAAGTATATTTGAATGGAAAACATACCATATCACTACTGTTAGCAACGCCAAGATTTATCATCTCGCGAGTAATTTTAGATGGCATAATTACTTTATGCCCAAGGTCTTCAATGAAGGACTTGAGAATATCAGAATAGATACCAAGCCGGGGTATTCCTATAATCATTAGTGACATCCCTTACATTTATCCCATAATAAGGATACCGTCAACTCGTGGGCAGATTCCATACTCTTATGGGTTTCCCTGTGGGGGTTATGGCTAAAGTGTGTAACTTCAATCATCCCGCTTTCCTCATTTATATCCCAATCGCTTTTCCCCATTAGGGAGCAATAACCATTCTCTTGGTATGGTAAATTATCATTTAACGACCAATAACGGCAAACTTTCTTCATATCAGAAAAATGGCAATAGTAACCTCTGGGGATAATACCCAATGCAATTAAGCATAGAGCTTTAATCATCTATCTCCTCCTACAAATACCTGCACCTTCCAACTCAGCCATATAATCTTCCTGTGGCACATACTCAACTGGCGGCCCAAATATGGTATGATTCCATACCCAGCCCCAGAATGTTAGATTCCCCCTGCCGCCACTTCTAAAAACAGGGATGATACTAGCGATAGCTAGTGTGAAGATAACCTTCTTGTCTGTTTTTGTCATTCTCGGTTCCTTCTTAAGGTTCGGCAGGCCTCCGTAGCCTGTAATTTAGCTTCTTCATAAGAAAGATGCGGGTGACCAAAACTGCTGTCAAGCTCACGAGTTGAGTCTTTGAGTAGTTGCCAGAAAGTTATTCCTTCTTGTCGAGAATGTTGGGCACCACGCCAAATAGGAGCTAGACTTATAGCTCCGAGCCCTAGCAGAATTACAATCCATTTATTCATTCTTTAGTACCGAGGGCATACAGAGTAAAAAAGAAGAGCCCTATACTTATAGGTAGAACCCACCATATTTTCTTTGGTTCTTCCTCTTCCTGTGCTATTCTCCGTTTTATCATTGCTCTTACCTCATACTCTTTAGGTCGTCCAGCTCTTTTTGGGTTTGAGCGTCTAACTTTTCCTGTATTCTCATCTTCTCTTCGGGTGTTAATCTGGCTAATTTCCCCTTGAACCATCGACTACCAATTCTTATACGACTGTCTTTGATTCTAATGGCGACCTTCTCTAAATCATCAACTGAAGTTAAAGTTTCCAAGCCGTGTCTTATATCGGCACTCTCATTCTGGGCATATATGGCTATTTCCTTTTCCCATGGAGGCAAGTCCTTAATTTTTTCAATGGCTAGGTCTTCACGCTCCATGGCATTTAGTTGGTCAAGACATTTATTGATTCGTCTAATTTCCTCATCACCTATTCCATGTCGCCGTGCCATACGGAGAGCTTCATCTGAAATCAATCCAGAACAAACTGAAAAATGGCTGTTGATACATGGAAGACACGCTGTTCCTTCTTCAGCCTTCTCGGCCGTTCCCTGAGAAGTCTCTGGAGGGGTAACCTCGACAATCTCAGGGAATGATTGTTCTTGTCTATGGCGTGGCCTTGTTGCCAGTAACGATGAGACGAGTTTGCCGCCTTCGGCTATAAGGACTGAGACTAATTGTACGTTCATACCTATATTACTAGCACAAAAGCGTTAATTAGTCAAGCCCAGCCCTTGACAAATCCATTTTTATGATGTAATGTGAGAACAGGGAGTACAAGAAGAGTACGGAAATGGCAGAAGAACAAGAGGGAACGAGTGAAGCACAGGTAATTGAAGGCTACGGGTGCATCTGTGGTTTTGTGACCGGCGATATGCACGAATTCCGAGTCCACGTTATGCGAAGTGCTGCCAGAGATGGGAAGGGGACTCATAAAAGTCTAGGCCGTGTTAACCTACAAACAGGCGAGGTATTGATGGGTCCATGGAAGAAAAGAACAAGAGCAGAGAAGAGAGCGAGTTCCCGTGCCAAGCGTGGGAAGCGAACGGAGAAAGAAGGGGCAGGAGAAGAAGGGATAGGGGAAGGGACGGGTGAAGAAGGGACGGGGAAAGACGGTAAGAAGCCTGCTCCCATTAGAACTACCGATGTATTAGCTGATGCAACAACACTCAAATTTGTTCCCCGGGTCTATACCACGGATTACTCACCGATAATGAGGGCTGGCTTGGATGCAGCAATTGAGTTCTGGGGGTGGCGAAAAGATATGCCACTTGGAAATTTCTTGGATACTGTTTTGCATATGTTCTTTAAAGAGCACGGTATTCATTTAGCAGGATATACAATTAGTGATGAGGCCAGAAAGGCCATTGAGGCAGATAAACAAGAGGAGGTAATAACATGAGTGTAGAAGATGTATACGCATCAAAGGTGATAAACCCCACCGACCCGAGTGTGAATAAAGACCAAAAGAAGCAGACTGATAGTGAGTACTGGGATGAGAGAGCAAAGACTGAGCGAGCTAAGCGGGAGTACGAAGAGGAATCAGCAATGAGAACCAAGTCAAAAGACCAAGCTATAAACCCTCCCGAACCACCGTTCCAGTTCAAGGGAAGTATTAATATGGGGGATATCGATATGCAGAGAGATGCAAGAGAAGCAAAGGAAGCAACAGAAGCAGAGAACGCTCGTAGGGATAAGGAGTTAAAGGAAGAGCGAGAAAAAAGAGAGGTAGTAGAAAAAGAAAAGCACCAGTTAGAATTAGCAGGTATCCAAAAAGATATGAATCAGAAGATGGAGAGCCTTGAGAAGACTATACTGGCAGGTAATGCAAACCAGAAATCAATCACTACACAGATCGGTGAGATTCAAGAGCTTGCAGGTGTACTGGGCTTCCAAAGGCCGGACCCCACACTGGCTGGTTCACTGGATGTTAGCACGAGGATAGAGCTTATTAAACTCCAGAATGAAAATGCCAGGGCAGAAAGAGAATTTAAAAGGGAAATGCGAAGAGAGGAAAGAGAGTACCAGCGGCTAATGAGAAAAGATGATGATGACAGACATTTCCAACAGGGGGAAGCGGACCGGCAGGCTAAGAGGGATGGGATGTTTGCCAAGGCACCGGAGATGGTTGGTAGAGCTATAGCTTCAGGTATGATGGAGGGTGGGGGTGCAGGTGCAAAGCAAAAACCTCAGAGTTACCACTTAGAAGCCGCCGCCGGTGCAGGTGGCGAGGCAGAGTGTCCCTACTGCGGTTCGGATATTGCAATAGGCCCTACTGCCCGGTCCGCTGTTTGCCCGAACCCGGAGTGCGGTGCCAAGCTGCCAATCAAAAGAGTAGTAGAGGAAACAGGAGAAGATGACAGACGTAATTCATAGATTAAGCCCTTTTATCAAAGGTTTCGGCAAGCAATTTGCTCCTGATATTCTCAAGGGGTTCCTTATTAATTACCTCAAATCGATGCCGGTAAAGGTAATAATAAAACATGTGGAAGCGAATGTAAATTTCTGGGAGCAGCTACCTATCCAAAAACAGCAGCAGTTCAGGACCTTAGCAAATAATCTTGATAACTTCGACTTCTTCACCAGCGAGTGGTTCATTAATGCTATCAGGGAAGAAGTGCCTGCCACTGCATCATTATTTATAGGCTGGAAAAAGGGAAGTAACTGGCTAGACCGGCAGGTTAAGATAATAAAAAAGGAGTTGGGGTTTGGATAAACCCAGTTGGTGCCCTGATAGTTCGTGTAAGATTCTATGTTTTAAGGAAACGAAGGGTGGTGGTGGTTGCATTGGAGAATTGAGTAGTCCAGTAGGGCACATAACAAAAGCAAGTAATAATTTATCTTGGTGTCATTATGTTCATGGTCATCAACCTATTCAGTTCCTAGATAACCAGTATGATTTAATTGCATCTGTTTATCTGATAGGAGAGGCATTAAGGGAGTTAGGATTGAAATTGCCGAAAGCAATAGTTGATAATCTACCAGTATAAAGCTACAGAATAGTTTGACTTGACTTTTATCCAGTTTTGTGCTAATTATTAAGTTGGTGGGTCGCCGTTTATGGCGACCTTTTCTTTTAAGGAGATAGGCTTATGTTAGATGTGAGCTGTGCCACATGCGGCTATCCCATAGCCGGCGGTCACATAGGGCAAGAGGTAACGTGCCCGAGTTGTAGCAGTATCAGTAAAGTCATTTCAGGTGTCACTATACCCAATTGGATGCTGGCTGGTGGTATTGCTTTTGCCCTCGGTGTTATTTTCGGTCCGGCTTTAATCGCCTCAACAGACCAGGGGGCCAGGTGGCTTGAAAGAAAGGCGAGGGAAAAACTATCCGGTGGCTAAGGCTAAGATTAAAACCCTGGCTTATTGGGAGACTAAAAAGCAGGAAAAGGAAGAGGGCAAACTCTTATTAAAATTTGCAGTAATTGTCATAATAGCATCAGCTTTGTTAGGCATAGCTGCAAAACCTAAGGAGCAGGAATGATTTCGATAGATGATCAGCCTATAGAAAGCACTTTCTTTGGAGAGGGTAAATGGTTATCTGAGTTTATAACCCCGGGCAACCTTGAAATCGGCAGCCTATATGATGAGATTACCAAAGGGGTTACCAACCAAGAAGAGAAAATAAAGGCATGCTGGCATTGGGTAGCTTCCAAGGTAAAATATAAGTCATTTATCAAGGGGAAGCTGCAGATTGAGAATAGGGTTTCGGTTCAGCATGACCTGTGGTGCGACCCGTCTACGGTCGCCCGGATTAAAATAGGCAACTGCGCCAACAAGGCTTTTCTTTTAACCTCTCTTTTACGCAACGAATTACCTTCCAGTCAAGTGTATTGTGTACTGGGTAATCTTCATAATGGCCAAGCTGGCGGGCACGCCTGGGTAGAGGTTAAACTTAATGATATAAACTATATTGTTGAGTCTACCAGATCCGATGTTCATCCACTGGTTCTGGCCGCGGCGACACCTCGCTATGAGTCAGTTCATTATTTTAACGATGAGTGCGCTTATGCCATTGAAGGAAGAACCGTAATGGAACCTTTTACCGCCTGTTATTCTACCTGGCTCAAGGATTATCTGGACTGGGGATATATCAAGGGGAGGAAATAATGCCACATCCAGGAAGAACACGGAGACCGGGAGCCCACATCTGTCGTTGTCCGAGCTGTGAGTATGAAATAGAAGCCGAGGAAGGGCAACAGTGCAACGATATTTATTGTCCTCGGTGCGGGAAAAGGTTAAGAAAGGTAAGCTAGAATGAGCTACAATCTAGTTTATAGTAAACTGCTGAACCAGAATTATAAAGGTCACGCCGAGCAGTGCAATTATACCTTTACAGTCAATAAACCAGACCAGCTGGGTGCTTACTGGACGGCGAGAGAGAGCCTAGAGGCCCATATTGTAGAGTTGCAAGAACAGGGCTCTATAATTCTGGAGTATGAGCTATGGGAAGACAAAGCACCAACCTGGAGTACCGATTATTATTGTATAATAGTTGCTTCTGCTTCTCCGCTCTTCTGGTCATTGATTATCTTGGGTGCCTTGGCATTGATTTTCGGGCTTTTTGTTGTTATCCCGGTAATTAAGATGATTAAAGAGATTATAGAATATGTTGGGCCTGCCGCAGCGACTGCTGTAAGTTTTGCGATGGTAGGTATCATCGGTATTACATTAATTGGTATGATATATCTGATGAAACCAAAACTACCTAAAGGTAAACCCAAACTAAAGGAGGGGGCAAAATAATGATTACTATTCAAATGAGCATAGTTGGTAACCCCCCAGGCTGGCCACAATATACTCATTGGGGTTGTTATTACGTGGATCCCAGTCTTGGCTTAGTAGGAGATGGCCAGTGGCATAGCACAGGAGATTTTATAACTTTTGCCAATGTAAACACCGGAGGCTATCCAACTGCTGTTATTGTAAACACCTGGGACACTCCACAGGTTGTGTCCGATTGGTTTAATGGTGGAGCTTTCTGGGGGGAAGATGGCCGAAGGTATCTGTTTAACATCGGAGACGGTAATGTCTACATTTTGCCGCCAAATGGAAATGGTGAGCCACCAAACGGTGAAGAGCCACCAAACGGTGAGCTACCCGAGCCTTGGTGGAAGAAAAATACTGGGCTGCTAGTAGGTGGCATAGCCGCAGCTACAGTACTGGGAATAGTTTTAGTGAGGAAATAAATGGGTGTTTTTTCTGGTAACCTAATATCTATATCACCAACTACTATAAAACTCGGATTGCCGGTAAAACTGGTAGTTCAGTACTGGGCTGCTACTTCCTCTTGGTGGGAAGTCATTAATGGATGGTATGCCAGAGCTGAAATCACTCTGGATGGCATGGAAGGGGAAACTCCAACCCATTATATTATTGGGAAGGAAAGCAGGTCTTTCAGTGACATAATCAATGTAGGCCCGGATGTCATGCCAGGTTATGACCTCAATGGTTATATAACCATTAAATGTCTTAAGGGTGACCTTTCCACTGATTATGAAATTGTTTATAATCAACCTATTACTATCAGAGTGGAGGAAGTACCTAACGGAGACGGTGAGCTACCTAACGGAGACGAAGAAGGAGAACTCCCAATAATTCCTATTGCATTAGCCGCTGGATGTTTACTGGTTATAACGGCAGCAGCGACAAAAAATAAAAAATAGTTGACAAATATCCGATAATGTGGTAAGAATAAATATAACATCCTCGTAGCCAATATATATAGAATGCTAGTGGTCGGTCGAGGAAAGTAAATAAGGGTGGGTCGCAGCTCTGAAGATTTTTAGGGCGACCCACCCTTTTCTTTTGAGCTGCGACCCCTTAAGGAGAGAGATATGGGACGAATAAATGTAGTTCCCGATGTGGGTGCACCTTTGGGTGTAGTTGCTGTAGACCTCATAAGTGAGACATGGCAACCTGATTGGAACGAGTGGCTTGCCTATATATCCGCTGTCGGTGGTTATGGTGCCGCTTGGATGGGCTGGGGTGGCGATTTTGCCAAGAACTGGGGTATTGCCTCATTCCCCTGGGCATCCAAGAAAATCTATGATCGTGTGAGGGCAATGGGTGGAACAGAGAAGATCGCTCGGAGCAGAGCCAGGTCGGTTACACGCTGGCCGGCACCTGCAACCAAGACACCCTATGAGGGAACCAGGCTAGTATAGGTCTCTCAAAATTAACTCTGATGGAGGTATACACGGATGAGTTATGTAATTCCAACCAATGAACTGACCCTTACAGATATCAAGGTCTTCAAAACGAGGGCTATAGATGCCGGTATCGCCAGAGCTCTTGCTCTTGGCATTGCTCGAAGTGCGAGTGAGCTTGTGGTAAGGCATGCCTTCCCACGTGCAGACCTGGGCACTGCTGCTACAGGCTGGACGACAGAGGAATACCAGAGCATGGCTATTCCCGCTGCCAACGCCTGGTGTTCAGCATTTGGTGTTGGTGCACTTCCTGCTTCAGCACACCAGTTGGCCAGGACCCAGGTAGCTGTCTTCTACAAGTTCGCTGACACAGAAACAGCGCCAGTAGTCACAGCTTTCAGGTTCCGGGTAGGTACTACCGGCGCCACTACTAAGGCGGCATTCTACCTGCAGCTGGAAACTGAATCTAAGCTAGAGCCTGATGTCTACCTGAGCGAGCCGGTGGTCTATGACCCCGAGGATTGGCTCTATATTGAGATTTATCCAACGGGCAACATCGGCGGCCAGGAATCCATTCCATTCGGGTGCTTTATTATAGAGCGCACCGGTGGAACAATTAGCTAAATAAAGGTCGATAGGGGAGGGTGTAAAAACCCTCCCCGAAAATAAAATCCATTAAGGTGGAAGGATGGTAGAAAAATGGGTTTTGCAAATGCAATAAAAGAGCTGGCTGGTGGTAGAAATCCAGCAGCCCTCGGACGACGGGTATTCAGGGTAGGAGCTCTCGCAGATATAGATGGTGTAGGCGATGTAAACATCTTCCAGGTAAGCGGTGGTGAGGTAATGGTTACCATGATGTATGGTTATTGTACCGACCTTATTACCGGAGCCCTGACCACACATCCTATGCATACTCCTGCGATCGGTGGAGTGGCTGTAGATATGTGCGCTATATCCCTTACCCTTGAAGCTGCTATATTAAACAGCATCCTTTCTTGGGATGGTTTAGTAACCGACGCATTAGAAATCACAGGAAATGGTATCGGAACTCCGTTCTCTGCCAACACCCAAATATTGGTGCCCGGTACTATTATTCTAAGAACTGGTGTAGCAGCTACAGTCGGTGCGATTGACTGGACTCTTCACTACATTCCACTGGACAAGAAGGCGGTGGTTAATGCTTTATAATTCATTTAAGTCCGGAAGGAGAATAACATGAGCAAACTAGGATTAGATGTAAAAGGATTAGCTGATTTTAGCAACCCTGCCGCGCTTGGACGTCGAGTACGGAGATATGGACAGGCATGGGGTACTGATTTAGGTACAGCTGCCTGGGATATTTTCACGATAACCGGTGGTGATATTCTAGTCACACATCTATACGGTATCGTTACCACGTTAATCGCCGGTGGTGCTCCAGTACCACGAATTCAGTTTACACCTACTGCCGGTGCTGCACCGGCTCTTACGCCGATGTGTGCTGCTGCGGCAGACATAATTACCGACGCGGTAGATACAATCTATACATGGGATGGCACAATAGCTGGTGTATTGACACCAGGCGCTGGTGTAGGTGTAGGTTATTCTGGCATGGAAGTCGGGTATCAAGTACTAGTACCCGGAGTTATCAGTATTACCGATGCTGATGGCAATGCTACTGGTGGTGTAATCGATTGGATTCTTCACTACGTACCACTGGATACCGATTCACTAGTAGAACCAGCTTATGCCTAGTTTCTAGGTTGACGAACTGGGGGTGAGCATAGTTTCACCCTCAGAGGTGAGGTTAGAAATAAAGGAGGAGGATATGAGTAAAAAGGATGAAGCCTTTGAGCTTTTTGCCCAAGGCAAAGGGCCTAAAGATCCTGAAGTTGCAGACCTCGGGTTGAAGAAAGCAAGCCGGGTAAGATACTACAGGTTGTGGTTGAAGCATAACAAACCTGTAATCCCTGTGGTAGCTACACCTGCAACTGTTGTAGCAACAGTCCCACTTTCCCAAATTCCGCTGGGTAAGAATTTTGAGTATAAGGGGAAGGTCTATAAGAAACAGAAAGTAATAAAAGATTTCATTATAGGCTGGCTGGGACCATCCATTTACGATGATATAGCTCTGGGTTTTAACACTCCAGTTATACCTAGATATATTTTAGAATATTAATAGCCTAAATATATATAG
>Ga0180007_10003176_pt1 | contig 18595 bp, 4 predicted proteins | sample MM_PC_MetaG_FD_121122 | JGI IMG/M metagenome (GOLD analysis project Ga0180007, IMG submission 121122) | Groundwater microbial communities from the Aspo Hard Rock Laboratory (HRL) deep subsurface site, Sweden - MM_PC_MetaG | ecosystem: Environmental > Aquatic > Deep subsurface > Groundwater... | reverse complement strand
TCTGCGCGTCGTCCTGCCATTTGTGTCCGAGTTAGTTTTTTGGGTAACCATGTCATCGCCCAATCTTAACCGATTTATATGAATATCAATAGTATGAGGCAGCTTAGATGATGGAAACTTCAAGCTGTGTGCAGCCTTTCTTGGTTTTCTTTGATGCTTCGTGCGCCAGTTCATCCAAACGTTAGTAGACGGGAACGCATATTGATTTGGGCCAATAGTATGTGACTTTACTGTAAATCGTTACGGTGACCGCGATCAGAAGGAGATCAAGGAATAAGGATCATCTGCAGATGAACGAACCCTCCCCCGATTTCAAGGCCCGTTTGCTTGCATTGTTCAATGAGAATAATGAGTCTGACCGTCTTGTTGAATTGCTGGATCCGCACGGAACGAACAGTTTCACAAAAGCCGCGGTAGAAACAATCCTTGCAGCGAAAAAGATACGCCCCAAAAAACGATTTACGACTTTTGCCCAAATTCGGGACCTTTTTACTAATAAAACCACCCTGAACCAATTCAACCACGCGATGGATCTCTTCTTGGACGAGATACGATCCATCCCGCGCAAAAGTCGTCCGGTATTACTCTTGCCGGTAAGGCTGGAAACACGCTTTACCAGTGATAAGCTGCTGGTCCGCATCTATCCCGATCAAATTTCCATACATTCCCATGTCGAATCTTCAACGCCGGCAGAATATGATGCGGCAAAGGCTTACCGCGCACCACCGGATGGGGATTTAAAGCATGCCTGGCGTATTCTCACATCGAAGTTCGGCCCTGCCCGTGCTTCCTGGATCGCCAGGTGGGCTGAAGCCCATGATTTCGATTCAAATGATGAAGTGATTCTTTCATATAAAAATATTCGAATGCCTCAATTGGCGGCGCTTCCTGATGAATACTGGGTTTTTGCTTATCAAGGCAGCAAGGTGACTGCCGTAAAATCAAAACCCGTTCAATCTGACAGCGCGGTTCTGGGGGATTTCGATAACCTGGAAGAAGGTCTTTTCGATGAACGCTCGAAATGGATGCACGATTTTGAAGCCGCGCTGAACAGTGGTTTCGCGGTAGAAATCCCCTTATCTCCAGATCTAAAAAACGGGTGTGACCGACTCATTGTGGTTGGTTTAAAGCGGGCTGCGCCTGATGATAGTCAGACAATATTGGAAAAACTGATCGATGCACACCATTACAGTAGCGGACTTGGATTTGTTGAACCAGGTACGCCGACAAACAATACAGACGAGGTCAGATCTTCGTTCTCATCGCACGAAGATCATGACATTTCCTATGGCATTGAGATTCAGGGACCGTCAAATTGGGAAACCCTGAAGGAGGAAGAGCTGCAGCGAACCAATGCGCATCGGTTAGCAGCTGCGCTGGGAATTGCACCGGAACGATTGCGTTACCTTGAAGGCTCGGGGTCCAGGGGCAGTTCCTATGCTGCTGAGATGAATACAATTCTATGGACAGTGACAGGTGAGTATTATTTCAACTACCTGCTTTCAGGCATTCTAACGCCCACACGACTCAAAAAACTCAGAAAGCATGTGCGTGACTTCGTATGGGGGGGTGGGACGCTGCCAGCAATTCGCGTTGGGCGTCAACCGTATGGTGTGCTGCCTGTAACGCGGATTTCGGACAGGAATAAAGTTGAGAACGGATGGTCCTTTTGGGACGGTGACAGCAATGCCGAATCTGATTTTGACCCCGCCTTACACCGCATTGTGTCAAACCTCTACAAGAAATGGTTGATCTACGCGCAGGATCATCGCTGCGTTCCCAGGGTTGGTGTGCCCGAATCTGACCCTGATGAAACATTGCTGCGCATTCTCTCAATGGAGCCCAATTCTATTTCCTATCAAGCCCGTCCTTATGTCGATGAAGGTTTCATCGCGCTGCTCTTGGCGGTGCTGCGTGATTATGTTTTCGGTCCAGATAGTGCCTATCGGGATACTGGGCTCTCGCCAGAGGAATGGATGGCTGAATGGGCAGGTGCTTGGGATCAAGCTCAGCAAAGAATCGCTGAATTCCTTTCCGATTTATCCGGGCTGGGCGAATCAGCGTTTTTCTATCAGCAGGACGGCGAAAGTGGCGCTGAAAACGCCACAAAGCAATTATTGAAAATCCTGGGGTGGGGCAAAGGCGAGCAAAAGCCGATCGAGATGGTAAAGGACCCCCAGGACGACACCTCCCCGCCCGAATATCTGGCCGAAATCTACCGCTCTACGTCAGCCGAACCCAATACACTTCTTGGACAAATGGTTCTCCGAGCCCTAAGGTCTACTCAGCAGTCCCCCGATCTTCATAAAGAAATCAAGGATGCGTTGCGGAAGCTGTCATCCTTACAAGTACTTGATTTCTTTAACACGGCGTCAGATGCGGAGCAAATTGTTCAACAGATTGAAGATGACCCGGCATTCCATCCAGAAAGGGATGGGTATGGGGTCCGTTTCAAACTCGCCGCTCGAATACTTGAGAAAAGAGAACAACTCGGTGGCCAGTTCACCTCGATAGAGCAAATCGACGAAGTCTATCGCGTTGGGGTTGACACCATGCACGACATTCTGTACAGCTTCCGTGAAGACAAGGCGCAGGTGGATATAGCCCGACTGTTCAGCGAATCTCTCGATATTGCTTCACATCGCGTCGATGCCTGGGTGACGTCTTTTGCTGCCAAGCGGTTGAAAGGGATTCGCGAAAGAAGAGAAACGAGCAGTGGCATATACCTGGGAGCTTATGGATTCGTCGAGGACCTGCAACCGCGTGGGGATAGCCCCACCAGTGCAGGATACATTCACGCTCCTTCAGCCGGGCAGGCGGCAGCCGGCGCCATACTCTTCAATGCCTTCCTGACACATGATCCCAAAGAGACCGTTGATAATCCTGGCGTAATCAGCGATGAAAATCCGTTCCATATAAACCTGACATCGGAACGGGTGCGGAAGGCCATGCGCATTCTCGAGGGAATTCGACAAGGGCAGCCTCTGGGTGCCCTGCTCGGCTTTCAATTCGAGCGTGCCTTGCGAGATCACGCAGAGCCGCTTCAGCAGTACATCCACGACTTTCGCGAAAGCTTCCCCCTGGTTGCGCATAAAGTGACCCCGTCGCAAAATGACGAATCGGGCGAATCTGTTTCCGCTGAATCGGTCGCCGCAAGAAATGTCGCCGATGGTGTTGCCATTATCCGAGATTTTCATGGAGAGAAGGGAACCGAAGGGAAGGTCCATAAAATCCTCGCTTCTTGCCCAAGCGACCATAGAAATCACCTCGTGGCAATACTAAATGCCATTTCCAACACCCTCGATGCGGTAGGGGATATCCTTCTGCACGAAAGCGTCTACCAATCGGTACAGGGCAACTTCGAAAGGGCGGGCGCCGTCCTCGAAGCCGCCTCTGGAAACCTGCCTCCACCAGAGTTGGAATCCATAAAGACCGAGGTCCCTTATCGTTCGATGCATTGTTTGGTCGGCATGCTTTTCAATGAAACTTTGGATTATCCAATCGGAACAGAACTTCCCGATGATCCTCGAGGGGCTGCCGAACCACGGGTTGCGGCATGGTTCGATTTCGTGCTTGGCCCGATGGGAGATATTGGTATCGTATTCGAATTCTGGGAGGAAGAGACAGATGCGGATATTCTCTCCCTGACGAACGTCAATACGGCGACACAGGGCGAACTCGATGATGTCCCTGAAATCGGAAAGGAACTGGCCTGGAGGATCATCCAGGAGCGCAGCAGCGAAAGGGGGCCATTCCACCAGGTCGCGGACTTGCTGCGCGTCAGCGGCATAGGGAAAAAAACGCTGGCCGCAATGAGACCATATGTGACCACCGGTTATGTGGAACGAGTGGATATCAATACGGCCTCAGATCAAGAACTCCGAAACCTTGCACCGATCACCAAAGTGTTGGCAGATAAGATTATCAAGGCGCGGGAGGTTGAACCATTCACCTGTATCGACGATCTGATAAATATCGTGTGCATTGACAAATCGCTGGTCGATGAAATTCGAGCGCAGGTCACAACGGGTCGTAACAACCTCTCACTGGACAAATGCGGCCTGTCCTCGGTGGACTTTCTTTACATCGCCCAGGTCCCGACGGAAGGCGACGAAACGGAGCTCGAGCAGCGCCTGGCCCGATTCGTCAGGGACGACCATGGCCTTCCTGCCAGTCAGCGGGTTGTGATCCATGCGGAACAAAAAGGGGCATACAGTAACTCTTTAGCCGATGCTGTTGAGCTGTCGCGAAGTGCTCTGGATCTGCTCAGTACTGGTACGCAGATGTCGCCGGACACGATGTGCCATCCGGAAGATATCGAGGTTGCAGGTTATTGTGATAACGACGTACACAACCTGGGCACGCGTGTCGAGTATGCGCAGGCATGGTTAGATGAGGTGATCGCTCAATTTAATGGAATTCAAGTAACCAGTAAAGTCCAGCTCTGCCTGACAGGAGAGAGCGGAGCTCATTTGCCTGCCGGTACCCGGGTGCGGCACCGGAAAACGAATACGATATGGAAACTTGATCATGATACAACAAGCGGAACAGATGGCATCGCAAACGTTTCGGCATCCACTGTTAATGCCGGTCCGCCGATCAAGATTTTCCCTTTAACCGAATGGGAAATCGTTGATGAGGAGGAAGTTGATAGGTGGAAGATCATTCATTCCGTGTCTGAATCCATCGTGGATACGCCCAGAGCTGTTACAGATCTTCTCGCGAGGGCGTCAAGGTTCGGCGTCCCTGGCGCATTTCCAACTGGAGTAGACGATCCCCACCTTATTGATCGCTTCGAAAACACACGCGAGGAGCTCAAGCGCAGAACAACCGCCTGCCAGCGCCATATTGCCGATTTGAATGGTAAATCAAACAATGCAAAAATCGACCTGCAATGCAAGGGGATGAAAGCGATCTTTGGCAAGAGCTTTGTTGTGCTGCCAACATTTGTGCCTCATCAACCCGAAGACAGGCCGGATGATTTATCCAAAGCCTTCAAACAGGACATCTTAAATTCGCTTGGAGAAGAGCGGCTGCGCCTCTGGCTGCAGCAATTATCGGAAGTGCGGGAGCCGCTTTCTAAATTTGAGACCAGCTTAATGATGATCGAGGCGTGGTCACAGGCCTCTGCGCCAATATCGTTAAATCTTGCACAGCTCCCCTATACCGAAGGCCGCAACTGGCTTGGCCTGAGCATTGAAGAGGGAGCCGAGTCGGCGCCTGACCCGTTATGGATACGCAGCCCGCTGTCCGTCGTCGTTACATCTCATGGGGAATTGCCTGACTTCTCTTCAGGCGTGGAAACAGCCGGCATCATCATCGACGAGCTGATCGACCGGATTCCAGAGCCCAATGTGGCCACCAGCATCGCCTATCAATATGATGCGCCAGGTACCCAGGCGCCGCAAGCGTTGCTGCTGGCAGTTTCCGGCCAGATGGGAAACGGTTATGCTGTCTGGACTCATGAGGAACTGGCTGCCATTGTCAATGACACGATCGATCTGGCCAAAGTGCGAGCCGTGGATACTGATGCCCTGGCCGAGTTTCCAGATCAACCATTGCTGGAGCAAACGGATCCGGTTGGGGGGATTCTGCCGGGGATTTATTTACCAACAGACCCGGATCAACCGGATTGGGTAAGAGAGACATTGTCAAAAAGCATCCGAGAATGGATCGATGAACTGGAGGAAACACTTGGTGGATGTGTGACCGGGATCCTGAATTATCCCATACTCATCGGAGAAGATGGCATCACTTATCACATTTTAGAACACCCTGAATGGGAGATGAACCTATATGCAAGAGGAATAGATAATCCGGCTCTGAATTCAGCCATTGTGTGTGTGAAGGGATATATCGGATCTGCTTCAAACAGGATCTTTGTCACAGACTACACCGTCGTCGAATTTCCAGAAAACTTACAGCCTGAACTGATCGAATTAAAAGGTCTGCCTCAATGGGAAACTTCAGCAGGAGAGACATGCTTGACAATTCAGGGGACGAATCATTCACTTCAAGGTGGTCTGGTAGTTGAAATCTCGAGAATTCCGGCACTTTTTTCTGTCTCAAATGTATACGTCAATGGCGTACAAAAAACCAATGTGCCTATGAATTCAGAATTATCATTGTGGGGTCATAAAATCCAAGTGGGAAATATGAACTTGATTTGGGTAAATCGATACAGTTTTATTGGAGCTGGAAGTGAAGAGGGTAACCGAGTTACTGGGTATGTATGGGTAGGAATAGTAAAAGAAGACACGAACGGTTTTTATATTGGGTCAAGCATTTATGGAATTGATTATCTAACCGGTGAATATAATGAAGACCAAATGCGAGGCTACATTGGGAACCGTATATGGGTGGCTAGCGGGAGGGGATTGATTGTCCACCAGGATGAAGATGAAATCATTGTTTCGAACTTCGGATTGCTAAAGGAGAAAGAAACGATTATCGATTGTGAGAATTAAAGGATTCCCTATATGCCTAAATTAATTGATCTTCCTCCTGAATTCAACGAACGTTTCGCTGCATGGCTGCGTATCGAACCCCGCTGCCGGCAGGATAACTTCGCCACCGGCATTCAGGCGTGTACCGCCGACCCGTTATGGATGCTTGCCAGGCAGTGGCAGACGGGCGAGTTTCTCGGCGAGGATGCCGGTTCACCCATCAAAACGGCCTTGAAATACGCAACCCAGACGGTCGATCGCATCCGGCTTGGCGAGCAAGGACACGAGCAACTCCCCCAGAATATGCCAGCTGAAACTGTCGTCGAGCAGGAACAGGATGCCATCGATTTTCGGGAGCGCGTGCGCATCGGTCAGGAATTCGAACGCCGGTTGCGCGCCAGATGGCATGAGGCTGGAAATGGCGAGGATGTTGACACGTTAATCAGTGACTTGCGAGGTCAGGATACGACCGGATTTCCATGTGACACCGATATGCCCTTGTACGAGCTTGATCTGGCAACACAGCGATTCGTACGCTTCATGCGCGGGCGAGTGGTCGACGGTCTGGCGGTACTTGAAGGAATAGATGCTGGCTCGCAAGAAGTCGCCAGCGTGTGCAACGAGGTCCAGCATTGGTATTCAACGGTCATCCATTGCCCGAGCGGGAAACATTCACCGGCCTGGCAGCCCGAAAAGCTTGATTACCATTTCGAGTTAACCGCCCGGGCGCGTTCTGCAAATCCGACTGCCGAGGTATCGACGAGAATCCTCGCGCCGGATTATCGCAACGGGGATCTGGACTGGTACAGCTTTTCCGCCGGGGCGGAAGGTGCCGTCGGTTCTTGGAACCCACCGGACGATCCCCGCTTTAATCCTGCGGTCACGACGCCAACGCGGATAGAAATCGCGGGTACATCGCCGCGCTGGTGGGCGTTCGAAGATGGGAACACCGCTTTCGGCGCTATGGATGTCGCAACACCAGACCTGTTGAAACTGCCGTTGATGAACTTTGTGCTCATTTACGGGGACGACTGGTTTTCTGTCCCCGCACCAGTTCCAATGGGGAGTCTAGTGCGCGTGGATGAGCTCAAAGTCTGGAACGTGTTCGGAGAAATCACTACCATAGATCCAGTTCGAGTGGTCTACCCTGTGGATACGAACTGGCCCATTCAAGGTGATCCCGCCTTTCGCCCCGGCCCGATCCTACCCGAAGGTTCCAGGTTCGAATTATTCACATTATCGAGTACCTCCAGCCAGCGGCCCTCTCTGGATGTGCGCGTGAATATTCCGATTATATTGCAGACCTTCGAAGGACCGGCCGCTCCCCCAGGTGCCGCAACAGGAGGCGTATCCGTTTCAGGCCAGATAACGCCGCAAATCAGCAATGTCCCGAGATCAACAGCGGCTTTCGGTGGGATCAAAAAACCGCAACTCGCGCATTCATTTTTGTCTTCTCCACGCCCGGTTTTATTCATCCCCCCTGCCCCCGGCAATCGACAGGAATCCTCTCCGCTGGATGAAGTCCGTTTTCTGCGCGACGAGGGCGCAAATATGATCTGGGGTGTGGAGCAGACCGTGCCCAACGGGTTGGGCAGACCCGTATCCGGATTCGATGCCCAGCTTGAACGCAACCAGCGCCGGGGTGAAGAACTTAAGAGGCTGTTATTCAGGCTGAACCGGGTGCTGGAATATGGGGAACCTTCAGATCCTGATCGACAGACACTGGAAACTGCCATCCGCGACCTGCAAGACCAGATCGCCGATCTGTCGCCCTATGCCCGACCGACGCCGGGGCAGTCCGATGTTCTCAAGTACAAGCTGGCCACGTTCGTGCCAGAGAACTGGATTCCCTTCGTAACCGTGCCGTCAGGGGCGGAAATGGCCGGATTCTTCACCGATGTCCGGTTCCGCCGCGCCAAAATGCTGCGCAATTCTGACCACAGCAAAATGGAAGGAAATCCAAAGATTACCCTTGCCCAATTCCTCGATCTTCACCGGATGATGGATTTTGACCCCTCGATTACCCCCTCCGAAATTATCACCAGCCTGCAGGCGTACCTGACATCGAGCGCGGAGCAGCATCCTTTTTCCCTGGACGAAAGCATCCCCTCCTTGTCGCGGCTCCTTGCCCTGGATGAGCAGGCGCTGCTCTTGCTCGATGAGGAGACCATCCCGCGGGCGGGATTGCGGGTGCAGCTCACCAGGCAGCGCATGCGCTGGACAGATGGCAGCACGCACGTCTGGCTGGGGCGTAAAGTGTTGATCGGCAGGGGAGAGGGGAGCAGCGGGTTGAGGTTTGACACTATTGGAGGCAAACAGACGTGAGCTGGTTACTTTCGGGAAATCACTCTGGTTGGCCACTGGGGCAACCTTTTGGCGATGGATCTGAGCGCTGGAATCGTGCCCGGAATCCAGAGAAAGAACCATGGGATGATGATTGTTATGTCACTCCTCTGATCGGTGGACATAATACAATGGATGAAATCCGTCAAGCCTTTGGGGACGTGATAGACGAGGCGGAATCTAATAACGATGCTGACTGCCATGTCTACATTGCCGGTTGGCGATTCAACCCAAATCGAGACATGTCCACAGATACAGACCCCTGGCATTTCGATCCAGTAGCTGAAGACCGAAAGAACCAGACTGCCTGGGGATTGGTCAGACGCATGATATTTGCAGGAGTAAAAGTTCGAATACTCCTTTGGCTGCCCCCAACAAAACCGGATCCCATCGACTTTTTATTTGCGCCGCACATTCAGGCACATTTCTACCTCGCTCGATTAGTGCGGGCAGCCAATATAGAAGCCAAAACCCAAAGAGGTCTACAAACTCATGATGATGACCTGGGTGTGGTTTTTTTAGATACTCGTGTCTCGGAAGCCCATCCGATTATTGCATCCCACCATCAAAAATTTATCGTTGTGAGAGGAATAAACACAAATATTGCGTTTTGTGGTGGGGTCGATCTGGCTTATACTCGCCGCGACGCACCTCTGTTTCATGGAGATTGGCAGTCCGGGACTCAAATACCACACCAGACGCTTGGTATCACGGACGGTATTCCACCGGTCGCTCCACCAGATGAAAACCAAGGGTCTGACCTTCCCGCTAACGTTGACAATAAGGATATGTATGGCTCGGAAAGGCAGCTCTGGCATGACCTGCATCTGAAGCTGGAAGGTCCAGTTATTAAAACTATGGAGCACATATTTGCGGAGCGTTGGAATGATCCAGCACGACTATGTCTGGAGCTTGGCGATGACGGATATGAGATGCCTTATGGATCTATCATTTCCAGCAGCACTGGTGCCATAGAACCAGTATTCCTATCTCGGGAATATTCATCAATGTCTGATGACAGCGGCAATATCGGGGATGCATTTTTCGTCGATTATGGTGTCAAATCCGAGGAAATCATAAAAGTCCTTGTGGACGGACAAACGATTACTGAAAGTTGGAAAACTGACACATGGGGATGTATACATTTTCATACTACCCTTAAGACTTGGCGCGACAAGTCACTTGAAATCCAATTCAGTCATAAACGACCCAAACCGCTGCCTGATCCGATGGATGTACCTCCTCCCAATCCGGTTCCAGATAAGAAGGCTAAAGTCCAGGTCTGGCTTACGATACCCTTTCGCGGCAGGGCTCGAGGTGCTTTTGACGGGAAGAAGTGGGCTTATTTTACAGAATCAGGTGAAATAGAATCTGCACTCGGACTATTGCGTCCTACCATCCTTATATCCGACCCCCTCATCCCCGAGTCACCAATCCAAGCCCCACCTTATCGAATGGGTGAATTTTCCAATATTGCAGGTGTTGGGAACGCGTGCTCGCAAGCACGAGAGTTGATTTGGATTTTTGATCAGTATTTTTGGAGCATGCCCTATGCTCGTCTTCTATCGAAAAGACTGCAAGAGGAACTGGGATTGCATCTAATTATTGTGTTGCCCCCTTGGAGCGACCAGGCATCTTCTTTACAAGCGGAGACCCAACATGATCTTCGCTGGAATGCTTTGAAGATCCTAGGTAATCCTGCCATTTCCAACCGAGTAGCAGTTTATGTTCCCTGGCAACATGGACCTGACGGCGGCTTTGGAGTTTACTGTCATGCAAAGATGCAGATGTTTGATGACCAACTTCTCATATGCGGTTCCTGCAACATTAACGAACGTTCCTTTACTGTCGATTCAGAGATTACCTGTGCTGTTGAATCTCAAGAGGTAGTACAGAATTACTACTTGCAATTGTGGAATTACTTCTTCAATCAGTCCGGCTCCAACAACCAGTTTCCTACCCCTAACTTTACTCCTGGATGGGGTAAAAATTTCTTTGATTGTCTATTCAGCGAGTCTCAATGGTCTGTTTATGGCTTGGTTTCTCTGAATTATGAAAGAGCTCATCTTGAGTCGTCGATTACTCTTCCGAATCAAGTACAGAGATCAGCAACCGATACTGTCCATGCAGTAACCGAACCAATCAACAATCCTCGCGGATTGGCTGGTGAGCTGTTTCTGTATAGAGATCTTTCTGGAATAGCCCACGATATTCATAACTATAGTTCCGCGCTCAGAGTCTTTCGAAGGCAACATAACCTAAACCTTGATGGGCGTTGAACGTGATGGAAAAAAGATGAAAGAGTTAATACTTGAATGTAGAAAGTTGCTTGAACCTCTTGAGGAAGCCGCCGAGTCTCTGGATGGTCTTACAATGTTGCTCAGAGAGCTTGGTTGGAGTCTTGAAGCAGAGGAGAGCGAGTGGTCTTCGATTCGGGGAGCGCTTGCGTTCATTGCCCGGATTGATGATCTACTAAAATCACTGGACGACCTGAACAACTCCCAAACCGATGAAGAGGAATTGGCGTCTGTTGAGCAAATGCTACAAATTATCACACAAATATTGTCCGAACTCGGTGATACTGTGAGTAGCGCGCAAATGCCACCTCTTGCCCCTTTCAACAATTCAGAGTTCTGGATTAACCTTGGAGAGGACCTTTTCGGGTTCCTTGTCCACAGGTACTTTGAGCTCTATCATTCTGCACTCGCCGGTGTGCTCGAATTCTTTGGAATAATAACGAGTTGCATGGTAGAAATTGATGCTCCATTTCTTCGGCGGCGGGTAAATCTGGACCGGATTCCTCGTTTGTTCTACGACGCGCCGGGATTGCTTTCAGAAGTATACAATTTTGGAGGATGTCAATCGGGCAGCGAGTTTAAAGCCCTCGCTTTTCTCACCCGACTCGGACATTTAGCGAGGGGACTGGGGTTCCAGGCCAGTTTAGAAGCAGTATCCGATGGCTTCGCTGACAATTACTACTCAGTGGCTTCCCCTTATCGGGATCCCGTTCCGGGACTAACAGTAAATATATTTCGATTCCTTTTCAGCGATATTGGTATAGGCGGTATCTGGCTTGTGGGCGCACCGATCCCTCCGGCAAATGAACCAGATGCAGCCCCGGAAGGTATCGTTCTGTTCCCCGTTTTAGAGGGAGCCGCTGAAAAAAAGTTCCAACTGACCGATTCTTTAGAGCTTCTACTTCATGGCGAGCTCGAATCTGCAGGAATTGTGCGACTAGAAGTACGCCCCAGTGGGCTGAGTGTCTCTTTTGATCAAAATAACCTTGGCTTAACAATCGGCGCAGGTGTCACACTTACATACAATGATGATGTGCCAACGATTCTTATTGGATCCAGGGATTCTTCAAACCTTCAAATCGGGGGTGCCGACCTGGGAGTTGAGATCAATGGACCAATCGATGCACCCGAAGTTGAGGCGAGTCTCGATCTGCATGAAGGAAAACTTGTTATTGACGCTGGCAAGGGCGATGGTTTTCTTCAAAAAATATTACCATCTAATGGCATTGAGGCTGATTTTAATTTCGGTGTCGGCTGGTCAACATCAGAAGGCTTGCAGTTCCACGGTAGCGGCGGGCTCGAAGCTACTCTCCCGGTCCACCTTTCTGTCCTTGATGTAATCAAAATCGATTCAATATACCTCCTGCTAGGATTACGCGAAGAAGTAGTTCGCGTTAAAGTGGGCCTAACCGGTGGGATTGAACTTGGTCCTTTCTCTGCCACGATAGAGCGAATTGGCGTTCAAGGCGCCCTGACATTTCCCGAGCAGGGTGGAAACCTCGGCCCCGTGGATTTATTAATCGACTTCCTCCCCCCCACAGGCGCGGGATTCGCCCTTGATGCCCAGTGGGTTACCGGCGGCGGCTTCCTTGAATGCGACCATGAAAATAAACGCTACTCAGGTGTGCTTGCCCTTCAATTAGGTAAAATTGGCATCACGGCTATCGGCCTGATCACCACACGGCTGCCGGACGGGTCGGATGGATTCTCCATGCTGGTCAGCATCTGCGTCACCTTCGAGCCGCCGATCCAGATCTACATGGGGTTCACCCTCGTCGGGCTGGGCGGCTTGATCGGGGTGAATCGGGCCATGAAGACGGATGTGCTCCGCGAGGGGCTCAAAAAAGGAACCCTTGATTCGATTCTCTTCCCCGACCCGGCGTCTGTGATTGCCAATGCCAATCAGATCATCAGCGACATGCGCTCTGTGTTCCCGGCGGAAGAAGGGCGCTTCGTGATCGGACCGATGATCACCCTCGGGTGGGGTACCCCTACGATTATCAGGGGAGAGATCGGGGTCTTTATCTCCATCCCTGATCCTGTGAGTATAGCCTTAATGGGCCAGGTCGAGATGGCGCTGCCCGATCCTGATGTTGAGATTGTTGGCATTCATATTGATATCCTGGGTGTTCTCGACATGAAGAAAAAGGAACTCTCCTTCCAGGCCTCGATCTACAGTTCGAAACTTACAACCTTCAAACTCGAAGGGGATTGTGCATTCTTCCTGCGCTGGGGTCCCAGCCAGGAGTTTGCCCTGGCCATTGGAGGCTTCCATCCCAGCTTCACTCCGCCGCCGCCGAGTATCATCTTCAGCGGCCTGAAGAGACTCAGCGTAGCAATTCAATACGGACCAGTAGTCGAGTTGCAGTTGGCCGGCTATCTGGCCTTGACGCCTAATTCGCTTCAGTTTGGATCCCGGGTTGGGGTCTTTGTGGGCATTTCGGAAATCAATGCGGGCATCAACGGCTTTTTGAGTTTCGATGGTCTGATTGTTTTCTCCCCCTTCTCTTTTGAAGTCAACCTGGGTGGCGGCGTAACCGTCAGTATTATGGGCTTCAACCTTGCAGATATCAAGCTAAGCAGCACCTTTTCGGGACCAAGACCCTGGACCATTCGCGGCACGGCCACGGTCAATGTCCTGTTTGTTAATGTCAATTGTGATTTCGGTTTTACCTGGGGCGATCAGGATCCAGCTATTCAGGAGGCGGTTGAGCTATGGCCGAGGCTGAAGGAATCTCTTGAGCGGCCTGAAAGCTGGGGAAGCCGACTTCCGGCTGCCACATCAATGGTTGAGATTCTGCGACCAATGGAATTCCAATCTGTCACATCAGATAATGGCGGTTCTCCCGCACAGGGTCCGATCATCGTTCATCCCGCCAGTATGTTCGAGGTGCGCCAAAATGTGGCTCCGCTTGATTTGACCCTCGATAAGGTCGGGAATGCGCCGATCAAGGACTACAACCGGTTCCGAATCACCGAAATTAAAACAAAAGATGACGACAGTCTTGGTGTTAGATCAATCGACGAGTATTTCTCGCGCGGCCAGTTTGTGGACCTCACAAACCAGCAGAAATTATCCTTTCCCTCATTCGAAAAGTTGCCGGGCGGCGTCACGTCCGGAGCCTCGAATCGGGTCGAATTCGCCGGGGGGCGCTCCGGCAATGTCGTCGGTTATGAATCGATCTTAATCAAATCAGATCGAACAACGCAAAAAGCAGGCAATCCGGCGGCCGCAAGGCTGGACTGGTCCACAAGAGGCCGAAGCCTGGCCTCCGGGAATGCGTCGCGACGTGGAGCCCTGCGCAGCACGGGAGCGGCAAAATTCGCAGTCCGTAGCGGAGGCATGGTTGCTGCACAAGCAGAGAAGTATGTGGTCGTCGATGCCGAGACCCTGATCCCGATCGAGCTCGATCCCAATGTTGACGTCCCTGTCTCCGGCCTGACTCAGACCCAGGCGGAGCAAGCCCTCAGCCAGCAGATCGCTCTACATCCAGAACAGGCTGGAAAGTGTGCAGTTGTGGCAGAGTTTGAAGCCGGGCAAAGAGAACGCCTGCATCGGTCACCCCTGCGTATGGTCGAAGGGATCGTTGCCTTGAGTGATTATGGACCTGTGGAGCCATTATGACGGATACCTACTATCATTTCATCTCTTACGGGCGCCAGGGTCTGGCTGCGGCGATCGATACGGACCTTGAAGTGGGGCAAAAAAGAGCCTCCATTGAGGTTCTGCTTAAAGTGGACAGGAAGTCAAAAACCACGGGGAGTTGGGATGAAACAAACAGCATTCAACAATCCATGCAATTATATGGCCCGGGAGACGTCGTCGGGTTCGATGCGCGCATTGTCGTGCGAACCGATCCGAAACCGGACAGTGGCAATTTTGAGCCAAATTATTTCCCTCTGATCGAGTTTGCGGATTTCGATTTCCCCTGGCGTTATAGCCCGGAACCGGCCAGCGACGACAAAGGGCTGACACCCTGGATCGTACTTATCACTTTGATCGCAGAAGATCGGGGCGAGGATGTTCGTCGTGAATATGAGCAGGTAGCTCGCGGAAGTGACCAGCTTCCGGTAATCAAGGTCTACGATCAAATGAATCTCCCGGATTTAAACAATGCCTGGAAATGGGCACATGTCCAGGCGACATCCGGAGAAGAAGTGCTGAACGAAGATCAACTGAGGGAGATCTACGAAAACCAGCCGGAGTGCCTCGTCAGCCGGCTTTTATGCCCCAGGCGGTTGCAGCCGAAAACGCTGTATACAGCTTTTGTCGTACCCGCTTTTAAGCTGGGTTGGGCTGCTGGATTAGGCAATGAAATTGCACGAAGCAACGTGATCGGGAGCACCGCGAACGATCTGGCCTGGGAAAATCAAGCTGGCGAGTCGATCGAGTTACCCTACTACTATCGCTGGGATTTCAGAACCAGTCTGCGTGGTGATTTCGAGCATCTGGTCCGCCTGCTTGAACCCCGTGAATTGGAGGGGCTGGGCCTTCGCAAGATGGATTGTCAGCATCCCGGGTTCGGTTTGTGCGTACAACGCTCGGACACTGATGAGGACGAAAATAAACACCTTCTCGACTTGGAGGGAGCTCTTCAGAGCTACGATACTGGATACACCCCCTGGGGGAAAGATAAGAATGGGCCAATAGATTCACTCGCGCCGGAGGAATATCCGCAGCCTGAAGAGTTCCAAGATCGTCTTGCCGTTGAGATCCTCAACAAAGCCGATGCCGAACCCTTAATTCGAAGTTTCAAAATAAATCCTGCTATCTATGATGCCGAGGGATTTGATGTTGCCTATCGACCTGGTTCCGAAACCATACCTTCAGATGGTAATAAAGAAGGTGTTATTGAGGATTTCATCAAGGGAATTTCGTTCAATACTTTACCAGATGGTAAGTCCATTCATGTGAGTTGGCAAACCCCGGTAAGGACAATCGGACGTGTAAGCTATGGTGTTGAGAAGTCGACCGGGAGAGTGACTTATGATCACATACGCAACTCAGACAACTTTGCAAGAAGACATAATGTCATTATCAGGCTGGCGCCTGAGAAGGTTTACTGGTTGAAGTTAAGAATTATCAATAACGATCTGGGGATAGATTGCGAAGCAATAACAGCTTCGATATGCATCCCCTTGCCGGTCGTTGTCCCGCCGATATATGGAAGATGGCACGCCGCTTGCTCGAATGTGGTTCCCGACAAGAACGCAAATACCTGGCTGGATGTATTGAACCTCGATCCCAGGCACAGGGCCGCGGCCGGCCTGGGGGCGCAGGTGGTCCGCAAGCAGCAGGAAGCGCTGATGGCCTCCGCCTGGGACCAGATTGGCGATTTCGAAACAGCAAATGACATCCTCAGGCGTGCCCAGCTGGGCCGGGAAAGCTGCAATTTTCTCCATGGTCGCCTGGGATCGATGGCGCTTGAGGATTATCTGCGGGTTACCGCCCCTGTGCAAAAACGCATCCTCCGCGACCAGCCTGGCGGTCCAAAACAAACGATCCGCGCAGAGTTGGAAAAGACCACCATGATCCCGCCCGCGGCGCTCGATCCGGCTTTTCGGCGCATCTCAAGGGCTCGAGGTCCGATTCGAAAACGACAGAAACAGTGCCGGATGGATCTCTTGCGAAGGATGGCAACAGGCGAACTCCAACCCGCCGGGGAACCCCCAAAGATCCTGGGCACGAAAACACCCTGTGATATCACCGAAGAAATGCTCCAGGGCATAGAGCCGATTATTTCATTAGAAGTAGTTGACATTAAGTCCATCGATATAGAAGAAGATGGGGTTAAATTAACCCTAACCCTTGGCTGGGGATCAAAGAAAACCATCGGCCAGCTGGTTGCCTCAGGAGATTGGAATGGAGATAAACCGCTGCAAGGAGAATCGGGTTCGTTTTCAGTTACCAAGATGCCTACAGCAGATGGACCGATCTTGATTGATAGTGGTACTTTTGTGAATGACGCGGATGACCTGGCCTCTTCATTTATGGGTCCAGATACGCAAGGCTCTGCTCCCATTACGTTCACGTTTTCACTCACAGGTGAGTCGTTTGCCTGTAAAAAAACCATATCTCGTGATGTTATCATCGAGGCTTCTTCAAGCCCGGAAAGTGCAGAAATATCTGAACCCAAGGCAGAAATCGAGCTTAAAGAGATGGTAATTGAAGACTCCGCCATGCGTTTTTGCGACGAGCGCATCACATGCGACCAGATACGGGGGGCATTAGATGCAGGCGTGGAAGGGGTCACCATCGAAGACGATCTCCTGGACGCGATCTGCGAAACTTTCTCCAACTTCCTCATCCCCGAGGACGAACTCGATCGTCCCCCAACCAGGGATCAGTCTTATTTCGAAAACCTGCGGAATACCATTCACGATGCCATCGACCCGCGCAGAACCATCGTGGAGAGAGTCAAGAGACGCCTCAAGTTAACTGACGGGTTAGCGAACCGTTTTGAGGAAGATGCCAAGGGAGATCCACTGGATGGCATCATGTCCTATCCGGTGTTTCCCCAACCGATGTACGAACCGCTTCGAGATCTTTCCGAGTCTCATATTCTGCCGGGGGTTGAAAAAGTCCCACAGAATACCATCAGTTTGCTCGAAACCAACCGGCGGTTTCTTGAATCATACATGGTCGGTTTGAATCATGAGTTCTCCGCTGAACTGTTATGGCGAGGGTTTCCCACGGATCAGCGCGGCTCTTATTTCCGTCAGTTTTGGGATGTCAGTGAACACATCGATGTCAGCAAGAACAGATGGGGAGGAGAGCAGATTGAAGCACAGGAACATTTGAAAGATATTCTGCCTCTTATTGAATGGAAGGACTCTCACCTTGGCAAAAATGATACACGATTGGATAGTGATATTTCAAATTCCTCTGTCCTGGTCATTCGGGGAGATTTATTGAAACGATACCCAAACGCAGTTATCTATGCAGTGAATGCCAGGTTGGAATATGACCAGGACGGGAAACTAACAGGTAACTTCGTTCCTGATTTGGACGAGTTCAAAAGCCCACCTTCGATTGGAGTTGAATCAGGTTCAACAACAACCCCCAGCGCCGGTGAAAAAAGGTTTGCTCACACAGGCGAGAGGGAAAATTTTATCGTAGAGAAATTTGAGAGTCATACATTTCTTGATCTGAGGTCTCTTCCTCCCGATCCTGGTTCCTCCGAGCCTATTTACCCGACATTCCGTGGATCCTTGGGTGCCGACCTGGTATTTTTTGGTTTCCCGTTTTCCCCTGAAGAGGCTAAAAGCTCATCTGGAACCACTGGCAAGTTCTTCGTATTTGAGGAACGCATTACTGAAACCCGGTTTGGCCTTGATCTGGCGGACGAAGCTTCACCCGCGCAAGAAGAGCCTGAGGAGACAATAGAGATTCCAGGCTGGGACAATTTAAGCTGGGGAGATTTCCGATTGGCTGATAAACCAGGCAGATATATCGATAGCTCCACTGTTCAGATCACGCTGGAGGATGCAGAGGCTGGTGAAGGTGAG